>FWWL01000457.1_pt1 | contig 48732 bp, 46 predicted proteins | sample 2228331 | NCBI WGS metagenome assembly FWWL01 (sample SAMEA103939775, study PRJEB20133) | metagenome | reverse complement strand
ATCTGCGTCATCTGCGGATACCTCTTGACGCCCTGACATTTTGTAGTACACTTTCCCTACCGACCGTTCGGTAGGGAGCCACCATGACTCGCGATGAAATTCTCGATGCCGCTGCCCAGGTCTTTCGCCAGAAAGGCTTTCATGCCGCTTCGATGGCCGATATTGCCCAGGCGGTCAACCTCAAGAAAGCCAGCCTGTATCACCACGTCACCAGCAAACAGGAAATTCTCCTGGCCCTGCTGGATCGAGCCATAGGCTTACTGATCGAACATATCGAACCTATCGCCCTAGGCCCGCAATCGGCTGAGGAAAAACTGCGTCACATGATCCGCACCTATCTTCGTCTTCTCGCAGAAAATGCTGACCTGGCGGCGGTTCTCCTGTTTGAACATCGCTCCCTTGAACCGAATCAACGCGCCCGCCACATCCCTACCCGTGATCGCTTTGAAGCCCTGTGGCGGCGGGTGATCGTCGAAGGGCAAACAGCCGGCCTGTTCCATCCCCACGATCCTGCTCTCACGGCTCGGGCCTTGCTCGGCATCATGAACTGGACCCTGACCTGGTATCGTCCTGGTGGTCCTCTCACCATCGGTGAGATCGCTGATCGATACATTAACCTGCTATATAGCGGTTTACTGAGCCGCCCCGTCCTTCCCTCATGACTCTGCCTCCCGCCCTCCAGACCTTTCAGACAGCCCACGGCGCCCGGATCGTAACCCTCCCGCTGGAAGCCTTTCCTGGCTTCTATGCCTGTGCCTACCTGGTTCAGGTGGATGACTGGCTGGTATTGATTGACACCGGTTCGGGTAGTGAGCGAAGTCACCAAAACCTGCTGGACGGGCTGGCTCAGGCCAGCCGCGAACTGGGTCATCCGGTGGGGCCAGCAGATCTGACCCACATCCTGATCACCCATGGTCACATTGATCATTTCGGCGGCCTGACCCGTTTACGCGAGCAGACTCTGGCTCGCATCGGCGTCCACGAACTGGATTATCCAACCGTCGTTCACCACGAATCACGCCTGGCGCTGATGAGCCAGCGTCTGGGGCGCTTCCTGGCCCAGACCGGAGTAGACCCGACCACCCGGGCCGAATGGCTACGCCTGTATCGCTTTACCAAAATGCTCTATCGTTCGGTTCCTGTAGATTTAACCTACGAAGCCACCCACATGACCCTGGGCCCGTTTGAATTCCTGCATGTGCCCGGTCACTGCCCCGGTCATGTGGCCATTCGCCTGCACGACGTAGTCTTCTGTGGCGACCTGATCATCGAAGGGAACACGCCTCATCTGGCGCCAGAAGAAATGGCCGCCTTTTCCGGGGTGCGTCACTATCTGGCTTCCCTGTCGTCCTTCCTGCGCTGGGCTGAAGGTGCCCGTTGGATCCTGAGCGGACATGGCCTGATCCCTGCCGGGGTGGCCCGGGCAACCGAGATCCGCAATGCCATTGCGCGTCGTCTGCGACAGACTCTGCAAGCCTTTGAGCAACCCAATACCATCCTCGGGGCCTGCCAGCAGGTGTATGGCGAGGTCAGTGGCTACCGTGCGCTGCTGGTGATCGAGAAAATGGGGGCTTACGTGGAATATCTCTACCAGCATGGCTGGCTGGAAATTGCCAATCCCGAAGATCTGGAGAAAAGTGGAGTACTCTCGTCTGAAGAGAGCCTGCCGGTGATTCGCTATTGCCGTTCGTCCCGAAGTCGAACGGATCTCATCTCCCAGGAGAGCGCCTATGTATTCCTTTGAACCGACTGACGAACAAAAAATGTTGATTGAGGCTGTGAACAAGTATGCGGTCAACGATCTGCGGCCGGCTGCCCGTGATGCTGAGGAAAATTGTGCCCTGCCTCCCAAACTCATCGAGAAAGGCTGGGAACTGGGCATACTGCAAGCCTCGATCCCTGAAACCTACGGAGGCTTCGGCGAACATTCTGCCGTCACTGGCGTGCTGGCCCAGGAAGAAATGGCCTATGGCGATCTGGCGGCCACGATTGCTGTGGGCGTTCCTGCCCTGTTTGCCCTGCCGATCCTGTGGTGCGGAACAGAGGAACAAAAGCAACAATACCTGCCAGAGGTGATCGAAGGTCCCTGGCGTCCCTATACTGCGGCCCTGATTGAATACACGCTGGACTTTGATCCGCTGGAACTGCGAACTACAGCCACCCTGGATGGAGATACCTATGTGCTGCGAGGTGAGAAGGCCTACGTCCCCTTTGCCCGACAGGCCGAAGCGATGATCGTCTATGCTTCGCTGGAGGGGGTGACTCAGGGTTTCATCGTTCCTAAAGGCACAACGGGGCTGATTATTGCCGAAGACACCGAAAAAATGATGGGTCTGAACGCCCTCCCGACCTATCGGGTCAAACTCGACGGGGTACGCCTGCCCCGAGCAAATCGCCTGGGAGGCGATTCGGGCCACGACTTCAGCCGGATTCTGGCTTCGATGCGCGTCGCCACTGCCGCCGCTGCCGTCGGTGTGGCCCGAGCTGCGTTTGAATACTCGCGCGATTACGCCAAAGAACGCGAGGCCTTCGGCGTGAAAATTGCTCAAAAGCAGGCTATTGCCTTCATGCTGGCCGAAATGGTGACCGAGATCGAAGCCATTCGCATGTTGACCTGGGAAGCGGCCTGGAAATTCGATGCGGGCAAAGACGATGCGGATGTAGCGGCCTACTTTGCGGTTACGGGGGCGATGGATATGGCCATGATGGTCACCGACCGGGCCGTGCAGATTTTGGGTGGTCATGGCTACATTCGCGACCACCCGGTAGAAATGTGGATGCGTGAAGGACGAGGCTTTGCCATGTTCACCGGCTTGATGATGGTATAAGCGCCCCATGTTCTGAAAATGGAGAAGAACCATGGCGATTGAATTTGAACCCCCCAAAGCGATTGTGCAGAACCAGTTCGTGCTCAAGACCGTTGCCGAAGAGATGATGCGCTCGAAATCCCGGTACTTCGATGAGCATGAGCACGAAATTCCCTGGGATTACATTGAATTCATGCATACGGCCATGAAAGCCATGGGTGCAGGTTCTCTGGCCCCCAGCGAGAAAAAAGACGAGCCACAGGAACAGAAGGAAAAACGCCCTCCCATTGCCTACCAGTTGCTGGCTACCCAGATTGAAGCCCTCTCCTGGGGGGATGTAGGGATGTATCTGTGTACACCGGGGGGAGGCCTGGGCGCAGCGGCAGTGCAGGCTGCAGGCACCCCCGAACAAAAGCAAAAATTCCTGGCGCGCTTTGCCGGAGAGAAGCCGACTTTCGCGGCCATGTGCATGACCGAACCCCATGCCGGTTCCGATACCTCTGCCATCCGCACCCGTGCTGTCCTGGATGAGAAAACCAACGAATGGGTGCTCAACGGGGAAAAGATTTTTGTGACCGCTGGGGATAAATCGCTTACTCCCTATGAAAAACTGGGCAAAGGCTTCATTGTCGTCTGGGCCACCATTGATCCCTCGGCCGGGCGGGCTGGAATGCGCGCCTTTGTGGTCGAAGCGGGCACGCCGGGCGTGAAAGTGACCAAACTGGAACACAAAATGGGCATTCGCGTCAGCGACACTGCCGCCATCTCCCTGGTGGATGTGCGCGTGCCTTTCGATCACATCCTGGGCAGCCCAACTGTGGAAAAGACCACCACCGGCTTCAAAGGTGCCATGGCCACCTTTGACGCCACCCGTCCTCTGGTAGCGGCCTCCGGGTTAGGCGTGGCGCGCGCTGCCCTGGAGTTCCTGAAGGAAAAACTGACCGAACACGGCATTACCATTCGCTATGGCTTGCCGCGCCAGAAATTGACCAACATCGAGCGGGAAGTGATTGACTGTGAGATCATGCTCCGCGCCGCCTGGCTAATGGTGTTAAGAGCTGTCTGGATGGCCGACAACAAACAGCCCAACGCGCTGGAGTCATCCATGAGCAAGGTCAAAGCCGGGGATGTGTGCACCCGAATCACCCAGAAAGCCGTAGAGATACTCGGCCCGTTGGGCTACAGTCGTGAATTCCTGGCCGAGAAGTGGTTCCGCGATGCAAAAATCACCGACATCTACGAGGGCACCGGTCAGATCAACCGGCTGGTGGTTGCCAGACAGATTCTGGGTTACAGCGGAGCAGAACTCAGATGACCGCTGCCATACTGGCCCCAGTCCGCTTGTGACTGTCACGGGGCATTCCTTCTGTGCCTGCGTAATGCCACAGGCATTCTGCTTGTGGTCATAACAAGTCTGTGGAAAGGAGTAGGGATGAACTACCAGATCAACCGAGCCGTTGTGATTGGAGCCGGGACGATGGGGGCCGCCCTGGCCGCCCATCTGGCCAATGCTGGCGTTCGGGTAACCCTGCTGGATATTGTTCCCAAAGACGCCCCGGCCGACGATCGGGCGGCGCGCAACAAGATCGTTCAGGAAGGATGGGATCGTTGTCTCAAGGCCCGACCAGCCAACTTGATGGACTCACGCCTGCAAACCCTGGTCACCCTGGGCAACCTGGAAGATGATTTTGATGCGGTGGCTCAGGCCGATTGGGTTCTCGAAGCCGTGGTGGAAAATTTAAAGATCAAGCAAGACCTGATGGCCCGCATTGATCAGGTGCGCAAGCCGACCTGCATCGTCAGCACCAACACCTCCGGCCTGCCCATTCGCGTTATCGCCGAGGGACGCTCCGAAAGTTTTCGACAACATTTTCTGGGCACACACTTTTTCAACCCACCGCGCTACCTCAAATTGCTGGAGATCATTCCCACCGCCGATACACTTCCAGAAGTAGTGGACTTCGTGGCCTGGTTTGGCGAATATCGTCTGGGCAAAGGGATCGTCCTGTGCAAAGATACGCCCAATTTCATCGGCAACCGCGTGGCCTTTGGAACGGCCGCCTTTGCCCTGAACTACTTCCTCGAAAACGACTACACCGTGGAGGAAGTGGACCTGATCACCGGCCCCCTGATCGGCAATCCCAAGACGGCTACCTTCCGCCTGATCGATCTGGTCGGAATTGATGTTTGGGAGCACGTGGGCAAGAATCTGGCACCGCTGATCCCGCACGACGAACTGGCCCAGAAATACCTGCAGGCCGAGGCGCCGGCCCGATTGATCCGCACGATGGTGGAGCGTGGCTGGTTGGGGAACAAAACCCGTGTGGGGTTCTACAAAGAAGTGGTGGTGGATGGGAAAAAAGAATTCTGGCCGCTTGATCTGAAAACCCTGGAACACATCCCGCCCCAAAAACCCCGGTTCGAGTCGGTCGGCAAAGCCAAAGACCTGGAGTCCCTGGCCGATCGGCTCAAAGTCCTGATCGAGGCGGAGGATAAAGCCGGGCGTCTGGTTCGAGCCTTGACCCTGCAGAGTTTTCAGTATGTCTCGTCTATCATTCCTGAAGTGGCCGATACTCCTAAACCGATTGACGATGCCATGCGGTGGGGATTCACGCGCGAGGCAGGGCCTTTTGAGATTTGGGATATGCTCGGCGTGCGGGCAATGGTGGATCGCATGAAAGCCGAGGGCTTTCCTCCGGCTCCCTGGGTAGAAGCCATGCTGGAGGCCGGTTTTCAAACCTTCTATCAATACCAGGATGGGGACAAAATCGGCGTCTATGATGTGCATCAGAAAACCTACGTTCCGATCCGACGACCGACCGGCCTGATCCTGCTCAAAGATTTCCGTCGCTCCCCAACCTTGATCGCCCGCAATGCCGGCGCATCCTTCTACGATATTGGCGATGGCGTAGCCCTGGTGGAGTTCCATACCAAGATGAACGCTCTGGACGAGGACATTTTTACCATGCTCAACCAGGCCCTGGATCGGGTGGAGCGTGATTTTGCTGGTCTGGTGATCGGTAACGAGGCCGAGAACTTCTCTGCCGGGGCGAACCTATTCATGATCGTGGTGGCGGCTCAGCAGAAGATGTGGGATCAACTGGATGAGGCGGTGCGGAAATTCCAGAACCTCAACATGCGCATTCGCTACTTCCCCAAACCGGTGGTGGTAGCCCTGGCTGGTCTGACCCTCGGCGGCGGATGTGAGATCACCATGCATGCCTCGCGCGTGGTGGCTGCGGCCGAGACCTACATCGGCCTGGTCGAGGTAGGTGCCGGCGTGATCCCGGCTGGCGGCGGCACCAAAGAGATCATGCGTCGTATCGTCAACCCGGCTATGAAGACCGAAAATGCCGAAGCCCTCCCCTTCCTCCAGCGAGCATTCTTGCAGATCGGCCAGGCCAGAGTGGCCACTTCGGCGGAGGAAGCGCGCAGCATGGGTATTCTCACGCCCTGTGATCGGGTGGTGATGAACCGCGAACACCTGCTCACCGAGGCCAAACGAGAAGTGATGCACATGGCCGCGACCGGCTATCATCCTCCGGCGCCAGAGTTGATCTATGCCCCTGGACGGGATATGTTTGGTGCTATGAAGATCGGAGCCTGGATGTTTGCCCAGGGCAAATACATCACCGAATACGACCTGCACATCGCCACCAAACTGGCCTATGTGATGGCAGGTGGCATGCTCAGCCGGCCCACCTGGGTAGACGAGCAATATATTCTTGACCTGGAACGCGAGGCTTTCCTCTCCCTGTGTGGTGAGGAGAAAACCCAGGCGCGCATGTGGTCTCTGCTGCAGACGGGCAAGCCGTTGCGCAACTGAGTCATGCTACGTTTAGAAGGAGTGAACCATGAGAGAAGCCGTGATTGTCAGTGCAGTTCGCACGCCGGTCGGAAAAGCCAAACGGGGTGGACTGGCGACGGTTCGCCCCGATGAAATGGCGGCCCTGACTGTGCGCGCCTTGCTGGAGCGCACCCCGGGGCTGGATCCGGCCGAGATCGAAGACCTGGTGGTGGGTTGTGCCTTTCCAGAAGGCGAACAGGGCATGAATATGGCGCGTATGATCGGCCTGCGCGCCAATTTGCCCCATTCGGTTCCAGCGGAGACGATTAATCGGTATTGCTCCTCCGGGGTGCAGTCTATCGCTCATGTAGCCCATCGCATCATGACAGGGGAGATCGAAGTCGGGATTGCGGGCGGTGTTGAGTCAATGACGATGGTGCCGATGATGGGGTATAAGTTCTCCCCCAATCCCTATTTCGCCCAGGAATTGCCGCATTACTATACCAACATGGGACTTACCGCCGAAAACGTGGCCGAAAAATACCACATCAGCCGCGAGGATCAGGATGCCTTTGCCTTGCAGAGCCATCAAAAAGCAGTCAGGGCAGTGGAAAGTGGCCTGTTTGACCCGGAAATTGTCCCGCTGGATGTGGAGATCGTCGAATATGTGGAGGGCAGGGTGAACACGCGCCGTTTCACCGTTCGACGAGATGAAGGTCCCCGCGCCGATACCAGCCTGGAAGCTCTGGCCAAATTGAAACCGGCCTTCAAAGAGGGCGGCACCGTCACGGCCGGCAATGCTTCTCAGATGTCTGATGGGGCGGCCATGGTGATGGTGATGTCGGCTGAAAAAGCGACTCGCCTGGGTCTCAAACCGCTGGTACGCTTTGTGACCTTTGCAGTAGCAGGTGTCCCGCCCGAGATCATGGGGATCGGACCGGTGGAGGCCATTCCCAAAGCGCTCAGGCAGGCTGGCCTCTCCATGCAGGATATCGATCTGATCGAACTGAACGAGGCTTTTGCTGCCCAATCCCTGGCGGTGATCCGTCTGCTCGAGCTGGAGGAGAGCAAGATCAACGTCAACGGCGGTGCCATTGCCCTGGGGCATCCCTTGGGTTGCACCGGTACCAAACTGACGGTGCAACTGATCTACGAAATGGCGCGGCGCAAATCTCGCTATGGCATGGTCACGATGTGCATTGGTGGCGGTATGGGGGCCGCCGCTATCTTCGAGAACCTGCAGAATTGAACCTGTTTCTGATCCCGCTCAAAGGAGATCCCTATGCCTCTCACGATTGCGGACCTGATGTCTAAAATGCCAGCCGCCTTCTTGCCTGACAGAGCGCCTGGTCTGGAGGCCGTGATCCAATTCAAATTCACTGGTAACGAAGCCGGTAACTGGTATGCCGAGATTAAGGACGGAAAGTGCACTGTGCATCAGGGTGAACATCCCTCGCCTCGGATGACCCTCTCGGCCGATTCTTCAGACTACATCAAAATCTTCACCGGTGAACTGGATGGGATGAAGGCCTTCATGGAAGGCAAGATCAAATTGGCTGGAGATCTGAACCTGGCGATGAAGTTAACCCAGATGTTCAAAATCCGCTAACGCTACTTCCTCCACGGATAAGAGCCGTGGGGGTTGTTTTTTTCTTTTCATAGTATAATGTATGTGTCTATATAGATATTGGGGAAGGAGTATCACATGAACCAGTCTTCGACCAAAACTGTCTTACGGATTGCCTTAGGAGCAATTCTGGTGTGTACCTGCCTGGGGGTCACATCAATCATTGGATATCGGATATGGACGCAGTCTGGATCCGGGCTTCTAGCCAACCTTTTGCTTGCTTTGGAAACTCCCACACCTCCACCGACGTTCACTCCGACGTTCACGCCGCTTCCCAGCCCCACTCCTCCACCAACAGACACGCCTACCATCACCCCCTCTCCAATTCCTACCGACACGCCGACTCCAGAGGTCACTCTCTCGCCACTTCAGATGGCAGAGCGCCTGGCGGCCGTTCTAATCGGGGAAGGCGTGTCTGAAGCCAAACCGTATGATCGATCGGCCAAAGGACCGCATCGTATAGTCTTCCTGACCAGAGATGGAAAATTCCATGAGTGGAACCAACATCGAGATCCTGCCTGGGTGCCGGCAACGCTCGATCAGGTGGAACTGGTTGCGGTTGTTACTATCATCAATGAGACCGTGGCTACAGCTCCCTACACTGGTTGTGGCAAGAACAAGATCATCGTCTCGCGCATTCGGGTCAACGTGAGTGTCACCGTCTATGAAGCCCATACCGGCAAAACGGTTGCTAGCAATACCTTTATGGGCACAGATCCGCCATCCTTTGGTTGGACTTTGAAATGTGGGCAGACCGCCATCTATGGGGAGCCTCCTCCCTATTTGCGAATTCACGATTGGATCAGATCCTATGTCCAGTAGAACCCAAAAACTGTCCTGTGCTTGCAAGACGGTTTTTGTGATTTTATGGAGCAGGTTGCCCGGCTATCGGCCCAGAAACCGATTCAGGCCACGAGGCCCGGATTGCTGAATCATTTTCATCATTCTTTGCGCTTCGCGGAATTGCTTGATCAATTGATTCACATCCTGCACTTGCGTTCCCGAGCCAGCAGCAATTCGGCGCCGGCGCGAGGCGTTGAGGATTTCAGGGTTACGGCGTTCTTCGGGAGTCATGGAGTTGATGATAGCTTCTGTTCTCTTGAAGTTGCGCTCGATCGTTGCCGGGTCTATCTGACGGGCGAATCGCCCCAGGTCGCCAGGGAGCAGTTCCAGGATCTGAGCCAGAGGGCCCATCTTTTTTATCTGTCGCATCTGCTCCAGGAAGTCTTCTAGGGTGAACTGGCCTTTCATCAGGCGTTCGGCAGTTTTCTGCGCCTGGGCCATGTCGAAGGCTGCCTCAGCCTTTTCGATCAATTCGATCACATCTCCCATGCCCAGGATGCGAGAGGCCAGCCGACCGGGATCGTAGGCTTCTAGCGCGTCGAGTTTTTCACCTACTCCCAGGAATTTGATCGGGACGCCTGTCACGGTACGGATCGAGATCGCCGCCCCGCCGCGCGCATCACCATCCATCTTGGTCAGGATCAGCCCCGTGATGGGCACCGCCTGGCGAAAGCCCTGGGCAATGTTCAGCGCTTCCTGGCCGGTCATGGCATCTACCGCCAGCAGGATGTCAACAGGATGCACTTTTTCAGTCATGGCCTGGAGTTCGTGCATCAGGGCTTCGTCCAGCTGAGAACGGCCGGCGGTGTCTACGATCATCACGCTGTAACCGCCCTTCTGGGCTTTTTCCAGGGCGCGGGCGGCCAGATCGGGCGGTGACAGGGAGAGATCCGCCTCTACCGGCACATCCAGGCGTTGACCCAATTGCTGGAGTTGGGTGACTGCTGCCGGGCGATAGGGGTCTCCGGCGACCAGCAGCACCCGTTCACCCCGGGAACGCAGCAGGCGGGCCAGTTTGCCTGCCGTAGTGGTTTTACCCGAGCCCTGCAGACCAGCGATCAGGATCACCCTGGGTTTCGGGCCAGTAAGGTTGAGCGGCGCTGGCTCACCCAGCAGGGCGATCAGTTCCTCATAGACAATCTTGATCACCTGCTGACCCGGATTCAGCGCTTTTGAGACCTCGGCTCCGATAGCCCGTTCACGCACCCGGGCCAGGAAGGTCTTGACCACGCTGAAGTGTACATCGGCTTCCAACAAGGCCAGGCGCACTTCACGTAAGGCGGCATCCACATCGGCTTCGGTCAATTTGCCGCGCCGACGGAGTTGATCAAAGATGGCATTCAGTCGCGAAGTCAGGGTCTCAAACATAAACTGCCTGTTGTGGGGGTTGTGTTACTCCGGCCAGTCGCTCAGCGTTCTTCAACCGCCTCAAAGTAGCGGATATTCTCCCATTTGCTGTCGCTGATCTTCGAGCGTGCCAGGTCGAATAATTGATTGACCGTTGACTCGTCGGTCAGGCGATTCATGAAATTCCTGGCCGCTTGAAGGACCCGGTGAAGGGCCTGGCGGAACTCAGCCAGGGACAGAGTTTTGGTTTCTTGAAGGGCAACGTTTGGAAAGGTTAGAGATAGTTGATTTTGCTCTGCTACTTGCTGAACCTCGGCGAGAAAGGCTTCAATCACGCTCATCCCAAACTCTGCGTGAAGGTGGTTGTAAAAAGTCTGTAAGAGTAAGACGTAGTAGTCGGCCAGCAGGCGTTTGATGGACTGTTGCTCGCTGTGTTGGGCGCCGGTGATCTGTAGCACAAATTGCAAAACACCCTTTTGCTCTTGTGACAGAGCCTGATCTGCTTGGTAGTCCTGGGTCAGCATGCGCAGGGCAAACGTGGCCCCGGCATATTCGCCCTGAGGATTGAGCACACGCACGCCAGAAAGATAGGCTGGAGACTTGCCCGAACGGATGTTCACCGACACGGCTCGCTCTTTCAGGAAACCACTGGCTTTCAATTCATTCAGGAGAGTAGCCTCCTCATCCGCAGAGATGCCCAGCAGATCGGCCAGACGCTGTCCTTCCACAGGCTTCAGCGGAAAGATACGAAAGAAGTTGGTGCTTACTTCGATAACCGTATCGTCTCCTTTCGTAAATACCAGGAGGTGGGTGTTTGGCACCGCGGTCAACCCTGGCGTGCTCGTTTCAGGTTGATAGGATCGTCTCAGGGAACGGGCTTCGAGCAACGCCAGGCACCATACCAGGTAGGAAAGGTTATAGGGAACATCCACTCCCAACGTGCTCAGCAGGTTAGCCTGCCCATCGGGGTAGTACAGGCCAGCGGTGTAGGCGTAATTGAAGATGAGATCGCCTATAGAAGAAAGCAGGAAGCCCAGAATAACCCACATCCAGACCTGCTCATATTTTCCGCCCTGGTGGACGATCAGAAAACGCAAGACCAGGGTTAGGTTGATCAGGTTGGCCAGAGGATAGACCACGATGAGAAATTGTTCAACCCTGCTGACTGTTCTGGATTGTTCCAGGGTAGGCATCATAATTGCAATCATCGTCCAGATGAACGCAATCATTCCCATTATCAGCCAGAACACCTGCCGTAGCCGATGGTAAGGTGGGCGTGGCAGGGAACGGAGGCGGGTCCACAGAACGATGTACATCGGAATATATCCGCTGAGCCACAGGGCGTCTGCCCAGGATGGGAAGTGCACCTCTGTTTTGAGCAGGGTGTTGATGCCCCAGTAGGTTTCAGCGATGCTCCAAAGACTCCAGCCCAGGGTCAGGCCACCCCATAGCCATCGTTCTTGAGAGCCAGGGCGCAGTTCTCGCCACAGGGCGATGGCCAGAATCACTGTGGCAATCGAGAACGGGATAACTATATGGGCGTTGATCAGGTAAATGAACTGACTCCCGCCAGGTTGAACGATGTTGAGGCCAATATAAGCCACAATCAGAACAATTACTCCAACGGTGAACGGCTGGAGGGAACGTATAGGGGTCATAAGAATCGTGCTCTATCGGTTGGTCTGTTAGTCTGTTAGTCTGTTAGTCGGTTAGTCGGTTGATCGGTTGGTCGGTTGGTCGGGTGGTTGAGGGGTCGAGTCGTTGTACCTGTTCTATTATAGCCAGGAATTCTCGGATCGGGGCGTATAATAAGTGTATTCGAGTTTGATCTTTATTCCATAACCGTCATTTCGTGCAAATATCAAAGGGTTTTTAGAAGTTGTCCCAAATATAGGGGCGCACCTGTTATGAAAGCCCCATATGGCAGTCTGATTCCATTGGCTCCTTTATTGCGTGTAGCCATTCGTCTTGCTTCTGTAAGAAGAACTTCCACATATGGCGTGTTCGTACAATAAGACCCCACATATTGGGGTTGAGAAATTTCCGGAAATGCCTCTCAAATATAAGCGAACCGAGGGTTCCACAGGCACTCCATGCCCATAATCACAGTGAGGTGAGTATGCAGAAACTGGTCAGCGTGGCAGAGATGCGCGAGATTGAGCAACAGGCCGATGCCAGCGGCTGGAGTTACGCGCAGATGATGGAGCGAGCCGGCCGTAGCGTAGCCGATGCGGTGCAGGCGCGGGGACAGGTCCACGGTTGGCAGAGTGTTCTGGGCCTGGTTGGCCCGGGGAATAACGGGGGTGATACGCTGGTCGCGCTGGATGTTCTGGCTCAGGCCGGTTGGCGCGTTCAAGCCTGGTGTGTTCGACGCTCGCGAGAAGATGAGCTGGTGCGTCGCCTGTTGACTCGGACCACAGACGTGATTTTCGTTGAGGACGATCCACAGGGGGAGCGCCTGCGCGCCGGTCTGGAGCAGAGTGAAGTGGTGCTGGATGGCCTGCTGGGCACTGGCATCCGTCTGCCGCTCAAGCCAGAGATGGCCGCTGGGCTCCAGCAGGTGAAGGCGATTCTGGAAGGGCTGGAGACGCCGCCCTTCGTGGTGGCTGTGGATTGTCCTTCTGGCGTGGATTGCGATAGCGGTGCTGCCGCCGATGAATGCCTGAAGGCTGATCTGACCGTCACCATGGCCTGCGTGAAGCAGGGGTTGCTGCGCCTGCCAGCGTTTTCATTTGTGGGGGAGTTGCAGGTGGCCGATATTGGCCTTCCCGCAGATTTGCCGGCGCTGGTCCAGATCCGGCGTTTTGTGCCAGACCAGGCATGGGTGGCAGACTACCTTCCGCCGCGGCCACTCGATGCCCATAAGGGTACGTTTGGTACAGCCCTGCTGGTGGTGGGTTCACTGCACTATACCGGAGCGGCTTATCTGGCGGCTATGGCGGCCTATCGGGTAGGCGCTGGCCTGGTGACTCTGGCTGTGCCGACACCACTCCATGCGGCTCTGGCCGGTCATCTGCCAGAAACCACCTGGCTTCCGTTGCCGCATCAGGATGGGTTGCTTGCCGTCGAGGCGGCCGAGGTGGTGCAGCGCAATCTGGGCCGGGCAACGGCTATGCTGGTAGGATGCGGCCTGGGTTTGGAGGAGACTACGGGTCAGTTTCTGGAGCGGTTGTTGCAGGCTGATCTGCCGCCCCTGGTGGTGGATGCGGATGGGTTGAAGTTGCTGGCGCGCTTGCCTGAGTGGCCTCGACGATTGCCTGCTGAGAGTGTGCTAACCCCACATCCGGGCGAGATGGCGATTCTGACAGGTCTGAGTAAAGAGGCGATTCAATCTGATCGAATGGAGATAGCAGAACGTTATGCCCGGGAATGGGGACATGTGGTGGTGTTGAAAGGGGCGTTTACAGTGGTGGCAGCACCGAATGGCTGGACCGCCATCTTGCCATTTGCTACGCCGGCCCTGGCTCGCGCCGGAACCGGGGACGTGCTGGCCGGGTTGATCGTCGGGTTGCGCGCCCAGGGGATGGGGGCGTTCGAGGCCGCGGTCGCCGGGGCGTGGATTCACGCTCAGGCAGGCCTCACCGCGCTCGGGGTCCTACGCAGCGCCGCCGCGGTCCTGGCCGGGGATGTGTTAGATTGCATCGGCGATGTCCTGGCCGGGGTTCAGGGATGAGTCGTTCCATATCCCTTAAAACCCAGACACCCCTGGAGAGGGATGACGTTGTTGGGGAGGTGGCCTAACTGTTTAGAAACTCTTCCAGGGCGGTTTTACTGATGCGATAGGCGTTGCCCACTTTTCTGGCTTTCAGGCTGCCCTCTTGGATAGCGGCCAGCACGTCTTCTTCGCTCACTTTGAGGTAGGCCGCGGCTTCGGAGGGGGTCATCACGTCAGGCAGGGAGGTGGGGGCAGAGGAGGGGGACGGGGGTTGTGTGGCCGCCGAGGTGGCCTGCTGGATCAGGTTGCCAATGCCCATGCCGGCGCCGATCCCGGCGGTGAGGCCGGCGCCTCCAGTGGGGTTTTGGGCCGCATCACGCATGGCGTCGGCGGCTTGCAGTTGGGTGTAAGTGGCCAGGTCGAGCATGCCCATGTCGCGCAGTTCCTGGGCCGATTTTTCGGAGGGTTTCAGGTTGCCGATGTAGAAGGATTTCAGGGCTAGGCCGAGGGCGGCGAAGTCGTCCTGGGCTTTGGCGCGCACGGCTGCGCCAATCTCTTCCGTCAGACCGATGATTTCGGGCACAGAATGCCTGGCCGCCGTCTCGCCCAGCACATCCTGAAGGGTGGAGAGGAGCATGGTTCGCAGACGGTCTTCAATGTCGGCGGTACGGTAGGCGCCCTGCGCTCCCACAACCTGGGTGACAAATTGTTGGGGGTCGTGTACCTGGAAGGAGTAGGTGCCAAAGCCCTGGAGCAGGGCCACGCCCAATCCCATGCCGGGGTTGCGGACGATGATCGGTTGGGCCGTGCCCCACTTTTTGTTGACAAATTCACGGCGCGAAACGAAGTAGACTTCAGCCGTGAAGGGCGTGCGTTCATTGAAGAGTTTGCCCAACAGGTTGATCAGGAGGGGGATGTTGGCGGTGGTGAGGGTGTGACGTCCTGGGCCGAAGGTATCCAGCGCGTGTCCATCCCGGAAGAAGACAGCGCTCTGGCTTTCACGAACAATCAGTTGGGAACCGATGCGAAAATCGCCGCTGCCGTTTTCTGGAAAACGATGGACGATCTCATCGGCCATCTCGTTTGGATATTCAATCACATCAAAGATTCTTGGCATGGAGCTCTCCTTTCATGTGGCTGTATTATAGCCCGGATTGGGAAGCCAGGCGTTCTTCTTCCGCACGCATGGCTTGAAAGGCCGCAATGGCGACTTCCAGCATGGCTCGATCAGGTTCGCGGGTGGTCAGTCGCTGCAGGGCCAGGTTGGGGCGGATCAGGACTTCTACCAGGGGGTGGCCGCGGTGATTGGCTGTCCAGCGGAGGTATTCCACCGCCAGGCCGGCCAGCACCGGCAGCAGGATCACCCGACTGAGCAGGCGCAGTAGCATCGGCAGAGGCCCCAGAGCGGCAAAGAGCAGGATGGAAAGCAGCACCAGGGTGAGTAGAAAGGCAGTTCCACAGCGGGGATGTTCCAGGGGGAAGCGTGACACCGATTCAGGCGTCAGGTCCGCGCCGGCCTCATAGGCATTGATGGTCTTGTGCTCGGCCCCGTGGTACCCGAACAGCCGACGGATCTCTGGCAGGTATCCGATGGCCCAGAGGTAGCCGATCAGCAATCCCAGCCGGATCAGGCCTTCGATCAGGTTGCCCCCCCATGAGCCGGGAATCCATCTGCTCAGGGTGCTTTCCAGCCAGCCACCGATGGCTGCCGGCAACAGGAAAAACAAGCCAATGGCAAAGGCCAGGGAGGTGAGCAGCGTGAGCGTGAGCGATGCCCCTTCCAGTTTTTCTTCTTCGCCGGCCTGGGTGTTGGCCGAGAGAGTCAGGGCACGCAGTCCCAGGCCAAGCGCATCCCAGAGCAGGATGGTTCCGCGCAGGAAGGGGATCTGGGCCAGCCGGGAGCGATAAATCTTGCCCAGCGGTTCGGTGTGGATGACGATCTGGCCGTTTGGGGCACGCATGGCTACGGCGCAGGCTGTACGTCCACGCATCATCACGCCTTCGATGACCGCCTGTCCGCCGTAGGTCATGATTGGATCGTCTGAGGAGGGCGTCATCACTGCCTTTACAGGAAGGTGCCTGGGGTCATTCTCCATAGTTGTACAAAAAGTGGATGACTGAGTCGATCCCGCGATACCAGGTGGGCAGATGCAGGTGCTCGTTGGGCGAATGAATCCCATCTTCGGGCAGGCTGAAACCGGTTAACACCGATTCGATATGGGCATACTTTTGCAAATAGACCACTGCTCCAATCGAACCGCCCTCACGATGGAAGAGCGGACGCTTCCCCCACACGCGTTCCAGGCCATCGGCCATGGCGTTGACTGCCGGATGATCGAGATCGGTGAGCACCGGCTCTCCGCTGTGCATCTCGATCAACTCCCAGCGGATGGTCCTGGGCGCTCGGGCATGGAGATAGGCTCGCATCTGCCTGAATACCTCCTCCGGGGTCTGATCGGGCACCAGCCGGCAGGAGATCTTGGCCATGGCGTAGGCCGGGATGATGGTTTTGCCACCGGCGGAGGTCCAGCCGGAGTGCATGCCGTTAATCTCCAGGGTTGGGCGCAGGCTGGTGCGTTCGGCGGGGGTATAAGCGGGTTCCCCCCACAAGGCCGGGGCCCCGCTGTGCTGCAAGAAATATGCTTCGTTGTTGATCGGCAGACGCTGGTATTCTTCTCGCTCCCGGCGCGAGGGTCGGCGAACCTTCTTGTAGAAATCGGGCAGGGTCACGCGGCCGTTTTTATCGTGCATGCCGGCGATCAGTTCAGCCAGGGCCTGGGCCGGGTTGTGGACCACGCCACCAAACAGGCCGGAGTGCAGGTCCTTGCTTGGGCCGTAGACCCGCAGTTCCATATAAGCCAGGCCGCGCAGACCGTAGGTGATCGAAGGCAGGTCTGCGCCGAGCATGCCCGCATCCGTGTTCAGGCACACCGTGGCCTTGAGCATATCCACATGTTTCTGGATGAAGTCTCCCAGGTGGGCTGAGCCGATCTCCTCTTCCCCTTCGATCAGGAACTTCACGTTCACCGGCATCTGGCGGGTTTGCAATGCGGCCTCAACGGCGTTCACCGTCGCCATCACCTGACCCTTCATGTCGGAGGCCCCACGACCGAAAAGCCGGTTGTCACGCACCACTGGCTCAAAGGGGGGCGATTCCCATTCCTCCTGCGGATCAGGGGGTTGCACGTCGTAATGGCCGTAGATCAACACCACGGGTGCGCCCGGTCGCTGCAGCCATTCTCCGTAGACCACCGGGTGCCCCCTGGTGGACATCACCTGCACATTTGAAATGCCGATGCCACGAAGGTGATCGGCCAACCACAGAGCTGCCTGCTGCACCTGCGGCTGATATTCCTCCAGAGTAGAAATGGATGGAATGGACACAAACTCCTTCAGATCAGCAAGAAAGCGCTCCTGATTCTGATGGGCATATTCGATGGCAAGATTACGAGCGTCGGTCATGTTGTTCTCCTGAAGAAATAGCGCCGTAGAGGTACCAAAAAGTCTCAGCCGGAAACACCCAGGCGAGTGCCGCCTCCCACACAAAGGGTCCGGGGCGGAAGAAACGGCGCAATTCGGCATCCAGAGCGATCAACGTCTCCGGCGGCGGCTGATCCAGATCGTTCAACAGCAACGTCAGGATCGTACGCAGGCGAACCTGATACGGATACAGACGACCCGCCTCTATCGGATTGAGTCGCACCTCGATCAGATACTCCCTCCACAACTCGCTTCGTGCCCGGACCTCGCGGCGGGCTTTGGCCTCCCAGGCGGATCGCCACTTCGAGCGAATCTGCTCCAGGCGAAGAGAAAGTTTCTCCAACCCCGGCACTTTCCAGCCTCTCAGACGCTCATGGACAAGCAGTATCGCTCCCGGCGTCAACCGGGTAAAGTCAGCGGTTGGCACGGAAGCCCGGTAATACAACTCGTCCGAAAGCAGATAGGTTTCCAGGTCTTCCAGCGCAGCGGCCAGGAATGCCCTGTCTTGAGAGGCATCGTTCATTGCAGGGCAATTGTACCTGATTTAATCGCCGCCTGGGATCGCGGACGTCCCGTCCGCCGCACCTGCCGAGAACACAAAACCCTATGGGGTTGGGGTAGGAGTGGCTTCCAGAGCCCGCCGGGCGACCACGTACCACTGGCTGATGAACAAGAAGCGGTCAGGGGTATCATAGAGGGGAGGGATCTGCACGCCTTGGATGGAGGTGCTCACCCCGTAGGAATAGACCGGCACATACAGCGGCAAGGCGGGCAATTCGCGAGCAAAGATCACCTGAAAGTTGCGGTATAGACGTGTTCGCAGACCAAAGTCGGCGCTGACCCGCGCCTGTTCCAGATATTCGCTGGCCGGGCGATGATCCCATTGAGCGTAGTTCTGGCCACCGACGGCTTCGGCCTGATGCCAGAAGGGATAGGGGTCCGGGTCAGGGGTGCGGGCCAGGGTGAGTTCCACCAGAGCGGCCTGGAAACTGCGTGTAGTCAGGCTGTCCTGGAGTTGTCCGTAGGAGACGGGTACCGGCTCCACGCTGACCCCGAGTACAGCCCAGGCCTTGCGTAGATCCTCTGCCATGGCCGTATGCACTGCATCGTCCACGTAGAGCAGGCGAAAGGCCAGGGCGCGGTCATCTTTGACGAGCGTTTTCCCTTCGGGGGGTAACCGATAGCCTTGTTGCCTCAACAGAGTCATCGCCGCCTCTGGATCGTAAGGAACGGCTTCTATCCCTTCGTAGTATGCCCATGAGCCGGGCAGAATGGGCCCATGTAATATCATCGCCTGACCGTTGAGTGCCACATCAATCAGCCGTTGTCGATTCACGGCCAGCAACAGGGCCCGGCGCACCTTCGAGTCTTGCAAGAAAGCCACCTCGGGATTATTCAGGTTGAACAGCACAAACCCCATTTGGGGCAGGCGGGTGGTGTACAGGGCCAGGTTGGGATCAGCCAGCGCGCCAGGTAGGGCGGTGTCGGTAATGCGGGCGATGCCGGCCACTTCCCCGGAGCGGAAGGCATCCAGCGCCGCTTCTGCCGAGGGATAGTATTTAAAGATGACCTGTTCCAGGAAAGGTTGTTTGCCGAAGTAACGCTCGTTGCGCACCAATACCACGCCGGCAACCTGGCCGTTCTCGACCAGCAGATGATCGAAGCGAAACGGGCCGCTGCCCACCGGCTGCAGGTTAAAACGGTCGTTCAGCAACTGATCCAGGGGAACCGACTGCAGCAAATGTCTGGGCAACACACCGAAACCCAGGTAATCCAGAAAAGGCGTGTAAGGCTCTGGAATTTTGAACTGAAGGGTTTTCTCGTTCAACCGAATAATTTGCACCTTCGACCATAACGCCTTGATGTCATCTGGCAGAAACGATGCCGGGCTTTTCATCAATTCGATAGTGAAGATCACATCGTCACTGGTCACTGGCTGACCATCGTGCCAGACGGCATTGGCTCGCAGGCTGAAGTTATACAAATCACCTTCCGGGCTCATGCCCCACGATTCGGCCAGATCGGGTTCAGGCAGGCCGCGCTCATTGAATCGCAGCAGACCGCTATAGATCAGGCGGTTGATATCGCGATCGGGGGAATTGTTCCAGTCAAAGAGCGGGTTGAGGCGGCCCATGGCGCCGATCAGGGCTTCGGTGTAGACCCCGCCCGGTGCTGCCTGGGGTACGATAGGAGCGATCACCGGTCCCTGACTGAACAGCAGCACGCTCACCAGTACCAGGGTGGTGGCCACAACCAGAATCTGCCAGCGTAATCGTTTCATTGGTACAAAAAGAAAGGCCTGCTGACGGGGCAACACACCCGTCTCAAGGCCTCTTCGTGCCAGGCAGAGTTATCCCACAACGATCAGCGTGATGGCCAGAGCGAAAAACAGCACGCTCAGGACAATGGTCACCCAGAACAGGGTGCGCTCGATGCCGCGCCGGGCCGTAAACACGCTGCCCAGGTCAGCGCCGCTCAGCCCTCCCAGCCCGGCGCCCTTGCTCTGCAAGATGACGCTGGCGATCAAGGCGATCGAGGTTATAATTAAAGCGATTTGCAAAAATTGAGTCATTGGCTGCCTCCTGCAAGATAGCGGGGGAATTATACTTGCGAAACGGAGAAACCGTCAAACGATGCACGAGATCGTGGTCAATTTACACATACATACCCGCTACTCTGATGGCACGGGTCTGCATCGCGAGGTTGCTCAGGCTGCCCTGCGCGCAGGGCTGGATGTGGTGATTGTGACCGATCACAATGTACTGGTCAAGGGATTCGAAGGCTATTACCGTGAGGGCGGGCGGCGAGTGCTGATGCTGGTCGGCCAGGAAGTGCACGATCAGGCTCGCATTCCACAAAAGAATCATCTGTTGATCATCGGCGCCCGGCGCGATCTGGCCACGCTGGCTGGTGGCGATCCGCAAGCCCTGATAGATGCGGTTCGGCAGGCGGGAGGGCTGTGTTTTCTGGCCCATCCTCATGAGACGGCTGCGCCTCTCTTCGGCGAAACGGCTATCACCTGGGAAGACTGGCAGGTTCAGGGATTCACCGGCCTGGAGTTATGGAATCATCTCAGCCAGTTGAAGGTTGTGCTCACCAGCTGGCCGAGCGCGCTCTTTCACATTTTCTTCCCCGCGTTCTTTGCTCATGCTCCCGATCAACTCACCTTGCAGAAGTGGGATGAATTGCTGGCCCTGGGCCGGCGAGTGGTGGCAGTGGGTGGCTCCGATGCGCATGCACTGCGCTATCGCTTTGGACCGTTGACGCGCCTCATCTTCCCGTATGAGTTTCATTTTCGAGCGTTGAACACGCACCTGCTGCTGGAATCGCCCTTGAACGGCGATGTGGAGCATGACACCCGCTGTGTGCTGGAGGCATTGCGTCTGGGGCGTGGCTGGGTCGGCTTTGACCTGCTGGCTTCCACGCGGGGATTTCGATTCTCTGCGCAGGGGCGGCAGGCAGAGGCCGTGATGGGCGAGGAGATCGGTTTGGGCGATGGAGTCACCTTGCAGATCACTCTGCCAGAGCCGGCGGAAGTTTCGTTATGGCGAAACGGGCTGCGGGTCCAGGCCTGGAAGCGTGCCGGGCGCTGCGTCTATACCGTTCGAGAGCCGGGCGCCTATCGGGTAGAAGTCCACCGCCGCCATTTTGGCCGCCGACGGGGATGGATCTACACCAATCCCATCTACGTGCGCGAAACGACCGCAAAATAATTTGACAGATCGTCGGGCCTTGTGATACACTCAATCCGTTTACGAGACACTCTTTGTCTCCATCCGCTCCTGGCAAGCCCACGGCGTGAACAGGAGCAAACCCATGGACTGGAGGTTCCCCATGCGTAAATACGAATTGGTCTGTGTGATCCAGCCAGACCTGGATAATGACGCGCTGAATGGCGTTGTGGAAAAGGTCAAAGGATGGATTGGAGAAGCAGGCGGCAACGTGGATAAGGTGGAATTGTGGGGCAAGCGCCGCATGGCCTATCCCATCCGTAAGCAGTTCGATGGCTATTATGTGCTGATGAATGTCACGCTGGCCCCTGAGGCCACAACTGGCTTGCAGCGCAATCTGCGTTTCCTTGAGCCAGTGATGCGGCATATGCTGGTAAGCGTGAAGTAAAGGAGCCAGACATGAGCCGGGGTTTGAATAAGGTTATGCTGATTGGTCATTTGGGCCGGGACCCGGAGATGCGCTATACTCCCTCCGGGAGGCCGGTGACCACCTTTAGCCTGGCCGTCAGTCGGACGTGGAGCTCAGGCGATGGGGAACGTCACAGTGAAACCGAGTGGTTCAACATCGTCGCCTGGGGCAACCTGGCTGAGATCTGCAAACAATATCTCTCCAAAGGCCAGCAGGTGTACATCGAAGGCCGCCTTCAGACCCGCCGCTGGGAAGACAAAGAAGGGGTGAAGCATTCCAGCGTGGAAGTGATAGCCAGCGAGATGATGATCCTGGATCGCCGGGAGAATAACCAGCATGAAGCCTCTCAGGAGGCCAATTTTGCAACCGATGCTTCAGAGGATGAATTTCCCTTCTAGAAAGGAAATCAACGATGACAGAAGAAATGGTTCAGATCGTTGAAGAAAGCCCTAGCAGCGAACGTCGCTATTACGCCAAACCCAAATTCTGCCCGTTTTGTGTGGATAAGCATCTGATCATTGACTACAAGAACGTTGATCTGCTCAAGCGCTTTATCACTGAGGAAGGCAAGATCCGGGCGCGTCGCCAGACGGGAGTCTGCGCCCGCCATCAGCGCGCTCTGGCGCGAGCCATCAAGCGTGCCCGGATGATCGCCTTGCTTCCCTTCACCGGCGAGTATTGGGAAGAAGGATAATCGCTGGAAACGTTCTCTCAGGGGCATGGTGAACGGCCCATGCCCTTTTCTTTTGCCTGGAGGAACACATGGCGCCTCGACTTTCCAAACGACGCGTCTTGACGAAAAAACACATCGCTCGCCTGGAACGGGAACGCCGTCTGTCGCGCCTGATCGTCATTCTGACGGCGGTCATCATCCTGACGGTGTTCGGTTTGATTGGGTACAGTATCCTGCTGGAGCGGGTGATCCAGCCCCGTCAACCGGTGGCGCGCGTGGGCGAAGACTCAATCAGCACTGCCCAATTCCAGGCCCGCGTTCGCCTGCAGCGCCGCCAATTGATTAACCAGTACATTCAGTACGCGCAGTTTAGCCAGTTGGGCTTCGATGTCAGCGCTCAGTTGCAGCAATTGCAGTTTCAACTCTCTACGTTCGGCGCACAGCAGATCGGACAAGAAGTATTGGATGCCATGATTCTGGAACGCCTAATGGTGCAGGAAGCCAACCGACTGGGGATTACTGTCCCAGAAGAAGAGATACAGGAATATCTGCAAGCCATCTTCGACTATTATCCCAACGGGACGCCTACACCGACCATCACCCCTACTGAAGTGATCCTGCCGACTCTCTCGCCAGAACAGGCAGCCATCGTGACCCTGACCCCGACCCCGACTCCCACGCTGACCCCCACCCCCTCTCCGACCCCGGCTCAGACTCAGACCCCGGCGGTCACCTCCACCCCAGGCGAAACAGCCACCCCGGCGCCCACCTCCACGCCCTTCCCCACGGCCACGCCGGTGACCAGAGCAGGTTTTGAGGCCAGCCTGGCCGAGTCACTCAAGCAGTTTGCCGATCTGGGGTTCAGCGAGGTTGACTATCGCTCCCTGATTGCGCTAGAGGTATTGCGTACGAAATTGTTTGAGTATGTCACCCAGGATATGCAGCCGTTTGAAGAGCAAGTTTGGGCCCGCCACATCCTGGTTGCCGATGAGGAGACGGCTCGAACGGTATATCAGCGGCTCCAGAATGGCGAAGATTTTGCCGCTCTGGTAGCGGAGTTCTCGATTGACACGGCTACCAAAGACCGCGGAGGCGACCTGGGTTGGTTTGGCCGTGGCCAGATGGTGGCGCCGTTTGAAGAGGCGGCTTTCCGCCAGAAACCGGGCGAGATTGGCGAACCGGTGCAAACGGAATATGGCTGGCATATCATTCAGGTCATTGGCCATGAGATGCGTCCTCTAACCGCCGACCAGTTTGCGCAGGCCAAACAGCGTCGCTTCCAGCAATGGCTTGATGATCTGCGCAAGGCGGCTGAGGAGGCTGGCCAGATCGAGATCTTTGATTACTGGAAAGAACGTGTGCCTGTGGAGCCCGCCCTGGATCAGACTTTATTCTAGACGGTTTTTCAGTCCGAAACAGCGCACACCGCCTCCCCAATGGTGGGGAGCCGGTGTGTGTTTTTTTCAGACCTGGCGTGGTTGGCGATCGCCAAGGCTGATCCCAACCATGTTCGCTTCGGGCCAGGGATCAGGGCGCTGCTGCTGCGCCAGTCCAGGTGAAGACTCGTTTTTCGCTGGAGGCACCTGCCGGCGCATAGATGGGCTGTCCCTGGTCATCGGTGCCGATCTGACGCACAGGAGTGACCCACCAGCGGATCACATGGGCCACGTTATCGTTAGGGCGGAAAGAGGTGGGGACGATATACTTGGTGTCAGTCACATAATCCACGATGCGACGTCCCTCACCGGCTGTGATGTCTTCCACAATGACCTGATAAAACTCATTCTCTCGCAGAGTTCCCAACGAAGCCCATTGCAGAGTGACGATGTCATGGGCGAGCGTGAAGGCCGCGCCATCCACCGGCAGCAGCAAGTTGGGAGCCGGGTAGGGAGGCGGCGGCGTGGGCGTAGGGGTGGGTTGCCCCGGCGCAGGCAGGCGTTCACACAATGGAATAAGCAGGGTGGTGCCCAACAAGACCGTATCCGTGGGCAGGTTGTTGTAGGCACGAATGGCCTCCATCGGCACGTTGTAGTTGGCCGCAATGCTTGAAAGCGTGTCATTGGCCTGCACGGTATAACTGGCAGTGAGACAGGCGGCTTTGGTGGCCTCTGCCGGCTCCAGGGTTTTGGTCGGAGGCGGCGGTGGGGTGGCGGTGGGATAGGGGATCTTCAACACCTGTCCTACCCGCAGGGTGCAGTTGGTGTCTAAGTTGTTCAGCGCTATGATGCTTGAAACCGATACCCCAAATGTGTAAGCAATGGTGCTGCAAAAGTCGCCCGGCTTGACGGTATAGTCAAACGGCGGGAGTTCGGTGGCCGTTGCTGTAGGGGTAGGCGTGCCGGTTTCAGTCGGTGTGGGGGTGAGGGTAGGAGTAAGCGTGACGGTAGGCTGGGGAGTTGGGTTCACCACCCGATTGGTGGCGCGCAATACCCCGAAGACCAGGCTGGCACCAAGCAGCACCATCACCAACATGCTGCTTACAGCCACCGGCAGGCTCAGAGTGATCTGCGGCATGCGCACTGGCTGCAGCGGTTGTTCAGACGTTTCTTTTTGACCAGCCGGCGCAGCCACTGCCGTGGTCAGGTCGGCTCCGCAAACCAGACAGCGCCTGGCGCTTTCACTCAAGCGTGTTCCACAGGTAGGGCAGAGTTTGGTCTTTTTCGATTCAGTTTCCGGACTCATAGGGATTGGGATTATAACATGAATGCCTCCTGTGGCGGCGGTTTCATGAACCGCCACCCGGGATCGCGGACGTCTCGTCCGCACCGGCGGACATAAAGTCGGCGGACATCAAGTCCGCCGCTACGGGGATCGCGGACGTCTCGCATTGTACACACCGCCTGCCTTTCGAGAAGGAAATGGTCGTGACTCAAGACAGGCCTTCCACCACCACCATGTTGGTTCGAGCATATTTGTGTCGCAGGGCACGCGCTGGCGCATATTCAGGCGAGTTCAGCCAGGTTTTGGCCTGCTCGACCGAAGGAAATTCCAGGATCACCAGGCGTTTGGCCTGCCAGTCACCTTCCAGAGTTTCGGTGGCGCCACCGCGGGCCAGATAGCGGCCTCCATACAGGGCTACTGTTGCCGGCGCGGCAGCCACGTATTCCTTATAGCCTTCGGGATCAAGCACCTCAATATCTACGATAACATAAGCGCTCATCGGTTCTCCTTTGAGAGTGAAGGGAGAGTGTTGTCAGGTTTGCCCACAACCGTGACCAGCACCTTGTCCACGCGGCGGGCGTCCATGTCCACCACTTCAAAGCGCAGGCCGTTCCACTCAAAATGATCGGATGGCTGGGGCACGCGGCCCAGGGAGAACATCACGAAACCACCCAGGGTCTCGTAGTTTTCCTCTTCGGGCAGTTCGTCCAGGTGGAAAATTTCTTTGAAGTCATCCACGGGCAACATGCCATCCAGCAACCAGGAACCATCCTGGCGCTGAGTCGCCTGTGGCTCGTTATTCCCGATCCCTTCCACAATTTCAGAGAGAATATCGGTCAACGTGAGCAGACCCTGCACCGAGCCGAATTCATCCACCACCAGGAGCAATTCCGTCTTGCCACTCTTGAACATTTCCAGGGCTTTAGAGGCCAGGGCAGTCTCAGGGATATATTGGACCGGCTGCAGATGCTGACGCAAGTCCAGTGGCTGGCCAGACAGAGCGGCGATCAACAAATCGCGGGTGTGGACGTAACCGATCACATTGTCCAGCGATTCATCTCGCACCGGGAAGCGCGAATAGGGTGAATTGGCGATCTTCTCACGAATTTCTTCAATCGTATCGTGAACATCTAGCCAGACAATCTCCGTGCGTGGAGTCATCAGCGAATACACCCGCTGATCGCCGATGCTGAACACCCCTTCGATCATATCCTGTTCGGTTTCCTCAAACACACCCGCCTGGGTACCCTGATCGATCAGGACCTGCAATTCCTCTTCTGTGACTGGCGGCTCTTGTCTGGAACTGATCCCCCACACTCTCAAGATGCTTTCGGTAGATACACTCAGCAAGGTAACGAACGGCGCAAGCAGACGGGAGAGAAACAGCATGGGATGGGCAACCCACGAGGCAATGCGCTCTGGCGAATGCATGGCCAGTCGCTTGGGCACCAGTTCTCCCAGAACCAGTGATAGATACGTGATCGGCAGTATCCCGAGGACGATGCCGATAGGTGTGCTGTAAGCAGCCAGTTGGGGCAGGCGCTGCAATTGTTCTTCAATCCATACACCCAGGGTAGCCCCCGTCAGGGCGCCGGTCAGGAGATCCGTCGAGGTGATCCCGATCTGGATAACCGAAAGAAAACGATTTGGCTCCTCAGTGAGTTTCAGTGCTGCCGTTGCCCTGGCATTCCCCTGCTGGCTTTGATACTGCAGACGGGCTTTGCGAACCGAGACGAGCGCAGTCTCAGCCATAGACAGGATGGCGTTCAGCACCAGCAATACGCCGATAGCGATCAGCCCACTCCATATATTAAGTTCTATAGGAAGTTCTTCCATATGCTTTCTTATTCCACCACATCCTGAAGGACAATATTCTGCCGGGAAAGGGATCGCTCAATATGATACCATCGCTTCTGAATTCTCCAGAGCAACACAGGGATGGCGACCGGCAAAGCGATCCCCCACAGATGATGAACGCGATTGAAACGGGTTGGATCAGAAGTCCACGAGGTTTCCATAACAGTCATACCACTCTCCTAGAGAATTTCAATACCGTGTCCCTCCCCGACTGTGCCGATCACCCACAGTGGCTGGCCGATCCGCCGCGCTCGTTCTTCCAGCGCTGGCCATCGGTCAGGCGGCACACCCAGCAACAGGCCACCGCTGGTTTGAGGATCGAAAAGCAACAATTCTTCGGTCTCGCTGAGCGATCGCTGGATAGTAACAAAGGGACGATAATAAGCCTGATTGTCAAACGCACCGCCAGGGAACGTACCGCTCTCGGCATAACGGCATGCCTGACCAGCAAAGGGCAGGCGTTCAAACTCTACCCGTAACAAGACACCCGATGCCTGTGCCATTTCCCAGGCATGTCCCAGCAAACCGTAACCGGTGATGTCCGTGGCCGCTCGCAGACCCATCTCCACCGCCAGGTCTGAAGCCGTTCGATTCAGGCGACTCATCCAGGCAGTGACTTCGGCCACATCGTCCGGATCAGCCTGTCCGCGTTTCAGGGCGGTAGTGATCACACCGAAGCCGAGAGGCTTGGTCAACACCAGATAATCCCCGGAGCGCAAACCACCTTTGGTGAGCATATGTTGAGGATGTACAAACCCCAATACCACCAGGCCGTATTTCGGTTCCTTATCCTTCACGGTATGTCCACCAGCGATCACCACCCCGGCCTCGCGCGCCTTCTCGGCTCCGCCGCGCAGAATATCCGTCATGATTTCCTCCGGCAGGTGATCGGGCAACGCAGCCACATTCAAGGCCAGGAAAGGGCGTCCGCCCATGGCATATATATCCGACAGGCTGTTAGCGGCAGCGATGGCCCCGTAATCATAGGGATCGTCCACGACCGGGGTGAAGAAATCTGTCGTTACCACCAGGGCGCGATCCTCATCCAGCCGCCAGACGGCTGCATCGTCGGGGCTTCCCAGCCCGATCAGGAGATCGGGGTAGTCTGCTGGTCGAAACAATTCTTGCATCGGGCGCAGAACCTGCGCCAGCGCTTCCGCGCCTAACTTCGATGCTCAGCCAGCGCAACTGCTCAACGTGGTCAGGCGGATTTCTCGTCCAGAAGAGCCTTGAGGATTCATACTATCCTTTCGCTCAGCAGGCTTCTCACAATCTCAAGGTGCTGGCACAGGCGTTGGTGTGGGCGTGGAAAACCCTGGCAGGGGCAACAGGAACGGCGAATCGCTCGGCAGCAACATCACCTGGATATTCGACGCCAGGCGGCTGATATACAGATAGGTGAGCAATTCTGGTCGCCCGGCCAGCGAAGCCGCCAGCAATTCATTGGCCTTTGCCTCCGCTTCGGCCTGGATCAAACGTGCTTGGGCCTCACCACGAGCCTTGATGACGGCCGCGTCGGCCTGCCCTTGCGCGATCTGGCGTGCCTGTTCGGCTTCCTGCCTCTTCTGCTCGACCACAAATTTGGCCTGCAGCGCCTGTTGCTCAGCGATTTGCTTTTGCTCGATAGACTGCGCGTATTCCTCGGTGAAAGTAATATCGCGCAACACAAAATCCACCAGAATCAACCCGTTCTCCGCCAGGATGCGATTCAGCTCGTTACTGATCCGCGCCGTCATGTCGAATCGCCGCGTGCTGATCACCTCATCCACTCGATACTGGGAAACGGCATCGCGAATGATACCCCGCGCCACTGGCAGGATCAGATCATCCCGATATCGTCGTTGCCACTTGCGGTGGATTTCAATCACGGCGGCCGGGTCCAGGCGATAGATCACCGACGAATCCACAAAGATACGCTGACCATCCGAGGTACGCGCCTCCACCGTAAAATCTCCAATATTCTCCCCGGCGACACCAGGGCGTGACATGGTGAACGTTTCAATCGCTGTGGAATAGCGTTCCACGCGTTCCACGAAGGGCACGATCCAGTGCAGGCCTGGCGAGAGTGGCTCGGAGCGCATCCCACCCGGCGCCAGCACCGAGACCACCACACCCATCTCATACGGCTCGATAAACACCAACCCCATGCCCAACATGGTCGTCAACACCGCAAAAATCAGCACAGCAATAGCACCGGTGGTCAAACCGCGCGTGGGTTGTCGTCGAGCCGAGCGCGAAAGGATAATAGCCAGCAGGATGAACACCAGCAGCCATGAAAACCCGGCAATTGCCTGAAAAAATGAAGCAATGTTCATAGTTTCCTCCAATGATGGTATGGAACATCGTACTGTATGCTTACCTTCTCGGGTCTCTGATTATACGACGAGAAACATGATATGACACACACGTCTGATAGAACGCTTGTGGGACGAACGCCGCGTTGCCGCGGGCCTGGACCTGCCCCCAGGCCGGGTTCCTGCTCCCGAGCTTTATCTGCTGACCCACGATCCCGTTTCGGACGACCCCATAGCGGTCGCGCAGTTCCCGGCCGGCTCCTCGCCCGAGGGGATTCTAGTAACGTCACCCGTGCCATTTACCTGGCTCCTTGGCCGTTCCCTGGCCCTGCGCAGGCCGTTGGCCCAGGGTTTCTCGCTCCTTTCTGCGCTGCGAGTGGCCCTGGTCATCGTCACCGTAGACCTATGTCCTCACCGTGCCGCCGGGTGTTCCCGGTCGAGTTCCCAACGGCGGGGATTATCGGCGATGTATCGGCGGATGCGTTCCAGAGCGCGTTCGTCCCGGATGATGTGTTCGTAATAATTCCGTTGCCAGAGCCGTCCACGAAACGCCGCCCACCCCAATTGTTTGACGCCCCGAATGTATTCCACCGTCGTCAACGATTTGAACGCGCCAATAACGTCCCCCAACGTAGGGACATCCCTTGTGGATGTCCCACCCGTGGATGTCCCACCCGTGGATGTCCCACCCGTGGATGTCCCACCCGTGGATGTCCCACCCGTGGATGTCCCACCCGTGGACGCCCCACCCGTGGACGCCCCACCCGTGGACGCCCCACCCGTGGACGCCCCACCCGTGGATGTCCCACCCGTGGATGCCCCACCCGTGGATGTCCCACCCGTGGACGCCCCACCCGTGGATGTCCCACCCGTGGATGTCCCACCCGTGGATGTCCCCGTGGGGGCGGACACAAGGTCTGCCCCCACCAGGGGATCGCGCAATATGATGATTCCGTGGATGTGATTCGGCATCACCACGAATTCGTCTATTTCAACCGTTGCGAATCGTGTTGGCAATGCCTGCCATTGTTCGAATACCATGCGCCCTGCCTCGTTCAATCGCATTTCCCCCTTCACCACCTCTCCAAACAAATGAACACGGTCCTGGGTGACCACGGTGACGAAATATGCTCCGGCCTGGGTGTAATCATATCCCTTGAGGCGGATCGATTGGCGATGATGACGACGGGGATCATAGGCCATGATTCACCCTCGTCGGCTGGCATCTCCCCTCTCAATACCAGATTCGGAAGGAGGTAGATGTTCGAGCGCTGATCCCGTCTTTGGTAACCATAATCTCGATAATCACGGCTTGTCCATAGGGCTGGTCTTTGAATGTAAACGACAGAATGCCCACCCCGCTGGCGTTGGTGATAAAAGAACCGCTCGAGGTTGTCCCATCGGGCCAGCGGACGATGGCCGTTCCCTGGGCATCTTTGATCGGCTGCTGGTTCTGATCCTGCACGATGACATAGACCAGTTGATTGTCGCTGGCCAGAGTGACCGCCTTCCAGACAAACGCCCGCACGAACATCTTCAAAGGTCGGATACTTCGTTCGCTGCTCGCCGGTTGCAGCAGGAGCAAATCTTCTTTTTGCTCGTAGAAATATTGAGTCCCCAAATCGGTCAAGACCACGCGCTGACCCTCTGGCAGGAAAGGCTTCCACTCAAATCGGGCATATTCAAAATATTGAACGATCAGCCCATCGTGGAATTCAAACGGCGAGATCGGTGGTCCAAAACGCTCTTCGCCCCCATTCTTCTTGTAGAAATCCAGGAACGCAAAGCACACCGAAAAACCCGTTTTGGAAAAATAGCGGCAGGCAAAGGGGTTGAAAATGTTCAACTGCTCCCCACGCTTATATAACAGTCTGCCCAGAGGAGTGCGTCTGACCCGTTGCCCGGGCGGTTGATCGGGATACAGTTCAAAGCGGGCACGCTGGAAATATTGAATCAGCCGGCCTTCCTTGAGGAAAGCCTCCGTGATCGGGTATCCGAACACCACTTCCGCGTTGGGGACGCTTCGATAGTAGGCCAGGAACTCCCCTGTTACATAGTGTCCGGTCTGCTCGAAGTATTCGCTCCCCGTGGACTGCGCGGCGACGGGCGTCCCGATTCCCACCAGCAGGAACAGGAGACACAGAATTCCAAGAGCGCGTTTCACAATTTCCATTATACCCAATCTTGCGAGATCACTTAATTACAAAAACGCTAGCGTTCCCTGGATTCGAGCAAGGCCTGGACAATGCGCTCAGCCGCCCTTCCATCGCCATAGGGGTTGTTCGCCTGGGCCATGCGCGCGTACTCGGCGGGATCGTCTAACAGGCGATTCGCTTCCTGGACGATGCGACCGGTTTCCGTCCCGACCAGCCGGGCCACCCCTGCTGCGATTCCCTCTGGACGTTCGGTCACCTGGCGCAGCACCAGCACAGGCACCCCGAAGGCGGGCGCTTCTTCCTGGATGCCCCCTGAGTCGGTCAGGATCAGACGGGCGTGTTTCATCAGATGCACCAGGGATAGATAGTCCAGGGGTGGGGTAAGGGTGATGTGAGGCACACCTTCCAGCAGGCGGCGTACCGGTTCCTGAACGTTGGGGTTGAGGTGGACCGGGTAGAGAATCTCCACGTCACCGCGCGCGGCCAGTTGACGCAGGGCGTGGCAGATGTGTTCCAGCGGCTGGCCAAAGTTTTCGCGGCGATGGGCAGTGACCAGGATCAGCGCCCGTCGGTCGAGGCCTAACCTCTCACGCCAGCGAGTCACCTGCCAGGGTTCAGGTTGAGCCGCCATGACGCGCAGAGCGTCGATGACCGGGTTACCGGTCACGCAGATCAGGTCAGTAGAAATGCCTTCCCGAAGCAGATTCTGCCGTGCCCATTCCGTGGGGGCGAAGTGCAAATCGGCAATCACAGCGGCCACGCGGCGGTTGATCTCTTCGGGGAAGGGTTGCCACTTGTCGCCGGTGCGCAGGCCGGCTTCCACATGTCCGAAGCGGATGCGGCGGTAATAGGCCAGGAGCGAGGTGATCGCTACGGTGGTGGTATCTCCCTGGGCCAGGACCCAGTCCGGTTGAAAGTCCATCAGAATCGGGTCCAGGTGGGTGAAAATGGCGGCGCTGAGTTCTGCCAGGGATTGATCCTCTCGCATCAAGTTCAGGTCATAATCGGGGTGGATAGCAAACAGTTCCAGCACCTGATCCAGCATCTGGCGGTGTTGGGCAGTGACACAAACCCGCGAATCAACTTCTGCCGTTTGGGTCAGGCGGTGGATGACCGGCGCCATTTTGACTGCTTCCGGGCGAGTCCCTATAACCGATAGGATTTTTCGTCTTCGATGGTTAGACATGATCCCGTGATGCAAATATGATGGCGTTGTTCAGGACGGAGTGAGCCGGAAGAGCCTGCCGGGCAGGCAAGGGTTGAACGCAAGCAGGAGGGAAAAGAAAAGAGCGGAGAGGGAGGGATTCGAACCCTCGGTGGGCACAGGGCCCACAACGGTTTTCGAGACCGCCCCAATCAACCACTCTGGCACCTCTCCGAGAAGCCAATCTGGTTTAACCGCCCTTGAGTGGGCAAATTATATCACATTCGTCAAGGGTTGGATTATCCACCCGTCCCAAAAGGGTGTGTCCCAAATTTTGTCGGGATTTTGGGGACGAGTCAGGCGGTAGAGCGGAATGCGGCCCAGATCTCTTTCCAGCCGTCTTTGCCACTCATGCCTCAGGCGTTTGGACGACAGTTCAACTGCCGTCCGAACGGGCCAGGCCAGGATTGTCTCCGTTTGACCGGGTCACCTACATGGGAAGCGGTTGGGAGGACCTCCGTTCCCTCTCGATTTTACCCCAACATCACCCATCCACCATGCTTCCCCCTCCCCCGACGTTTTTGGGACCCCCGTCCCAAAACAGCAACACCCTGGCGATAGTGCATGTCTCTGCCTTGCGTAAGTCGGCCGGTCAGAGACCTGCCCCACGAGGGCACGAACAAGTGGGTGTTGAGGAGACTGTCTATCCTGTCTGTGATTGGCGTTTACAATTCCATCTGAAAGCCCAGTTCTGGGTAGGCAACCTGAGTGATACCCAGATCGTGTAGTTTGCCTTTCAGCGTCAGGGCCGCCTTTTCTTCGCCATGCACCAGAAACACCTTGCGTTTGCGACCGTTGCCAGCCAGGGCATAACGCATGAGCAAATCCTGCCCGGCATGACCGGAAAGGCCGTTGATGGTGACCACTTCGGCACGCACGGTATAGGGTTCGCCAAAGATTTTCACCTGTGACTCCCGATCCGCCAGACGACGGCCCAGGGTGTTGGGAGCCTGCCAGGAGACGATGCAGATGGTGTTGCGCGGGTTTTCGATGTTGTTTTTCAGGTGGTGCAGGATTCGTCCGGTCTCGGCCATGCCCGAAGCGGAGATGATCACCATCGGGTCTCGGCGGTCGTTCAGGGCTTTGGACTCTTCCACGGAGCGGATGTAGGTGAGCAGGGGAAAATCCAGGGCGGGGTGACGGTTCTCCTGAACGAAGCGCCGGGTTTCTTCATCCAGCAGGCTGGCATGGCGTTTGAAGATGTCAGAGGCGTTGACGGCCAGAGGGCTATCTACGTATACCGGTATCGGGGGAACACTGCCATCCGAGATCATCTGATTCAACCAGTAGACCAGTTCCTGAGTGCGACCGACGGCAAACGCCGGGATGATCACCTTGCCCCCGCGTTCTACGGTTCGGCGAACCGTCTCGCGGAACTCTTCATAGGCCAGTTCTGGCCCTCGATGGGGTTTATCGCCATAGGTGGACTCCATGACCAGGTAATCGGCCTCTTCGGGAAGCACAGGATCGCGCAGCAGAGGCAGACCATAGCGGCCAATGTCTCCGGAGAACCACAGGCGTACGGTACGGCCGCGTTCGCGCAGGGTGAGCACGATGGCGGCTGAACCCAGGATGTGTCCAGCTTCTACAAAGCGCGCTTCCACGCCCGGGGCCGGTTCAAAGGGCTGATCGTATGGGATGCTCACCAGGTGATCGGCTACGACCATGGCCTCTTGCACGGTGTAGAGTGGCTCCACGGGTGGTTCCCCGCGGGCCAGACGCTTTTTGTTCACGTAGGCTGCGTCGGCTTCCTGAATGTGGGCGGAATCGCGCACCATCAGGTCTGTTAAGTCGGCTGTGGCGGCAGTGGCATAGATCGGGCCGGCGAATCCCTGCTGGATCAGGGTGGGCAGGTTGCCACAATGATCAATGTGGGCATGAGAGAGGAGCACAGCCTGGATCGAACGTGGATCGAAGGGGAAGTGGCGGTTACGATGCAAGGCCTCAGCCCGTTTGCCCTGGTAGAGGCCGCAATCTAGCAGCAGGCGAGCGCCGTTGCATTCGATCAGGTGCTGAGAGCCAGTCACGGTTTGAGCCGCACCAAGGAAGGAGAGTTTCATGGTTCACACTTCCAGGGTGTGCATGATTTGGAGGCCGAATCGCTCCAGGCGGGTGGGGGAATCGGCCAGGATGGAGGCGATGGCCTGGGGGCCATGCATTGCCAGGGGGAGCAGGTAGGCCCTGGGCAGGATAATGTCGGATTCTACCCCCATTTCCTGAGCGGCCTGCCGGCGCCAGGTTTGGAGGGCTTCTAATCGTCGCTGCCGGGTTTCATCAGGAGGGTGAGAAGGTTGACGCTGGACCAGAGGGGCGTTTCTTCCCTGAGCCACGGCCTCAAGGAGCGATGTGCCCCAACGAGCGATCTGGGCTTTGCTCAGGCCCAGGCAGGCCAGGTCAGTTTTCGAGTGAGGACGGGCGCGGGCTATCTTGATCAGATGATGGTCCCCAATTACTTTGAAAGGAGGCCGGTTGAGTCGCCTGGCAGTGTGTTCGCGCCAGAGGAGCAATTGGCGCAGAATGGTCAGGTCACGGCGACTGAGATCGCGCCGTTGGGCAAAGCGTTTCCATAAATCGCCTGGGTCAACTTGTTGGGGAGGGAGGGTGTTCTCTTTGCAGGCGCGGCGGAAGTCTTCTTGAGCCAGGGAAAGGCGTTCGGAGGCACGCAGTTCCTCATACAGGCGATCGCGTAAGGGGAGCAGGTAGTGGGTGTCGAGGTAGGCGTATTCTTGCAGGTGAGCCGGCAGTGGGCGTTTGCCCCAGTCGGCTTTTTGGAAGTGTTTGTCTATGTGGATGCCAAAGTAGTGTTTCAGCAGAGCATTTAACCCGACTTTTGGGTGACCCAGCACACGGGCAGCGTGCATCGTATCGAATACGCTGGCAAAAGTGAAGTGGAAGTCGCGGCGCAGGCATAGCAGATCGTATTCCACGGCATGGAACACTTTCTCGATGCGCGGATCGGCGAAGATGGTTCCCAGAGGGGAGAGATCGTCCAGGGCCAGAGGGTCTACCAGATAGTCTGCCTGGGGAGTGGAGAATTGGATCAGGCATACCCGCTCCCGGTAGGCGTGGAGGGAGTTGGATTCTGTATCTACGGCCAGGCGCGTCTGGCGGGAAAGGACTTCGATCAAAGCCTTCAGGTCCGCCGGGGTGGCGATCCAGATCGGGGGCGGTAGAGCCCGCCCTGGGTCCGGGGAAGAATCGCCTGGTTCAGAGAGGGGGGTCAGGGACATTGTTTTTCCATCACCAGAGCGGCAGTGCCGTCTTTGTAGTAGTTGGGCCACAGGTCAATGGTGCGATATCCTTTCTGCTGGTAGAGGTGAATGGCGATGTGATTGTCAGTGCGGACGCACAGGCGAATGCGTCGGGCATGAAGTTGGTCTTCGCAGGCGGTCAGCAGGGCGCGACCAATTCCTTGGCGCTGGTAGGCGGGCCGCACGGCCAGGGTGGCGATCCAGGCGATGCTGGTTTCGCCACGTCGATCTCCGGCTACAAAGCCGACCATGTGCCCATCTACGATGGCTTTCAGGCGTACTACGTCTGGAACGGTCAGCACGGCGATCACATCCAGCAGGGGCCAGGCGTCTTGCGGAAAGCATTCCCGTTCGATCTGGCGCAAGGTGTTCAGGTCAAATAACGAGGCTGGTCGAATCTGCAGGGAGTCGGGCAGGATCATGATGGAGTAGAAAAGCCTCCCCCGGCAGGGAGGCTTTTATTTTACCTGGTCAGGGGAAGCCGCGGTCAGGATTGTTTGGTGAAGCGCTCGATCAGGCTGGTGAACTCCAGGGGGAAGATGTATTTGGTGGCCGGACCCGCCCCCAGGGCTTTGAGGGCCTCGAAGTATTGCAGGGTCATGGTGTTTTGGTCAATGAGGCGAGCGGAGTTGAAGATTTTCTCCAGGGCAGTGGCATATCCTTCGGCGCGCAGGATCTGGGCCTGACGATCGCCCTCGGCCTGCAGGATGGCGGCTTGCTTCTGGCCTTCGGCTTTGAGGATGGCGGCCTGTTTCTCGCCCTCGGCTACGTTGATGGCGGCTTCGCGAGTACCCAGGGACTCGGTCACCACGGCACGGCGAATGCGTTCGGCGGACATCTGGCGGTTCATGGATTCCTGGATCTCGCGCGGCGGGATGATCTCGCGGATCTCTACGTTGGTCACTTTGACGCCCCAGCGCTCGGTGACTTCGTCCAGGCGGGTGCGGAGCATGGAGTTGATGTGTTCGCGCTCAGAGAGCACATCGTCCAGCAGGATGCCGCCGATCACGGCGCGCAGGGTGGTGGTGGCCATCCCTTGGGCGGCGGCTTCAAAGTTGCCCACCTGCAAGACGGACTCGGTCGGGTCGAGCACTTTGTAGTACCAAATGAAGTCTACGGAGATGCTGGCGTTGTCTTTGGTGATGGCGGTCTGATGGGGGATCTCACGAACCTGTTCGCGCAGGTCCACTTTGACGGCGCGGTCAATGATCGGGATCAGCAGCACCAGGCCAGGACCACGCGTGCCGATACAGCGCCCCAGGCGGAAGACCACCAGACGTTGATATTCTGGAATGATGCGAATGGCGTTGGCCAGGAAGACAAAGACCACGGCGCCGATAATCACCAGGAAACAAAGCAGGTAGATCAAACTGTCCATGATGATTCTCCTTTTTGCAGGGTGAGGGTTGACTATGGTTGAGACGATAGGGCTTCCACTTCCAGGGTGAATCCTTCGCGACCGATGACTCGCACGGGTTCACCTGGTGGGATGACTGTGCCATTTTTGCTGCGGGCGCTCCACAATTCGCCAGCCACCTGTACCGATCCTTCCTGGCCGATGGCGGTTTTGGCTTCTCCAATTTCTCCAATCAGCGCATTCAGATTGTGGGCGGGTGGAGCCAGGTGGGCTTGCAGGGTTTTCTGCACGGCAATCCAGACCAGTGCCGCGTAAAGGATGGATGCAAACGTAGCAACGATAGGGTTGACGGCTGGCCCTCCTTCCTGATTCTGAAACAGGTAGGCAGATCCAACGATGATCCCTGCTAGGGAGATAGCCAGGGCCAGGAAGTGCCTCGGCCGGCGAATGGCGTGTAGAAATGGGATGAGGCTCAGCGCGATCAGCACGAGTGACCACAGGTTGATGTTCAGTTGGGTGACTGCGTATCCGGCCAGCACCAGGCAGAACAGGGCAGTGAGTTCGAGGATGCCCGTCCCTGGCGTGAGCAGGGCGAGAAGAGCAAACAGACCGGCCCCCATCAACATCAGGTAGGCAAAGGTTGGATCCACCAGAATTTCCATACATTCCCATTATACACAACTATTTCGGGGCTGGATCGTAAACAGGCGGTTAATCTGCATAGAAAACGTTTGCGGATAAGCCTGGAGAACGCAGGAATCCTGCATTGGGGTGGCTTATCCGCACGGGGATTCAGGGAGATAGGCGGGAGGGACAGGCTGGTCAGGAGGAGACGGTTGACGAGTTCTGTGGGGTTAAGGCGGGTTGAGCCATGGGGGTGGTGGCACGCAGGAAGCCGGCAAAGAGCAACACCGCGCCGATAAATTCACTGAGATACAGCGCTCCGGGGATGCCCAGCCGGCTGAACGTTCCTCCAAAAGCCGGAGATAAGGCACCAACGGCAATCAAAATGTTGCCGATGGCCCGATGCAGTAATATCCGCTTGCGCCAGAAGATCCAGGCTGAATAGGCGGCCCCTCCAACCAAGAAGACCGTTCCGTAAATGTTGAAGAAGGGGGTCAGAACGCGCACTCCAGGCGTGACAATGGCTCGTCCACTCAACTCGTTGGCGGGGAGCATCTGGGCAGGATCGAGTTCAGCGCCAAACACGCGCCAGGCGCCATAGAGCGAACCCAGGGCCAGAATCACCATCAGGATATGGGCAACGTTGGGTTTGCGAATCAGCAGGTAGACGGTGCCCTGTCCCAGCCAGGCCGCGACCAGCATGGCCCCAAAGAGATACCACAACCGAAATACTAGCGGATTCCAGCCAAAGGCGCCGTAATATCCTTCGCAGAAGCCGCCAATGGCATAAAACACCATGCCGATCCCCCACAGCAGAAGATGGGTGCCGCGTCGTTGAAAATAACGACGCAGAACTGCAACAGCAAAGACCAGACTAATCGTCCCAGACAGGAAGGGGAGAACTGTGTTGAGCATGTTGGCGCATCTCCTTGAGACATGAAATTATCGAAAATATCCCAGCAGTACGGTCAGGGCAAAGCCAAGCATCAGCAGCATCGCCAGGCCGATCAGGGCGAGAAAGATGGGAATGGCTTTTTCCCAGAAGGGAGGGTAGGAGGGGGGAGGGCGAGAGGACATAACGCTGCTGGAAGGTTTCTCTCAATCCAGGTGACTGGACGCAGTCAATTTGCATTTTAAAGCGGCGTTTCTGGGGCAGGAATGTAGATTTCGATAATTTTGATTAAGAAAAGGTGAAGATTAAGGTTGGGCAATGCTGAGAACTGCTGCCGATCAGGCGAGGGTTGGTGGAGATCGCCGATGCAATGTGTCTGCTCAGCGTGACTCTTTTTTACGTCTCAGTTCGGGGGAGTGAACATTGCTCTGATTTTCATTGCAGAGCACCAGAAGCGCAGTATTTTTGCGTATGTTCTTGGCGCTATTCTAAGTGGTGCGGCATGCCGTTAATTGCGTTAAGAAAAATGCTTATTCCAATATAGAAACCTGTGCGGACGAGACCCGATGCTCATAGCGGGTTCTCGTCCGCACTACGCACGAACCGCAGTAGAATGTGGAGGTTCAGTACGCCTCAGGGATTAGCCTGCCCCCAGGAAGACCCGTTTCCATACTGCCAGGTGTCAAGACTGGTGATAATGGTGCCGTTGTAGCACCACTCTATTGTGGAGGCATAGCGGTAGATAACCTGACCAAACCCGTTTCTCGCTTCGGCCCCATCGGTACGTTGCCTGCAATTCGCCGCAGGTGATACGTCCATCTGGGAAGCACGTTTCTGTTGCCTGGAGTTGATCTCTGCAACCAGGGCCTGAATGGTTTCCTCAGATACGCCTTGCTTGCGCATTGCATCCGCATAGGCTTCCTGGTCGCCCAGCGGCACTTCCCCAGAGAAGGTGACCACCTCGGCGATTTGGTTCTGCAGCTTTTCCAGGCTTTGTTTCATCTGCTCCAGTTCACGTTCGATCGCCGCCTAGGTGTAGCCGATGCTCTCCAGGTCCTGGCGATATTGTTGCAGGTCGGCTTGAATGTCACCGGTGAGTTCTCTTTCTATGGAGAAGGTTCGATACCTTGCCGGCCTCCCTTCCTCACCGTTGGTTGCGCTGAATGCCATGAGGAGTAGCGCAATCAGCACAGTGACGATAGCAACAAGCAGGAAACGCGTCATCTTACTCATTTTTGCCTTCTTCTTAATCTGACGGGAACAAGAGTAGCCTTGTAGATTTATACTCTTTTTTTGTGTGTCAAGACCTTCAATGATTTCCCCAGGGCTTTTCAAAGATTTAATGTTCCATCTCTTTTTGTACCGCCAGGCTTTGCCTGGCAGTGTGCCGACCATAGGTCGGCGGTACAATTTTATGTTACTGAGAGTCACAGCAACTGTAAGAAAGGCCCAAAGATTAGAACTTTGAAAAGCCCTATGATTTCCCCAGGGCTTTTCAATAGTCATATACTCCGCACAAAAACTTTTCCTTTATGGGAACGACTGGCTGTGGAAGTTGCCTTTCCGTGGCAAACACGATGGCTTTCCCTACCGTTGTGTCGGACGAGACGTCCGCGATCCCAGGTCATATGCCTTTGTGAAAATAACCTGGAGACCCCTGAGGCTGAGAGCGTAAGTCCGTTTTCCGTATCCGTTGCAGGTTGTATAATCGGGCTGGATTCTCAGTGTTCTCTTGAAGAGGAGAGCAACAAGGAGTTTGATGTGACCTTTCAGACCGTTTGTGTGATCGGGCTGGGCTACATTGGCCTGCCTACAGCAACCACCTTTGCCGCCCACGGGTTGCATGTCATCGGCGTGGATATCAATTTATCCGTTCTCGACACTTTGAACAACGGCGATGTTCACATTCAAGAACCGGGTTTGCGCGAGGCCTTTCAGGCAGCCTTGCAAACCGGGCGCCTGACTTTTGCGACTCAACCTGCTCCAGCAGATGCCTTCATCATCGCTGTCCCCACGCCGTTTTACGAAGAACAATATGGCGAAGCCCATGGGATTCGGTTCAAGAAGGCCGATTTACGGGCAGTGATTGCGGCTACCGAGTCCATCGTGCCCTATCTGCGTCGAGGTAACCTGGTGATTCTGGAATCCACTTCTCCGCCACGAACGACGATGGATGTGGTGCGTCCGATTCTGGAACGCTCTGGCCTGATCGCCGGCCGGGACTTCTATCTGGCCTACTCCCCTGAACGGGTTCTGCCCGGACGGATCTTGCAGGAACTGATCGAGAACCCGCGCGTGATCGGTGGCGTGACCCATGAATCGGCTCAGGCCGGGCGCGATCTGTATGCCGTGTTCGTCAAGGGCCAGATTGTGCTCACCGATGCCACCACAGCCGAGATGGTCAAACTGATGGAAAACACCTATCGCGATATTAACATTGCCATCGCCAATGAGTTTGCTCGTCTGGCCGAACGCTTCGGCGTGGATGTGTGGGAGGCGATCTCGATTGCCAATTTGCACCCGCGGGTCAAGATTCTCTCCCCTGGGCCAGGCGTGGGCGGGCACTGCATCAGCGTCGATCCGTGGTTCTTTGTAGAAGCCGCACCCGACCTGACTGCCTTGATTTACCAGGCGCGCCAGGTGAACGATGCGCAACCTCAGTTTGTGCTTGGCTTGGTCAAGCGCGCTCTGGGGCCCACGCTGAGCGGACGGCGGATCGCTGTGTTGGGCCTGGCTTATAAGCCTGATGTGGACGATCTACGGGAAAGTCCGGCCGTAGAGGTGGTCCGCTTGTTGCAAGAGCAGGGGGCGGTGATTCGGGCGTTTGAACCCTTCAAGCCCGAAGGCGTGCCCGATCTCCCCTGTGTCTCTGATCTGAGACAGGCCGTGCAAGATGCTGAAGCCATCCTTTTGCTGGTGCGTCATACCCCCTTTCAGGCGTTGACCCCTGCAACCTTGCGGGCGCTCACCCCTGCCACGGTGCTGATCGACACGGTCAACGGTTGGGGTGGGCAGGATTGGGAACAATACGGCTTTGTCCTCCATCGTCTGGGAGTGGGCAGGCAGCCTGATTCATCTGAAGCGGGGCATAGGCGAAGCGATTACCGGCGGGCGTGATGTTCTCCCACAACCTCAAACTGCCATTTCTGAAGCCGCCTCTCTGCTGCTCATCCTCTTTCCTGTGCCGCGGTTCCGAATCATCAAAATCTCGGCCAGGATGCTGACCGCAATCTCCTCGGGGGTTTCTGCGTTCAGTTCAATTCCGATCGGCGAGTGGACCCGAGCCAGTTTTTCCTCAGGTACGCCCTGCTCTTTCAGAGCCTTAGCGGTGATCAACCAGCGCCGTTGGGAGCCAATGACTCCGATGTAGGCTGCTTCTGTATCCAGCAGGGGAGCCAACCCGGCCACGTCCACGTTAGAGCCGCGGGTGGTGAGCACCACATAGGTCTGGCGATTGATCGGTGCCTGGCGCGGCAACTCTGCCATCGGGATAGGGTAATACGCATCGGCTTCGGGAACCTGTTCGGGAGTGCAGAATTCGGGTCGGTCGTCGCTGATCGCCACTCGAAAACCCAGCCATTTGGCCAGATGGGCCACGGCTTTGCCCACGTGCCCGGCCCCGATCACCAGGATCGTTTCTGGGGGCAGAATCGGTTCCACGAACACCTCCACCTGTCCGCCGCACACGCCGGGATCGCCGCGTGACGGATCGGACATGTTGTAATGCAACAGGCGGGGACGGCCATCCAGGATAGCCTGGCGGGCTTCCTGGATTACGCGATATTCCAGTTCACCTCCCCCGACTGTACCCGATATACGTCCATCGGGGTAGACCAGCATCTTGCTTCCCACATGGCGTGGTGTGGACCCTTCGCTTTTCACCACCGTACATAATGCGGCCGATTCCTGTCTGGCTACTATTTCAGCCAAAGCCTGATATATGCCATTCATCGCTACTTCCCTTGCTGCTTTCACTGCTAAAGTTGGCATTACGTTCACCAACTAAAGTTGGCATTACGTTCACCAACTAAAGTTGGCGATACGTTCACCAACTGAAGTTGGCATTACGTTCACCAACTGAAGTTGGCATTACGTTCACCAACTGAAGTTGGCGATACGTTCACCCTTCTTTCCTCCTGCATTACTCCCAAAGAACCTCCGTGCTCTCCGTATCTCAGTGGTTTTCCTCACCGACTCAAGTCGGCAGTACGTTACCAACTGAAGTTGGCGATACGTTCACCAGCCGTGTCTCAGTGGTTTCCTCCTCACCGACTGAGGTCGGCGTTACATCTACACCGGCTCAAAGCGGGCCGTGAAGTGTCGCAGCAACTCGGGGGCATACACAAAGCGATAACCGCGAATAGCCCCGGCCCGTTCGCGGATCTTCACCAGCGTATCCACCACATAATCCAGGTGACTTTGCGTATACGTGCGACGCGGGATAGCCAGGCGCACCAGTTCCAGTTTCGGATAGATCATCTGGCCGCTATCTGGGTCCGGGCGAGCGAACATCACCGAACCGATCTCGCAGCCGCGAATGCCCCCTTCGCGATACAGTTCCACAGTCAACGCCTGGCCAGGGAACTGGCTCTGGGGAATATGGGGCAATACCGCCAGCGCATCAATATACACCGCATGTCCCCCTGGCGGTTGCACAGTCGGAATCCCGACCTGATTCAATCGTTCCGCCAGATACGATGTCTGGCGCAGGCGATAGGCCAGATACTCTTCATCTAATCCCTCATACAGCCCCACTGCCATTGCGTCCAGGTCACGCCCGGCCAGTCCGCCGTAGGTAGGGAATCCTTCCCGCAAGATCAACTCATTCTTGACCTTCTCAAACAGCGCTTCGTCGTTCATGCATAACAGGCCGCCGATGTTGACGATCGCATCTTTCTTGGCCGACATGCACATCCCATCTGCCAGAGAGAACATCTCGCGGGCGATCTCCAGCACCGACTTATCGGCATAGCCGGGCTCGCGTAACTTGATAAAGAAACAATTTTCTGCGTAGCGAGCGGCGTCAATGAAGAAGGGAATGCCGTAGGAGTGATACATCTCAGCCACGGCCTTCAAATTGGCCATTGAAACGGGCTGTCCACCGCCGGCGTTATTGGTGACGGTGATCATCCCAAAGGGAATGCGATCCGGCCCGACACTTTCGATAAACGCCTTCAACTTATTCAAATCCATATTCCCCTTGAAGGGGTGGGGATTGGCCGGGTCAAAGGCCTCGTCAATCACCAGATTGGTTGGGCGGCCACCGCGGGCGCGAATATTGGCATCGGTGGTATCAAAATGCATGTTGCTGGGGACGTACCTCCCCGGCTTCACCATCACTGCACTCAAAATATTTTCGGCGGCTCGCCCCTGATGGGTAGGGACGAAATAGCGAAAGCCGAAAATATCCTCCACCGCCTGCTTCAGGCGATGAAAGGAGCGTGCTCCAGCATACGACTCATCGCCGCGCATCAAGGCGGCCCACTGATCGTGGCTCATAGCGCCGGTGCCTGAGTCGGTCAGCAAGTCAATGAAAATATCCTCGGCTTTCAGGGCGAAGATGTTATATCCTGCCTCTTGCAGAGCGGCCTCACGGGCCGGCCGGGGGATCAGGCGGATAGGTTCGATGACCTTGATTCGGAAGGGTTCAGGGGGATAGGTGGGCATAGACTGTTCGATGGACTATCAGAAGACGATTGGGACGGAAAATATCTTGTCTGCCTGGCAGGTTTTTTGCCAGAGCAATACTCTGTAGATTATACCCGCACTGTGGTATATTTCTAAATATGTCCATCTACCTGCGTGACATCCCTCTTTCTATCGCTCAGGAGCGCTTTCGCCAGGCCCTGGAGGAAGCCGGCCTGTGGAACGTACTGGGGGGAGAAACCATCCCTCTAGAGGAACATGCCCTGGGTCGGGTCACTGCCGAACCGATCTGGGCGCGCATCTCCTCCCCTCATTATCACGCTGCAGCCATGGATGGCTTCGCGGTGCGAGCCGAAGAGACGATGGGCGCCGATCCCACTGCGCCGATCACTCTGCGCGCCAATCTGGACGCGCCACAGGCGTACTACGTTGATACTGGCGATCCTCTCCCGGCCTGGGCCAATGCGGTGATCCCGATCGAACAGGTCGAACCCCTGGACGCAACGGGAAACCTGACGGGAGAATTGCGTTACCCGGCCCAGATTCGCATTCGCTCTGCTGTGCCTCCCTGGTCAAATGTGCGACCGTTGGGGGAAGACATCGTAGCGACGCAACTGGTCCTGCCCGCTGGACACGTCCTCCGCCCGGCGGATCTCGGCGCCATTGCCGCCTCGGGTCACGCGACCCTGCGCGTGGCGCGCCGACCCCGGGTCGCCATCCTCCCCACGGGGACGGAACTGGTACCCATCGGCCATGATCTGAAACCTGGCGACATCGTGGAATACAACTCCCTGGTCATGGCGGCCCAGGTGCGAGCCATGGGAGGCGAGCCAACCCGTTTCCCCATCACCCCAGATGACTTGAATGCCCTGTGCGAACGCGTTCTGGAGGCTGCTCAGGAGCACGACCTGATCCTGCTCAATGCCGGTTCATCGGCTGGTTCTGAAGACTTCTCGGCTCGTGTGGTCGAGACCCTGGGCACGTTGCTGGTGCATGGCGTGGCCGTTCGGCCGGGTCATCCGGTGATCCTGGGCCTGATCCGCCGGCCGCCAGAAGCGGTGGCGCAAGGGCGAACACCACGGCTGCCCATCGTGGGCGTGCCGGGCTATCCGGTCTCTGCTGCGCTCACCGTAGACATCTTCGTGGAGCCGCTCCTGGCGCGCTGGTTGGGCCGACGACCGCGCCAGTTGCCGGAGGTGCAAGCCTTCCTGACCCGTAAAATCGTCTCTCCCGCTGGAGATGACGACTTCGTGCGGGTGGCGGTGGGCCGCGTGGGCGAGAAGGTACTGGCGGCGCCGCTCTCGCGCGGGGCTGGCGTGATCACTTCGCTGGTGCGCGCCGATGGCCTGCTGGTCTTGCCGCGTGGCACCCAGGGCGCAGAGGTCGGTCAACAGGTGGGTGTACGCCTGCTGTGCGATCCCTCCGACCTGGATCGCACCATCTTCTGTATCGGTTCCCATGACGTCATTCTGGACCTGCTGGCGCAGTTCCTGGCTGAACGGGATCGTCGGTTTGTTTCCTCGAATGTGGGGTCACAGGGCGGGTTGGTGGCCTTGCGGCGTGGCGAGGCCCATCTGGCCGGGTCTCATCTGCTCGATCCGGCAACGGGTGAGTATAACCTGGCGGCCTTGCGTCAATATCTGCCCGGAGTGCCAGTGCGCCTGATGGTGCTGGTCTATCGTGAGCAGGGATTGATCGTGGCGCGCGGCAATCCCAAAGGAATTCGCAACTTAAGTGACCTGGTCCGCCCCGATGTGCGCTTTGTCAACCGTCAGCGCGGCGCCGGGACGCGCGTCCTGCTCGACTACCACCTGAACTTAATGGGGATAGACTCATCGCTGATTCAAGGTTACCATCAGGAAGAATACACCCATCTGGGAGTAGCGGCGGCTGTAGCTTCGGGTCGGGCAGACTGTGGCCTGGGCATTCCAGCGGCGGCTCAGGCCCTGAATCTGGATTTTATCCCCCTCTTCCACGAACGCTACGACCTGGTGATCCCTACCGAACACGCCCGAAGCCTGTTGTTAGAGCCCTTGTTTGAGGTGATCCATAACCCTGGATTTCGGCAGGCAGTGATGGCCTTGCCGGGCTATGATGTCTCTCAGATGGGTACCCTGATTTTGGAGGATCAACATGCCTGAAGCGCTGGTCGTAGACGACAATCGCGAGACTGCTGATGCCCTGAAAATCATGCTGGAAACGTTGGGCATTCCGGCGCGAGTAGCCTATGGAGCCGGGCCGGCTGTCTCTCTGCTCAGCAGCCTGACCCCCAGCGTGGTCTTGCTGGATGTCAACATGCCCGGTGTGGATGGGGCCGAAATCCTGGCCTTCTTGCGGAGAGAGCCGCGCCTGGTGCCGGTGCCGGTGATTGTGATCACTTCGGACGACCAGCCAGAAACCCATCAACGGATGTTGCGCGGTGGCGCCAACGCGGTACTGCTCAAACCAGTCAACTTCGATACTCTGGAAGCCGCCCTGAAAACAGTGAATTTGCCCTGACAGCGCGCCTTGTCTGTTCCGGTGGACATCAACGGGAATTCGGGTGAGCGTTCTCTGCAGGACAGGCTTCAGCCCTGACTCTGTGGCGCCAGTCTCGGACTCAGCGGAGCGCACCGCCGACCTGGGGTTGGCCCTGCCAGGCAGAGCCTGGCGGTACAACGTACCGCCGACTTATGGTCGGCAAGCCAGGCAGAGCCTGGCGGTACAGATTCTATTTTTCCAACAACTCCAGCAACTGTTTCGCCAGCGTAATCACCGGCGCGCCGACTTTGCCGACGTTCTCGGCGGCCTGGATGAGCCCCTCGATGCTGACGCTGTACCACTTTTTGCTCGGCTTGGGCTTTTTGAGTTCTTCCTGCAACCGTTCAAGGTCTTCGCGGGTTTCTTCGGCTTGCTCGGCGGGGAGGTGCGCCAGCATTTCATTCACGGCGGCGGTCAGGGCTTGCAGGGTTTGCTGGAGTTCGGGGGAGGCGGTGGTGATGGATTGTTGAATCTGGTTGTTGTCTCCCTGGTTGACCACTGAGCCGATTACATCGCGGGCTTCGAAGTGTTTGTGTTCGTGGTAGTGAATTTCTCTGGGCATACGCTCCTCTTCGGGGAATAGACGTTTGCGCTCTTTGCGGCGGGCTTCGGGGGTGACGAAGCCGTTGAGGGTTTCACTCACGTTCAGGCGGATGGTGCGCCCCTGCCAGGTTGCATGGGTTTCGGTCACGCCATCACGCTCAAAGGTAAGCAGGTCGTTGTAGTCCAGCCACAGGCTGGAGTATGGGGGCGGGCAGAGGAAAGCGCGGATGGGGAAGGCTTCTTTGCCGGCGCTCTCGGTGAAGGTCTTGTGGATGGCGTCGAAGTGGGCGCGGATGAGCGCCAGCATCTCGCGGCGGGTGTGCTCCGCGCCGATGACGCGAATCTCCACCGTTCTGGCTGCCTGGTCGGCGCGTACCAGGGCGCGGTTGGCGTTCCATTGCAGAATCACGCCCCAGCGCCAGACCCGCCCGGCTTCGATCCACTCGTGGGCGCGGACGATGAAGCGGGTGATGACGCTCTCCGGCAGTTCGGGGTAGGCGTAGCGGAAGGCGAGGGCGGCGTCCCAGGCGGGGGCGGAGGCGGCGGGCGGTTCGTCCTGGGGCATGGCGTTGGGCAGGTACCAGGCGCCGTCGGGGGCGGGGTACGCCAGTTCGAAGCGCTGCATCAGTTTGAGAATCAGGTCGCGGTGATACGGTGTGTAGTCCGACAGGATGCGGCGGGTCATGGGCGGGGTGAGATGACCGGCGGCGGGTCCGCGCAGTTCCTGGTCGGTGATGACGCGATAGACGGCTTCGGTCACCCAGTTGGGGTTGAGGATGCCGTCCGGGCTGAGCGGTTTGCCGTCTTCATCGCGGAAGTCCAGCACGACGCCCAAATCGTGCAGCAGCGCCAGCAGGGTGCGCTGGTCGTCTTCGTCGGTGATGTCCTGGGCGGCGCACAGGTCGGCGTAGCGCGGGTAGGGGATGATGTCGCGGGCGCGCTTCTCCCGCTCCAGGTCGGCTTTGACCCGCAGGTGGGTCTGGGCAAAGCGCACGCGGACGTGCGGCAGGGCGTTCACCGCTTCGGTCAGGGCGGCGCGCAGTTCTTCGATGCCGTCGTTCTCGGCGGCGGAGGTCTGCAGGAAGGCGGCGATATTGGGGAAGTCGCGGCGCAGGCGGTTCTGGGGCAGGTCGAGGATGTGCTGGGCGGCGTCGGCGTGATTGCCGACCACGAGGACGGGTGAATCGCCGCCGAAGGCGCGGATGGTGCGCAGCCAGTATTCGACCCGGTTCTGCTCGTAGGTCTGGCGCACGTTGAGGACCAGGACATAGACGCAGCGGGCGGAGAAGAAGAAGGGATGGGTGGCGTGCATGAAGTCCTGCCCGCCGAAATCCCAGACCTGGGCGCGCCAGGCGCCGAGCGGCAGGG
>FWWL01001785.1_pt1 | contig 48742 bp, 41 predicted proteins | sample 2228331 | NCBI WGS metagenome assembly FWWL01 (sample SAMEA103939775, study PRJEB20133) | metagenome | reverse complement strand
TTGGCAAGTGCCTCTCGAAGCCTCATCGAAACGCCAGTAGTCAGCGTATTTCGCATAGCCATAAAAAATTAGTCTATTGCGCTTTTGTTCCTCAGCGGTTACGACACCTTTGCGCCGCAGTAGACTTTTGGCAAGTGCCTCTCGAAGCCTCATCGAAACGCCAGCAGGGTATAGACAACCGCCTGCGGCACGCCGTGGACCAGCGCCGGCGCGAGGATGCTGCCGCTTTTTTCGCGCAACAGGCCGTACACCAGCCCGCTGAAGAAGGTCCAGAAGCCCCACCAGGGAGCGACATCCCAGCGACCGGAAACCAGGCTGGCCAGATTGAGCGCGTGCATGGCGCCGAAAAGGGCCGCCGTCACCACCCAGCCCCATTCCCAGAGCGTGCCGGCGAGGCGAAAGGGGCGTCCCCAGGCCTCGTTAAGCCGTGATTGGATGAAGCCGCGGAACAGGAATTCCTCGCCCAGGACCAGGAAGATCAGGTAAAAGAGCAGCGTAGCGATGGCGTTGCTTCCCCTTGAGGTCAGGCTCATGGTCAGACCTGTGAGTCCCAGAAGCAGGGTGGAGGACGCGAGCGAGTCCCCTGAGGGTTTGGTGCTGAGTTGCCGCGCCACGACGCCGAGGACAACGCTTTGCAGGGCGGCCAGCAAAAGCGCCCCCTGCCAGCTCCGATAATCAACCCAGGCGAAGGCGACGCAGGAAAGCGCCACCGGCACCAGCGCGCTGCCCGCTATGTCCACGTGGTAGGCGAGCGGGCGCAGACGCAATCCGTAAGCCGCGGGGGAGCGACGGGTCACCTTCAACCAGGCCAGGGGGCATGTGAACATGACGGCGTATTCCACGAACGGTGGCAGCATGTGCGCGCGTTCCCATGCACCCACGGGCGGGCGACTCACCAGCACGATGAGGATGAGGGTGAGGCTGTAAATGAAGATGACTTCAAGGGCGGCTTTCCACCTGGTCATCGCTATCCTCCGGCATCACGGGACACGTCTTGACGTCGCCCTATGCGTATTATAGCATGAGCGCCGCAGAACATGGCCTCAACTTTTCGTGACATCAGACGAAAAGCAGTTATAATTGTTTTGTCATTGTGTGGGAGGTGGCTATGGACTTGAGCTTTGAAGAAGCTTTGCAGGAACTGGAATTGGTCATTGACACCCTGGAGCGTGGCGGCATCCCCCTGGAACGCGCGCTTGAGCTCTACCAGCGCGGACAGGACTTGCTGGCTTACTGCCGCCAGCGGCTCGAAGCGGCGGAGCTACGCGTCTACGAGCTGAGCAGTCGCGCGGATGGCACGCTGGAAACCAAACCATACCAGGATGCATAAACCCTGATACTCGGAGGATAGCTACGATGCGTCGTATACGGTACGCTTTATGGTTGATGTTGCTGCTCGTTTCGCTGGCCTGCGCGGTACCTTTGCCTTCCGTGCCGACCCCGCGCCCGCTGACCCTGATCGAACCCAAAGATGTGACCCTGGAAGCGGATACGACCGGCATAACGCAGCTTGAGATGACGGTGCGCATCTTGAAGGGTGATCTCACGGTTCAGCAGGGCCCCACCTTGAAGGCCCAAACGCGCTACAACGTGGCGGAATGGGAACCCAGGTGGACGACGAAACCCGAGGCCGGCACGCTGCAAGTCAAGTTTGAGCAGGGGCTGGGCCAGGAATTGCCCCTCGGCAGCGAAAGCGACCAGTATATTTACCTGGCCACACTGGAACTGCCCAAGGGCGTGCCCGTCGCTTTGACCATTGACCAGGGCACGGGTAAGGCGGTGCTGGATCTGAGCGGCCTGTCGGTTTCCTCCCTCGGCCTTACGTTGGGCAAAGCCGATTTGAACCTGAGCTTTGGGAGCGTCAACCCCGTGCCTCTGACGACCCTGCGCCTGACCAATGGCACGGGAAAGGCCTATCTCTCCGGGCTGGGGAACGCCAATCTTGACCGCCTGAACATCATCGGCGGGGCGGGCACGCTGGACGTGAATTTTGACGGCGCGTGGAGCCGTTCCGCGGTGGCGGACATCAAGGCCGGCGCCGGCAAGATCACGCTGCGCATGCCCAGGGATTTGGGCGTGCGTGTGGTGCTCTCCAGCTCCTCGCTCACGTCTATCGAAGCCGTGGGCTTCAGCAAGCAGGGAGAGAACGAGTACGTCAATGCGTCGTACGGCAAGGCCCCGCTGACCTTGACCATTAACCTCACGGCGGGTGTTGGCAGCATCGCTTTGATCTCACAGTAGTCATGTAAGGGGGGCGTATGTCGGGAGCTTTTATTCTCAACCTTTTATCCACCATCCCGGGCACAGTCGTTTATCATCTGTTGCTGATCATCGCGCTCTTACCGGCGGCGGGTATTTTGTGGTCTGACTGGCGCCGCGTCCACAGTGAGGAGCTGCGCGTTCCCCTGCTCACGCTGGGCATCGTGATGGGCGTGCACCTCCTGGCGGGGCTTTTGGCGCCGTTTCACGTGGAGGCCTCTTCGCCGCTGAGCGTCATCACGGCGCCGTACCTGTACGGTGTGGAGCTCCTGAGCACCTTGTTGTTGGTGTGGTGCTTTGGCATGGAGCAGCAACGCCGGCGTGAGTCATGGCTCACGTTTATCCTGGCGGGCTGGGTGTTGGTGCTGGCCTTAACGACCCTCATCTGGTACCTGGATGCGGCGCGCTTCCCCATTTACTACACCGACTCCTGGCAGGTCAAGGCCTGGTATGCTTTGAGCATGGCCGGCGCTCTGGCCGGCCTGGTGCTCACCTTCCAGCATCCGCGGCGCGTCGGGAGACGCACGGTGCGCGTGAGCTTCTTCCTCCTGATGGTCGGCTACGCGCTGGGGCTGGCCGGCCTCGAAGGGCCGGGGCGCCTGTTGCTCCTCGTTGCCTATCCGTGGTTCGGCGTGCTCATCTACCAGGGCGCGGCTTATGATCTGCGCGTGTATCGTGAGGAGCTGCAATCCCTGAGCCAGGAGGCCCTGCGTCAGAGCCAGGAGCTGCTGTTTTTGATCGAGGCCACGCGCACCATTGGCGAGATGCTGGACCTGCGCGGCATGTTGAATGAGGTGGCGGCGAATGTCGCCCTCGCCTTGCGTGCTGACCGCGTGGCGATCCTGGTCTCAGAAGCGGAGGAAAAACGCCTGCGTTTGCTGGCCTTTTACGATCCGCTCCATGCCGCTGCCGTTGAAGAGCAGTTTTTGGAGCTGAAGGATTACCCGATGCTTGGCCTGGCGCTTGCGCAAGGGCCGGTGGTGTATCGGGTTGATGAGGATTACGCCCCGCTCATGTCTCTCTTCAAAGTGTTGGGGGTACGGCAGCCTGGGCCTTTATTGATCCAGCCTCTGACGCGGCAACAGCGCACCCTGGGCTTGCTCATCGCCAGCAATGACGCCCACCATGGCGCCTTCTCTCCTGATCAGGAGCGTCTGGCGACGACCATTGCCGTGCAGATTGCCGGCGCGCTGGAAAACAGCCGCCTGTATCGCGACCTGGAAAAGAAGGCTGAGGAGCTGGCGCAGCTTCTGCGTTCACGCGAGGAGGAGTTGCAGCGCCAGACGGCCATTTTTGAAAGCATGGCCGAGGGCTTGTTGGCCAGCGACGCGCGCGGGCGCATTATCCTGGTCAATGCGGTGGCCGAGCAGATTTTGGGCAGCCGGCGTGACCAGTTGCAGGGCAGCTCGTTTGTTGACGTGCTCCTGCCCGCGGCGCGCCTTTCCGGTGTGGATGTGGCTTCTTTGATGACGCTTACTCGGGAGCGCGAGCTGGTGCTGGACATCAACGAGCGTAAGGTGCGGCTGCACATCGCGCCCGTGCGTCGGGCCGATGGGGAGCGCCTGGGCCTGGTCACGGTGTTGGAGGATATTACGCTGGCGTTGCAGGCCGAGGAGGCCAAGCGTGAGTTCATCGCCAGCATTTCGCACGAGCTGCGCACCCCTCTGACGGCCATCCTGGGGTATGTGGAACTGCTGCTTTCGGGAATGAGTGGCGCTCTGCCCGCTGGCGCCACGCAGTTTATCCAGGTGATTCGTGAGAATGCCATCCGCATGAACTCGATCGCCGAGAATCTCATCGCCATCTCGGAGGTCGAAAGCAGGAAGCTGGGGCTGGTGTACGAAGATGTGAAGCTCAAGGCGGTGTTGGATACGGTGTTGCAGCGCTACCGTCGCCGCATCGAGGATCGGCACCTGGATTTGCGGGTGGAGTTGCCGGCGACGATGCCCCCCTTCGAGGCTGACGTTTATCGCCTGCGCGTGATTCTGGATAACCTGATCTCTAACGCCATCAAATTCACCTACCCTGGCGGCAAGGTGACCATAACGGCCCAGGTGCTGGAGGACAACCTCGGCAAGCCGGAGGCGATCTCATTTACCGTGGCAGATACTGGCGTGGGCATCCGCCCGGAGGATCAGCCGCACATTTGGGAGCGTTTTTATCGCGGGAATAACCCGCTCAGCCTGGAGGCCGGCGGACTGGGGATTGGTTTGACCATCACCAAAGCCCTGGTGGAAGCGCACGGCGGGCGGATTTGGGTGGATAGTACCCCTGGTCAGGGCAGCGCCTTCACGTTCCTGTTGCCCCTGCAACAGCAAAGGACTCTGGCCCAATGACGCGCCTCACTTTGCCGAAGACGCCCTGGCTAGCGCTGGAGCGAGCGGATGGCACCCGCCTGCCGTTGCGCGTGCGGCGCTGTTCGTCCTTTGGTTGCCGTTTGCGCGGCCTGACGTTTCGGCGTGAGCTTCCACACGATGAGGCCCTTCTTCTCATTGAACCTGCAGAGGGACGCCTGAATACGGCGATTCACATGTTGTTTGTGTTCTTCCCCATCGCGGTGATCTGGATCAACGCGGAGGGGGAGGTGGTGGATCGCGTGCTGGCGCGCCCGTTCCGCCCCTTCTACGCGCCGGCGCGCGCGGCCTGTTACACGCTGGAGGCGCATCCGGATTGGCTGGAGGCGCTGCAGCCGGGTGAGCGCGTGCGCTTTGTCGAACGCTAAAAGCCGGCCTTGTTTCCTGCTTTGCTTGCGGGTATAATGACGCCTGAAGGGTCTTAGTGTGGAAGGAGGTTGGCTTTTGCGTACCTATCGTTGGGTTTTGGTGGGCCTTGTTGTGCTGGTGGGACTGCTCACCCTGAGCGCGCAGGCTGTGCGCGCTCAGGGTGAGTTGCCGCCCGAACATGTAGTGCAGGCGGGTGAGTCGCTCTGGAGCATTGCCCTCCAGTACGGCCTGGATGTGGATACGCTTGTCGCCCTGAACGCGCTGGACAATCCAGATCAGATTTTTGTCGGGCAGCACTTGCGCCTGACGCCGGAGGTGCCCGGTCTGGATGCCACTGCCTGGCGCGCGCATCGGCTGGGATGGGGGGAGCGCTTGACCGCGCTGGCGCACGCGGGCCAGGTGTCCTGGGAGCAACTGGCGCTGGCCAATCGCGTGTTGCAGCCGACAACCCTGCCGGTTGGACAGGTGCTCTACGTCCCGCGGACCCCGCTCACGACGACGTTGCTGCAGGCGCGTCCGGGGGATACCTGGTTGGGCGTGGCTTTGCGCGCCAACGTCCCACAGTGGGATGTGCGCCGTTACAACCCTCAGCCGTTCTGGCGCGAGGGTGGCGTGCTTTTGCCCGTGGCCGCCGAGGCCAACTATCGCCCGTATCCCCTGGTGACGGTGACCCTGGCTCCCGCAACGGTGACGCGCGGCGAGAGTGGGGTGCTGCAGCTCACCACGGCCCTGCCGCTTTCAAGCTGCCGCCTGGACGATTACCGCAACATCCCCTTGCCCTGCCATACCCTTACGGACACGCAGCGCGTTGTGCTGTTTGGGATCGGCGCCCTCGTCGAACCGGGTACCTATCCGTTTACCCTGACCGTCGCGGCGGCAGGGGTGACCGAGACGCTCGTCCTGCCGTTGCCCGTGGCTGCCGGGAATTACGACTTTGAGCAATTGGAGTTTGACCCGGATCGCGAGGCGTTGCTGGCCTCGGAGACGGTCAGGCAGGAGCTGGCCATCCTGGACGCGCTTCGCCCTTTGAGCACAACCGCGCGCCTGTGGCAGTATCCATTTTGGGAGCCGCTGACGAACAAGCCGGTCACCTCCCTGTTCGGCACACGTCGCGCCTACGGCAACACGACGGGGTTCAGCAGCTATCACGCGGGCGTGGATTACGCGGCGCCGGTCGGGACGCCGGTCCTGGCCCCGGCGGATGGGGTGGTGGTGCTGGCGCAGCCTTTGATGGTGCGTGGCAACGCGATTATGCTCGATCACGGCTGGGGGGTGCTGACGGGGTACTGGCATCTCTCGGAGATTAAGGTGGCCGAAGGGCAACGTGTCCAGCGGGGCGATGTGATCGGCCTGGTGGGGCACACCGGGCTTTCGACCGGGCCGCACTTGCACTGGGAGATGTGGGTGAACGGGATACCGGTGAATGCGCGGCAATGGCTCGAGGCCTTTGCGCCTTTACCGGCGTTTCCAGGGGAGGTGGCGCCATGAGCAATTTGAGCACCTATCAGCGTACCACGGGACTTTTAGGGACAAGGGTGCATTATTTCTCTCAGCTCACCTCGACGAACGACTGGCTGCTGCAGCTCGCGGAGCAAGGGGCGCCGGAGGGAACGCTGGTGGTGGCCGATGAACAGACGGCGGGACGCGGGCGCATGGGACGGCGCTGGAGCGCGCCGCCGGGCACGGCCCTGCTGTTTTCGCTGCTCTTTCGTCCCGCCAGCGCCTTCATGATGCAAGCCCCGCGCATCACGATGCTGTGCGGCCTGGCCCTGGTCGAGGCGGTGCGCATGGTGACCGATCTGCCGGTTCAGCTCAAGTGGCCCAACGATTTGATTTTGGGTATGGAGGCGGATTGGCGTAAGCTGGCCGGGATGTTGACCGATGTGGGGATGCAGGATGGCGCGCCGGCTTTCCTGGTGGTGGGCATCGGCGTGAATGTGAATGTGCCGGCGGCGCAACTGGAGGGCCTGGCACCTAATGCCGGCAGCCTTCTGGCGGTGCTGGGCCGACCGGTGGATCGGGTGGCGCTGCTGGAGACTTTCCTGGAGCGCGCTGACGCCTACTATGCCGAGCTGTGTCAGGGATGGGATCCGCTGTCTGCCTGGTCATCCTGTCTGGCCTGGGTAGGGCGCGAAGTGGTGCTGCATACGCCCAGCGGCACGGTGTCGGGCATCTTCGACGGCGTCGAAAGGGACGGGGCTTTGATCCTCCGCGCGGCGGATGGATGGCGGCGCGCGTTCAATGTGGGCGATGTTTCTGTCCGCCTGGCCCAGGGGTGAGGGCACTGAAGCGCCTTTCGTGCGCTCCGGGCTGCGGGAGCGCGTCAGTGCGCTTCCGGCCTGAGCGCATCCAGCGCTCAGGTGAGAGCCTGACTTTTGCACGCGCTTTTTTGTTTATTCTGACGCTGCGGGTATAATGGGGTTTGATTCCTGGAGCACGGGGAGGAGCTTGCGTGCGTTACCTGGTGATTTCGGACATTCATGCTAACTTACCGGCATTGCAGAGCGTCTTGATGGATGCGGCTGGTGCGTATGACATGGTCTGGTGTTTGGGCGATCTGGTAGGCTACGGCCCGAATCCCAATCAGTGCGTGGAACGCATCGCCTCGCTGCCGAGCGTGGTCATCGCCGGCAATCATGACTGGGGCGTGATCGGACGCGCGGATTTGCTGGTTTTCAACACCCATGCCCGCCAGGCCCTGTATTGGACGCAGATGGAGCTGGGAGAGGAGTATCAGGAGTATTTGCGTTCCTTGCCGGCGACGGTGCGCGTGGGCGATGTGCTGCTGGCCCACGGCAGTGTGCGTGACCCCATTTGGGAGTACGTGCTGGACGTCCATACCGCTCAGGTGAGCTTTGAGCTGGATACTTTTCAAGTTTGTCTGGTAGGTCATACCCATATCCCCCTCATGTTTGAATGGCTGGACGCCCGCAATGAGGTGCGCATTTTGCTGCCGGATTGGGAGGCGCCGGTGCAGCTTGAGGGGCGGCGCTTGATCGTCAACCCTGGCAGTGTAGGGCAACCGCGTGATGGCGATCCGCGCGCCAGTTACGGCATTCTGGACACCGACGCCATGACGTTTCAATACCGCCGGGTCGCCTATCCGGTGGAAATCACACAGGAACAAATGCGCGCGCGGGGCCTGCCGCAGCGCCTGATTGATCGTCTCGAATTGGGACGGTAAGGAGCCCTTGGCGGAACCGTATCCACAAAGCCCGTGCACAGGACACGGGCTTTGTGCATTTGAGGGCAGGAACTCCACCTGTGCCTTGGGCGTTTGATAAGTATCAGTTTCCGAATCCGGAAGGGGGTGCGTGATGCGGTACGGAAAACTCTGGCTTATTGTGGTGGCGCTGGTGTTGCTGGTGGGATGCGCAAGTAAAACCAGCTCTAATGCGCCGTCCGCGGTCCCGACGGCGGGGGCCGCTCCGGGCGCTGCTTACGAGAGGACTGTTTCCAGCGGTGTATCTCAGACGGACGATATCAGTGCGCGCATGGTGATTTACAACGCCTCTTTGTCGCTCGTGGTAAAGGACACCCTGTCCACGCAGCGGGCAATCGGTCAATTGATGGACCAGCTCGGCGGCTACGTTCAGTCCTCGGAGAGCTACAGTCAGGGGGAAGGGCGGGTGCTGGTGTCCATGGTGCTCAAGGTGCCGGCGCAGAACTTCAACACCGCCATGGACGCCTTGCGCGGCATGGCGCTTGAGGTGCGACAGGACAAGGTGAGCACTCAGGACGTGGGTCAGGAGTATGTGGACCTGGAGTCGCGCCTGCGCGCCCTGGAGCTGCGTGCCCGTAAGTTGGAGGAGTTTGTCAACAAGGCCGAGGATACCGAATCCCTGCTGCGCGTTTACAACGAGCTATCGGCGACTCAACAGGAGATCGAGCAGGTGAAAGGGCGCATGCGCTATCTGGAGCACCTGGTCGCCATGGCAACCATTCAAGTCGGGCTCACACCGGACGAGCTGGCCAAGCCAATCGAGTTGCCCGGCTGGCATCCCGACAGCACGGCTAAGCGCGCCATCGAGCGCCTGGTTTTGACCCTGCAGGGATTGGCCACTGTCTTGATCTGGGTGTTCCTCTACCTCGTGCCGATCTTGCTGGTGCTCTTTGCCCTGGCTTATCTGGCCTGGTTGATGATGCGCAGCCTTTATCGCTGGTGGCGACGCCGGCGCGGTGCGTAGAAACGCTTTCCGACGCCATGTGCGCGCTGCACGTGGCGTTTTTTCTTTGCGCGTGGCGCAACCAGGGCAGGCGTCCGCCGTATTGATAAGCGTGGCTCGATGGATCATTTCTGGAGGAAAGAAAGGAGGCTTGTCATGCGGTTTTGGCGCGGGGTGGTGGTCGTGGTGCTTTTGCTGGTCACGCTGGGGTGTCAGTTTGGGGCGCGGTGGGCTCCGACGGTGACCGTCGGTGAAACCAGGTTGCTCACGCGCTCGCTTCCACAACCGGATCAGGCCGGTCAGGTCAGGGCGCAGATCTCTCTGGGGGTCGGGAATCTGGTTCTGAACGGCGGCGAGACTGAGGCTTTGCTTGAGGCCGAGTTTAAGTTTAACGTGGCCGAGTGGGAGCCGCAGGTGGAGATGACCGTGGTCGGGGATACCGCGCGGTTGGTCGTGCGTCAGCCCGAAATGAAGAACTTTTCTCTGAGCGACAATGTGGTCAACGACTGGACCCTGACCCTTGGGGATAAGCTCCCTGTGGACCTGACGCTGGACTTAGGCGCGGGTAATGCCAGCATGGACCTGCGGGCCGTGCCGCTCACGGCCCTTGAGGTCAAGGCCGGAACCGGCGATCTGGATCTGGCCCTGGATGGCAGCGAGATGTTTGAGAAAGCGCGCATCCAGGCCGGCGTTGGCAACCTGACCCTGGATCTGCGTGGTGCCTGGATGTCTGATCTGGACATGGAGATTCAGGGCGGGGTGGGGAACGTGACCATCTACGTGCCCAACGATGTGGGGGTGCGCGTGAACGTATCGCAAGGCGTGGGCAGGCTTGACGCAGAGGGGCTGCGCTCTGTCGAGCAGGCTTACGTCAATGACGCCTACGGCCAATCTGAAGTAACCTTGCTCATCACCCTGGCAAGCGGCGTGGGCGAGGTGCGCATCATCAGCAAGTAAGCCGGCTTGAAATCCTGCGGGAGGCTTTGCGTTGCGGCTGCCAGGGGCGAGCCGCAACGCTTTTTTGTGCGAAGATGGGAGCGGGCGACAAGGCTCCGTTTCACATTGGTTGCGGCGAAGGGCTGCAAATTGACGTTTAGCCGTTTTGCCTTTATAATCCTTTGAAGTTATGAGACAACTTTAGGCGACGTTGAGACAGGAGTCAGGCATGGAAATTACCTGGTATGGTTTGGGCTGCTTCCGCATCACAGCCCGCAATTATCCCGCCGTGGTGACCGATCCTTTTACGGAGGATGAGGCGACCCGCGAATTACCCCATGCTCGTGCTGACATTGTCACATCCAGTTTGCCGCTGGAGCAATCGGAGCAGGCGCGCTGGAAGGGGCTGCGCGGGCCTTATCGCGCGCTGACCGGCCCAGGTGAGTTTGAGATTGGCGGCATGTTCATCACCGGCGTTTCGACCTGGCGTGACCGCAAGAAGACGCAGGAAAATATCGTGTATTCTTTTGAGCTGGAAGATCTGGTGGTGTGCCATCTGGGCGAAATCGGCAGTGTGCCGACGCGCGCGCAGGTGGAGCAGATGGGCAATGTTCACATTTTGCTCCTGCCGGTGGGTATCCCCGATGGCCTGACGCCCTCTGTGGCGTCCGAAATCATCAGTTTGATCGAGCCGAACCTAATTATTCCCATGCAGTACAACATTCCTGGCCTGAAGGTCAAACGCAACCCGGTGGATCGTTTCCTCAAGGAGATGGGGCTGGCCGCGACGGCCCATCCCATGCCCACCCTGAAGGTATCCCGCAGTGACCTGAAGGAAGATACCCAGGTCGTGCTGCTTGAGCCGCAATAGGTGGAGGGTGCGATGCATACGGCAAAGCTCTGGCAATTGGGTATGGCGCTGCTCATTTTGCTTGGGGTGATAGGGCTGATTGTATACACCTGGCCCGACACGTCCGTGGAACCCCTTCCCCATGAAAATACTTTAGAAGCAGCGCGCGCATTGGCCGAGGCGGGGCATCTCGCTGAGGCGCGGGAGATGGTGAAGCAGATGCTGCTGCGTGATCCAGAGGGCGGCGGCGCTTATTTCTTGCTGGGATGGATTTGCCTGCGCCAGGAGGACGCGCCGTGCGCTGAGGCGGCTTTCCTCAAGGCGCTGGAGCTGGAACCGGAGCGCGCGGCGGCTATCAATCACAATCTGGGCGTGCTGGCCTTTTCTCAGGGCAAAGCCGATAAAGCTCTGCAGTACTTTTTGGAGGCTCTGGAAGCAGACCCCGATGATCTGGACACACGCTATCAGGCCGGCGCTGCTTATCTGGTCCTGGCCTTGCCGGAAAATACCATGCTTGTGGATACGCAGAAGCTCGATCTGGCCGTGGAACAGTTCGAGAGGGTGCTGCAAGCCGATCCCGACAAGGTCGAGGCTCTGGTTGGTCTGGGAAACGCCCATCTCATTGTGGGGCGCTACGATCAGGCGCTCCCCTTGTTGGAGCGCGCGGTGGCGATTGACCCGATTCCCGAAGCTCTGTTCGCTCTAGGGCGCGCTTATGCGATGGTGGGGCGCGCTGCAGACGCGCGGGCGATGTTACAACGTTTCCTGGATACGAACCCGCCAGCTCTTTGGGCGGAAGAGGCCAGGGCGTTGCTGGGACAGCTTGAACCTTGAGAAAAGGGGGGCGCGATGGCTTATCCGGTTAAGTTGTTGATGAGCTGGAATATTAAACCGGGGCGGGAAGAAGAGTACTTCCGCTTTATCATGGAAGATTTTCCCAGCCCATTTTTGGAAGCGGGGTTGCAAATTTCGGATGCCTGGTACGCGATTTATGGGCCGGAACATCCCCAGGTGACGATGGGGTTCATCAGTGAGGATCTGGCTACCATGAAGCGCTTTCTGGAATCCCCGGCATGGACGAATATTTTGCAGCGTCTGTCGTTTTACATTCAGGATTATCGCCACAAAGTTATTCATGCTCAAGGTGGCTTTCAGTTGTAAGATTTTTGAGTGGAGGTTTAGGACATGGCAGAACCCTGGTACGCTTTAGCTGTAGATGATGTGGCACGCTCTCTTGGAACCGACCTGGAACGTGGCCTGACTTCCGAGGAGGCCGCGCGCCGCTTACAGGAGTATGGACCTAATGAGCTACGGGAAAAGCCGCCGGTGCCCTTCTGGAAGCGGGTGGTAGATCAGCTCAATAATTTTGTGGTCATTTTGCTTATCGTGGCGGCGATTATCTCGGCGCTGCTCGGTGACGTGGTGGAGGCGATCGTCATCATGGCGATCGTGGTGCTGAACACGGTGGTTGGCGTTATTCAGGAAAGCAAAGCGGAGCAGGCACTGGAGTCGCTTAAAAAGATGGCTGCGCCGGAAGCCCAGGTTATCCGCGATGGGCATCGTATCAGCGTCCCTGCGCGCGAGCTGGTCCCCGGTGACATCGTTTTGCTCGAAGCGGGCAATGTTGTCCCTGCGGATTTGCGCTTGTTGGAATCGGTTAATCTCAAGATTGATGAGGCCTCTCTGACGGGGGAATCCGTACCAGTTAACAAGAGCGCAGACCAAGTGCTGCATCCTAACGCCCCGCTGGGAGAACGTAAGAACAGCGCCTACATGGGCTCCATGGTGGCCTACGGTCGCGGCAAGGGCCTGGTGGTGGGTACCGGCATGAACACTGAGCTGGGCATGATTGCCGAAATGCTCCAGGCCGTTGAGGAGGAAGAAACGCCGCTCCAGCGTAAACTTGATCAGTTGGGGCGGACCCTGGGCACAGCAGCGCTCATCGTTTGTGGGCTGGTCTTTGTGGTTGGCATCGGTCGGGTTATTCTGGGCGTTACCCCCATCCCTGAAGGTATGACCTTCATTGATGAAGTTGTTGAGCTGTTCATGATCGCTGTCAGTCTGGCGATCGCAGCCGTGCCTGAGGGATTGCCCGCTGTCGTTACGCTTTGTCTGGCCCTGGGGATGCGCGAGATGGTACGCCGCCATGCCTTGATCCGACGCCTGACGGCGGTGGAAACGCTCGGTTCGGCCACGGTCATTTGCTCGGATAAAACCGGTACGCTCACTCAGAATCAGATGACTGTGCAACGTGCCTGGGCCAACGGTGTGACGTATGAGGTTACTGGTAGTGGCTACGATCCCCATGGCGAGTTCCGCGTTGAGGGCAAGCAAGAGGCTATCACTCTGCGTGCACACAGTGTGTTGAAGTCCGTGTTGTGGGCGGGGGTGCTGTGCAACGATGCGGATCTGGATGTCGTGGGGGAGCTGGAAGGACGTACGCAGTACCGGGTGGTCGGCGATCCGACCGAGGGCGCGCTCATCGTGGCCGGCGCTAAAGCGGGCTACTGGCGCAAAGAACTGGAAAAAGCCTATCCGCGTGTGGCCGAAATCCCCTTTGATGCTGAGCGCAAGCGCATGTGCACCATTCACGCGCTCAAGCAGGTTTCGGATGACGATCCCAGCCCCTTCCGCGCGGGCGACCAGGGCTATGTGGCCGTGGTTAAGGGCGCGCCGGATATGGTGCTGGATCACTGCGCGTGGATTTTGTGCGATAAGGGCATCGTGCCCTTGACGGAAGAGCGGCGCAAGGAAATTCTGGACGCGAATGCCGCCATGGCGACGCGCGCGCTGCGCGTGTTGGGTATGGCGTATCGCACCCTGGATGAGGTCCCGGCGGAGCCACAGGCCAGCGAGATTGAGCGCGACCTGATCTTCCTGGGCTTGCAGGGCATGATTGACCCGGCCCGCCCTGAGGTGAAACCGGCCATTCAGAAGGCGCGCGAAGCCGGTTTGCGCACCATCATGGTCACCGGCGACTACGCGGCGACCGCGGCGGCCATCGCGCGTGAAATCGGCATTTTGCGCTCCCCGCTGAAAGCGGGTGTGCCCGGTGGCGGGCGGGTGATTTCCGGCACTGAGCTGGATCAGCTCAGCGATGATCAACTGGATGCGCTGGTGGGCGAGGTGGATGTCTTTGCGCGCGTCGCGCCGCAGCACAAGGTGCGCATCGTGGAAACGCTCAAGCGCACGGGAAACATTGTGGCCATGACCGGCGACGGCGTCAACGATGCGCCGGCACTGAAGCGCGCGGATATCGGCGTGGCGATGGGTATCACCGGCACGGACGTTTCCAAGCAGGCTGCGGATATGGTCCTGACGGATGATAACTACGTCTCCATCGTGAGCGCCATCGAACAGGGCCGCATCATCTACTCGAACATCCGCAAGTTCGTCTACTTCCTGATTTCCTGCAATATCGCGGAAATTGCGATCATCTTCATCGCCATTCTGCTCGGCTGGCCGACGCCCCTCACGGCTATTCAACTGCTGTGGTTGAACCTGCTTTCGGATGGTGGCCCGGCGCTGGCTCTGGGTGTGGAGAAGGGCGACCCCGATATCATGAAACGCAAACCGCGCCCGGTTAACGAGCCTGTGATTAACCGCGAGATGGTCATCGGCGTACTTGTGCAGACCGTCGCCATTACCAGCGCAGTCCTGCTGGCCTACTGGCTGGGCATGACCCAACTGGCCGATCCCGGTAATGAGGTGCGCACGGCGGAAACAATGGCCTTTGTAACCCTGGTCCTGTCGGAACTATTCCGCGCTTACACTTCTCGTTCCGAGCGCTACCCGATCTTCAAACTGGGGGTGTTTAGCAACAAGTGGATGCAGCTTGCGGTGGGCTTTTCGATCCTTATGCTCATTCCGGTGATTTACGTTCCGTTCTTCCAGGAGATTTTCGACACGGTTCCGCTTACGCTGGTGGAGTGGGAAATCATGTTTCCCCTGATCTTCCTGCCCGCGGTGGCTGCGGAATTGCAGAAAGTCATCATCAACCGTTGGGAAGGTCACAAAGCAACCACCAACTAGCTCAAACGCATGACAGGGCAGCCCGTAGGCTGCCCTGTCCGTTAAAGCGGGTAAAGGAAGCTGTATGAGCACAAAAATTCTGTATGAGCACAAAAATTCTGCTGGTTGAAGATGATCGGGTGCTGCGTGAGACCCTGACTTACCATCTGGAACACCAGGGCTACACGGTCATCCAGGTGGGTGATGGGTTGACGGCGCTTGAAAAAATGCGCAGCGAAGGGCCGGACCTGGTGTTGCTGGACGTCATGTTGCCAGGGCTGGATGGTTTTGAGGTGTGTCGGCGCATTCGCGAAACCTCGGATGTGCCCATCATCATGCTTACGGCGCGCACTGAGGAGTCCGATAAGGTCCTGGGGCTGGAGTGGGGTGCCGATGATTACGTGACCAAGCCCTTCAATCTGCGCGAGTTACAGGCGCGCATTAAAGCTCATCTGCGGCGCGAGGCGCGCTTGCGCGGCACGGAAGAGCTTTCCGCTGATGAAAGTCGTCCGCTGGTTTTTGGCGACCTGGTGGTGGACGTGATGCGTCACGAAGCGAGCCTGGCCGGCGTAAAGCTCGATCTCAAACCCAAAGAATTTGAACTGCTGGTCTTTTTGATGCGGCATCGCGGCATTGTGCTTTCACGTGAGTTGATCCTGGAGCGCGTGTGGGGATGGGACTTTGCGGGCAATACCCGCACCGTGGACGTCCATATCCGCTGGCTGCGTGAGAAGATTGAACGCAATCCCGCCGAACCGCAGCGCATCATTACGGTACGTGGCATAGGGTATCGCTTCGAGGGCTAAAAGGGGTTCGTTTTGATCAGCCACTGGACGCGAGCTTTCGCGGCCAGTGGTATGTTTTTTAATTCAGGTCAGGAGGAAAGGCATCATGGAAAGCCTTAAAGAGCGCATTCAACAGGAAGGGCGTTATCTGGGCCGGGGCATCCTCAAAGTGGATAGCCTCATCAATCACCAGGTGGACGCGGATTTGATGCTGGAAGCCGGGGTGGAGTTCGCCCGCGTGTTCCGGCCTTACGCGCCGACGCGCGTGCTCACCGCCGAGGTGTCGGGCATTATCCCCGCTCTGGCTACGGCTTACGCGCTGGGCGTTCCTCTGGTCTACGCGCGCAAGCACAGGCCCATCACCATGCAGGACCCCACGTTTGTGGAGGTGGCCCCATCGCACACCAAAGGGGGCGAAGTCCAGCTTATGGTCTCCGGGGAGTTCCTCAAACCCGCAGACCGGGTCCTCATCATTGACGATTTCCTCGCCACCGGCCAGACCATCGCCGCGATGGTGCGCATCCTCGCCGATGCCGGCGCGACGCTGGTCGGCATTGGCACGCTCATCGAAAAGTCCTTTGAAGGCGGGCGCGCGCTGCTGGAACCGTTGGGCGTGCCCATCGTGTCGCTTGTCATTATTGATGCGATTACCGAGGATGGGCGCATCGTGTTTGGAGAAACGAAGTATGCCTGAGACCATCGTCATTCTGGACTACGGCTCTCAGACCACGCAGCTCATCGCGCGGCGCGTGCGCGAGGCGCACGTCTACGCCGTGCTCTTGCCCTGGGATGCGCCGGAAGCGCAGGTGCGCGCACTGCAGCCGCGCGGCATCATCCTTTCCGGCGGGCCGGCCAGCGTGTACGAGGAAGGGGCGCCCGTTTTGCCGGCGTATGTGTTGGAGCTGGGCGTGCCGGTGCTGGGCATCTGCTACGGGATGCAGCTCCTGGCGCAGAGCCTGGGCGGGCGCGTCACGCCCGGCCACGTGCGCGAGTTCGGGCCGGCGCGCGTGCGCGTCACCGCTCCAGAAGCGCCGCTCCTGCGTAATCTACCCCCCACGCTCGACGTGTGGATGAGCCACGGCGACCAGGTCGCCGGGCTGCCGGAGGGTTTCGCGGCCTGGGCCTTCAGCGAGGACGGCGTGCTGGCCGTGATGGGGAAAGCGCAGCGGCGCATCGTGGGGGTGCAATTCCATCCGGAGGTGCAGCACACGCGCCAAGGGCGGGAGCTACTGCGGCGCTTTGTCTTCGATTGGTGCGGCTGCCGCGGCGATTGGACGCCTGCCGCGATCATCGAGCAGCAGGTGGAACGCATCCGCGCGCAGGTGGGGGAGGCGGGCGTGATCTGCGGCCTGAGCGGCGGGGTGGATAGCGCGGTGACCGCGGCCCTGGTGCACCGGGCGGTAGGCGCTCAGCTCACCTGCATTTTTGTGGATACGGGGCTGCTGCGCAGGGATGAGGTTGCGCAGGTTGAGGCCACCTTCCACCAGGCCCTGGGGATGCGCTTGTTGACGGTGCGCGCCGCCGAGCGTTTCTTCGGCGCGCTGCGCGGCGTCACGGATCCCGAAGCCAAGCGCCGCATCATCGGGGAGCAGTTCATTCGGGTTTTTGAGGAAGCGGCCCAAACGCAGGCGGAGGCGCGTTTCCTGGCCCAGGGCACCATCTACCCGGACGTGATCGAGAGCGCCGGACGTGCGCACGCCCAGCGCATCAAATCCCACCACAATGTGGGCGGCCTGCCGGCGGACATGCGCCTGGCCCTGGTCGAACCCCTGCGCGAGCTGTTCAAAGATGAGGTGCGCGAGATTGGCCTGCTGCTCGGCCTGCCGGAGAGCCTGCTGTGGCGTCATCCCTTCCCGGGGCCAGGGCTGGCCGTGCGCATCCTCGGCGAGGTCACGCCGGAACGCGTGACGACGCTGCAGCAGGCCGATGCCATCTTCCTGGAGGAGCTGCAGCGGGCCGGCCTGTACCGTCAGGTGGCGCAGGCGTTTGCCGTGCTGCTGCCCGTGCGCAGCGTGGGCGTGATGGGCGATGGGCGCACCTATGCCGAAGCGGTCGCGTTGCGCGCCGTTACCACGGATGACTTCATGACGGCGGATTGGGCACGTCTGCCGGATGACCTGCTGGCGCGGGTGGCGAATCGCATCGTCAACGAGGTGCCGGGCATCAACCGCGTGGTCTACGACATCACCAGCAAGCCGCCAGCCACGATTGAATGGGAATAGGCGTTGATTGGAATTCACACAAAGACACAAAGATTTAAGTTCAGATACGGAGCTGACTCGATAGCGATTGAAATCGCCAGCCTGGCGTTCCTGCCCCTCAGCAGGGGCGGTTTTAATCGCTAACCGATAAGCCACGGTGTATCGCCTTAGCGGGCCAGGTAAAAAATTATATGCACAGGAGAACAACAATGCTTGCTCTGGCATCTGCCGCTGAACAACGCTTTTGGGACGCCTTGCAGCCGGAGGAGCGGGCGTTGGTCGAGAGTCTGAACACGCCGGAACGCATCCAGGCTTTTCTGGATAGCATCCCCTACGCGCGTCTGGGCAACCGCAGTCCGCTCAATGTTTTGCGCGAGCGCAAAGCGCACTGCCTGGACGGGGCGATTTTTGCCGCGGCTATGTTGCGCCTGCACGGTGACCCGCCGCTGATCATGGACTTAATCCCAGAGCCGGACCGCGACGACGATCACGTGCTGGCGCTTTATCGCCGGCAGGGACGCTGGGGGTGTCTGGCGAAGTCCAATTTTGTCGGCCTGCGCGCCCGCCAGCCCGTCTACATGACGCGCCGCGAGCTGGCCATGTCCTATTTTGAGGCCTACTATAATATCGAACGCGAGTACACGCTGCGCGGTTACTCGCGTCTAGTGGACCTGCGCACCTGGGATCGCCTGGACTGGATGGTGTCCGACGCTGGCCTTGACGAGATCGAGCGCCGAATACCGCGCCTGGCGCATACGTTCACGGTGCCCGCGGCGATCGCCGCGCAGCTCCCGCCGGTGGATGAGCGGACCTACGCCGCGCATTTGCTCGGCGCTGATCCCGCAGGGCTTTACCGCCCCGGCGAGGGGAACGTGTAAACGGGCGATCCCAGGCGTGCTGCGGCCCTTTTTCCCCTAACCAAACCGCCCCGTGATGTAGCCCTCCGTGCGCGGATCGCGCGGATGGGTGAACAACTCGCGGGTTGGGCCATATTCGACTAGTTCGCCGCAGCGGTTTTCGTCCGTGTAGAAAAACGCTGTGTAATCTGAAACGCGGGCGGCTTGCTGCATGTTGTGCGTGACGATGATGATGGTGTAGTCACGCACCAGTTCGCGCATGAGCTCTTCGATGCGCAGGGTGGCAATCGGATCCAGCGCTGAGGCGGGCTCGTCCATCAGGATGATCTGGGGCTGGATGGCGATGGCGCGCGCGATGCACAGGCGCTGTTGCTGGCCCCCGGAGAGGGCCAGCGCGCTCTGATGGAGTTTGTCGCGCACTTCGTCCCACAGCGCAGCGGCGCGCAGGGAACGCTCGACCAGTTCATCCATGTTGCCACGGTAGCCATTGATGCGCGCACCCCAGGCTATGTTTTCGTAAATGCTCTTGGGGAAAGGGTTGGGTTTTTGAAAGACCATGCCGATGTGGCGACGTACTTCTACAGGGTCCACGTTGGGCGCGTAAATGTCCTGTCCCTCGAAGTACACTTTGCCGCTGATGCGCGCGTCTTTGATGAAGTCGTTCATGCGATTGAAGGCCCGCAGGACTGTGCTTTTGCCACAGCCGGAAGGGCCAATCAGGGCGGTGATTTTGCGCGCCGGGAAGCGCAGGGTGACGTTTTTGACGGCATGGAACGTGCCGTAGTAAATATTCAAGTCCTCAGCTTCCAGCGCGTAGCGCTCGACGGGGGTGCTGAGCATGGTTTGACTTTGTAATCCGGTTAAGGTCATGGTTACATCCTCCGACGATAGTGATTGCGTAATAGAATGGCCGTGGCGTTGAGTGAGAGCAACATTGCCAGCAGCGCCAGGATGGCGGCGCCGGCCAGGTTGCGATAAACATCCTGGGGACGTGCTGTCCACTGGTAGATTTGCATAGGCAGAGCAGTGAAGCGCGAGAAAGGCCCGGTGGGATCAATGGCGATGAAGGTGGTGGCGCCCACGACAACCAGGGGGGCGGTTTCGCCAATGGCGCGTGAGACGGCCAAAATTGTGCCGGTGAGGATGCCGGGCAAGGCCTGCGGCAGGACGTGATGCCAGATGGTCTGCCACTGCGTGGCGCCGACGCCGTAGCTTGCCAGGCGCAGGGAACGGGGCACAGCGCGGATGGCCTCCTGTGCGTTAACGATAATAACAGGCAGGATCAACAGGGCCAGAGTCAGCCCTGCGGAAAGAATGGTGCGCCCATTGGCGGTCGCTGGATCGTTCAGGCCAAACAGCGCTCCACTGGTGAGGGGGTTGAGCGTGCGCACAAAAATGGCGAGTCCCAATAGACCGTAGATAATTGATGGGACGCCGCTAAGGTTGCTGATGTTCGTCTGGACCAGGCGGTTGAACCACGTATCCTCGGCGTACTCCTCCAGGTAGATGGCCGCGCTCACGCCCACCGGGAAGGCAACCAGAATGGTGATCAGGATGGTATAGAGCGAGCCTTTTAGCGCTGGACGCACGCCGGCCAGATCGGGCTTGTTCGATTGTTCGGAGGTCAGGAATCGCATGGTGAGCCAGCTTCGGAATTCCAGGCGCGCCTTCGGATAGTCCGCCGCGCGTTCGGCTTCGATGGCCTGGCGGCGCAACAAGGAATCGTACAGCGTCCAGCTTTTGACCGTTTTCAACTCCAGGACGCGCTCCAGCACCAGTTTGTAAAGCTCCTCATGTGAACGTTCGGCCAGCGGTTTTTCACTGTCCAGGCGGCGCACCAGACCGGCAGAGAGGTGCTGTTTCAGGATGGCGATGAGGGCTTCCTCGGAGAGGTCTTCCAGATCGGTGCCGGCGGGGGCCAGGGTTTCGGGTTGCACGCGGTATTCTACGGCTACCAGGCCAAAGCTTTGGTTGATGATGGTGAGCAGTAGCGTCACCAACACGATGATGCCGATCAGGGTGGCGCTTTGGAACAGCATGAGTCCCCAGCGCCCCCGTTGGCGTCGTTTGTGGATCGCTGCCTGCAGCTCACCCGCCTGAGGATACAGGTCGCTCATTCGTACACCTCCCGGAAACGTCGCACGACACGGCGGCTGATGATGTTGAGCATGAGGGTAAGGGCGAACAGTAAAAGCCCCAGCGCAAACAGGCTGTTGTAGTCCATGGAGTCATAGCTGATATCTCCCCCGCTGATGCGAACCATGTGGCCGGTGATCGTCTCGGCGGCCTGGAAGGGGTTGAAGGTGAAGGCGGGCCCGGCGCCGGCGGCAAGCGCGACGATCATGGTCTCACCCACGGCGCGGGAGATGGCGAGCAGCGCCGCAGCTACTAATCCCGACATGGCCGCTGGTACCACGACCTGCAGGGTCGTTTCTAGGCGCGTTGCGCCAAGGCCAAATGCAGCTTCGCGCAGGGAACGAGGCACCGCGTAAAGCGCATCTTCGCTTAATGAGGCCACCAGGGGCAGAATCAGAATGCCCATCACCAGCCCCGCCGAAGCCATGTTGTACACCTGGACGATATCTTTGCCCAGCAGGTTGCGTAGCAAGGGCGTGACAAAAGTAAGGGCAAAGTAGCCGTATACGATGGTGGGGATGCCCGCCAGAATTTCAAGGATGGGTTTGAGTAAAGCGCGCGCTCGGGGTGTGGCGTATTCGCTTAGATAGATAGCTACACTCAATCCCAGGGGCAAAGCGACCAGCATGGCGATGCTGCTGGTGATGAAGGTCGAGGTGACCAGCGGCAGAACGCCAAATTTGCCGATGGTGGGCTGCCATTCAGTGCCGGTGAAAAACTCTATCAGGGTAACTTCGGGACTGCGGAAGAACAAAAGCGCTTCTTTCCCCAGCTCGTAAATGATCGCCAGGGTAGTGAAAATCGAAAAAACACCACAAATGCGTAAGAAAATCTGGATCGCTTTTTCACCCCATCGCGGTTTGCGCTGCAAATACGGCACGGAAACCTTGCCAAAAGCCGCACCGTCCAGCGGTGTGTGCGCCGTTGCGGTTACTTCCCTTTCTCCTGGTATTAAACCCACTTTCAATGCCATGGTTACTCCTTGCTTTTCAAGCGTATCTGGGAGAGTCGCACAAGGCGCTCTCCCAGAGTCCGGATTGTTTCCGTTTTTCGCAGCTTACTTCAGGGCGTCCATCAAAGCCTGGGCCGATTCCTTCAGGGTAGCTTCGCTGGCCGGGAAGTAACCGACGGCGCTGATCTCTTCGTTAACATGAATCAGGTAATAAGCGATGAAGGCTGCGACCTGAGGCTTTTCCTTCAGCACAGAAGGTGCGCTGTACAGGAAGAGTGGGCGCGCCAGCGGGTATTCCCCGCTCTCAACTGTCTGCTCATTGGGTTCGACGCCGTTGATTTTCAGGGCGCGCAATTTGCCGCGATTTTCCTGGTAGTAAGCGTAGCCGAAGTAGCCAATAGCGTAGGGGCTACCTTCAACGCCCTGAACCAGCACGTTGTCATCCTCAGAGAACTGGGTATTTTTTGCTTCCAGCAGCAGGGCCTTGTTTTTGCCCAGGACTTCTTCGACAAAGAAGTCAAATGTGCCGCTATCGGTACCCGGACTGTAGCGCAGGATGGGCTGATCGGGCCACTCGGGATTGACATCTGACCATTTCTCGACACCGCTGGAGAAGATGGCTGCAAGTTGTTCCATCGTCACATCGGTCAAGAACGTGTTGTCCTTGCTCACAACCACAGCCAAACCGTCCGTGCCTACCCGGAAGCCGATGGGTTCACGTCCAATGGCGCGGCAGGACTCAACTTCGCTACTCTTGATGGGGCGGCTGGCGTTGGCGATATCCGTTTCGCCGCTTTTGCAGAAGCGCTCAAACCCGGCCCCGCTGCCGATCGAGTCCACGGTAATGTTCCCCTGGTACCCTTCATCGCGGAAGCGCACAGCAATGGCTTCCGAAAGCGGGTAGACGGTCGAGCTGCCGGCGGTGATGATGTCGCCCTCAACTTCAAGCGGGTTGACATCGGGCAGGATCCCGTAGTACAGCGTCGGTTCCTGAGTTGCCTGGGGCTGCTGAGGTGCAGCGGGCTCAGTCGTTCCCGCTGGCGGCACAGTAGCTGCCGTCGTGGGCTGAGCGGTCGGGGTGGCGGGGCTTCCGCACGCGCTCAAGAGCACCCCTAAAATCAAAGCTACCAACACTAAAGTCTTACGCATGTAAATTTCCTCCTCCAGTAAAAACAGAATTTGTTCAGGGCTTACCCTGGTAGCTTAAAGATACCAGAGGGTGATTAACGTTTTTCTAACGCTATGTTAAGAGTTTGTTAAATCGTCACAGCTCAGCTTGATGCAACATTCCCGCAGCGACGATGTTTTGCGCTGTCTCTCATGATTGCAAGAGTTGAAAAAGTGGTTATACTTTATTAGGTATACAGAAGTGTCTCAGTGAAGAGAGAGCCTTGTGGGGGGAGGGTGCTATGACGAAGTGGCTTTTACGTTACCTTTCAGGAGTTGTTATCCTCGTTCTCTTGATGGCCTGTCAAAGCCAGACGTCCCCTAAAGTCGGCGCAGAACGCATCCGTGCTTTGCGGCAAAAAGGGAATCTGGTGGTGGGCACAGCTATCACAGCCCCGTTTGAGTATCGCGATCCCAACACGGGTGAACTGGTGGGGTTTGATGTGGAGGTGGCTCAGGCCATTGCCGATTATATCGGGGTTCCGATTATGTGGAAGGAAATGGCCTTCGGTGACCTGCTCCCATCCTTGCAGAATGGCCAGGTGGACATGGTGATTGCCGCCATGTACATTACCCCACAGCGCCAGGAGGTTGTGGCTATGTCCGATGGCTACGTGGATACCGGCCTGGTTATGGTCACCCGTCTTGATGCCCCGGAGTTCACCTCCGAACTGGACATGGTGGGTAAAGTGGTGGGCGTCAAGGAAGGGGCGACCGGTGAACGTTACGTGCGGCGTCTCCAGGAACAAGGGTATGACATCGTGATTCAGGCGTATGCCACCACGCGCGATTCGCTTGAGGATCTGGAAGCCGGTTATGTGGATGTGGCGCTCAACGACAAGATTAACACGATCGAGTACATCAAAACCCATCCCAAATTGAAAATCAACGGCCCCATCCTGGAACCTGCCCAGTTAGGCATCGCTGTGCGTAAGGATGATCCAGAACTGCTGGCCATCGTGAATGAGGTGCTGGCCCAGATGCGTTCGGATGGACGTTTGGATGCGCTTTATCGCAAATGGATTACCGCTAACCCGTAACGTATGACCGAAATCGAAAAATCCCGCGGCCGTCTGGCACGACGCCTGGCTCTGATTTTCCTGGCGCTGGCTTTGCTGCCCCTGGTTCTCGGCGGCAGCATGGCCGTGTTGACCACGTACCAGATTGGGACGGAAGAGGTGGCCTCGCGGGAAGAATTGGCGCTTGTTTTGGGCGAAGCACTCATCCGCAATTACCTGGAGACCCTGCTGAACGATCTTGAGGTGATCGGTAATCTCGCCCTGCTCGATCGTGAGCACATGGATCTGGCAGCGCGCTCTGTCTGTCTGCAACGGGGTGATCGGTATGTAGATTTAAGTGTGATGACGATTGATGGGCAAGAGCTCGCCCGCCTGGTGAACTGTACTCCCCTGGCTTCTGGGGCTTTACAAAATCGCAGCGCCTACGAGCCCTTTTTCCGCGCGCAACGTGGCGAGTTGTATGTTGGAGAAGTCTCCTTTGTGGAGGGCAACGATCCCTACGTCCGTGTTTCGCGCCCGATTGAGTACCAGGGCAAGCGGGTAGTGGTTGTCACGGCTTTGGTGAACCTTAAAGGTTTATGGAGGCCTCTGAAGGAACTTGACCCCGGTGCTAAAGGCTATTTTTACCTGGTGGATCGCCGGGGCAACGTCATGGCGTTTCGTGATTTAAGTGTTGTGCGTCAGGCCCGTAACGTTGCGAATTACCCCCCAGTCCATGAAGTCCTGTCTGGCGCAACCTTGAGTCGCCTTTACAGTTACCGCGGTTTATTAGGTGATTCGGTCGTAGGACAGGCGATTTGGGTTGGGCTATCTGAGCAAGCACCGGATAGGGGCTGGGTGGTGGTGGTGGAAATGCCGCGCGCGGCGGCCTTTGCGGCTTTCAACCGCATCAGTGTGGGATTGGCGACCTTACTTTTTGTGGTAGCAGCCCTGAGCTTGGGGATTGCTTTCCGACAATCGGCCCGTCTGCTTCGTCCCATTACAGCATTGGCGCACGGCGCCTATGCGATTTCCAACGGCGATTTTTCCTGCACAGTACCCGTCACCACCGATGATGAGATTGGCGCCGTAGCCCACGTCTTCAACTTGATGACCAGGCGTTTGCGCGAACTGGTGGCAAGTCTGGAAGCGCGCGCGGAGCAACAGGCCCTTTTGCGCTGGGCCACCCAACATATCAATAGCGCTGGTCTGGAAGCCGAGCGCGTCTACGTTGCTATTCACGAAGCCATTGAGCGCTTGATGCCGTGTGAGGCCATCCTCATTGCCTGGAGGAATCAGGAACGCGACGTTGTGGAACTGGTCTATCGCGTTGACCGTGGTATGCGTGTCCCTTACGCTGAGCTGGAAGGGTATTCCGGTCTGACAGGATGGGTTTTGAAACATGGGAAGCCTTTGTTCACGCCCGATATAGAACAGGAAACTTCTATCCCGCATGTTCATTTCGGAAGGCAGGAACGAGTTCATGCTATTATAGCCGTGCCTATGCTGCGCGGCGACGTGGTGGCTGGTGTGATCAGCGTGCAGAGTTACGCGATTGCTGCTTACACGCAGGAACACCTGGCCCTGTTGGAGCTGGTCGCTGCGCAGGCCATGGTTGCCATGGAAAATATCTGGCTCTACGAATCACGCCAGCGCCAACTGCGGGAGCTGCAAATTTTGAATGCGGTGGCGCAGCTCGCGGTAGAAGCCACACATGAAGATGAGCTCATCGAAAAAGCCACGCAGCTAGTCGGTGACACCTTTTTCCCCGTGCACTTTGGTATTTTGCTGGTAGATGAGGTAACGCGAACCTTGCGGTTCCACCCGTCTTATCGTGGGCTTCCTGGTCAAATGGACCCCATCCCGTTGGGCCAGGGGATCACAGGTTGGGTGGCTGTGAGCGGGATGCCGCGCCGTGTCGGGGATGCGGATAGCGAGCCGGACTTCATCCGCCGCGCGGTCGAAACGCGCTCGGAGCTGTGCGTGCCCTTACGCGCGGGTGAACGTGTGTTGGGCGTCATCAACGCCGAAAGCGCCGAAAGAAATGCGTTTACGGCGGCGGATGAACGCTTGCTCATGACTGTCGCCGGCCAATTGGCCACGGCCATCGAGCGCTTGCGGCTTTTCAATGAGACGCGCGAAGCTTTGGAACGCGAACGCCGGCTCAATGCGGTGGCTCACATTATCAGCAGCGAACTGGAGGAAACGCGCATCCTGGCACAGGTGGTTCAACTGGCCGGTGAACTGATCCAGGCAGATACGGGTGGTTTTGCGCTGGTTTCCGAGCAAGGGGATGAAGTTTACTTCAATCCGGCTTACACCTATCACCTTCCCCCTGACATGGTCTTGCCCCCGCTGAAAGAAGGCGAGGGGATCTCCTGGGAGATCGTCAAAACGCGCACATCCCTGTTGCTTGCGGATTATCCGTCACATCCCAAAGCGGTTGCCCACTTTGTTGCTGCCGGTGTGCGCAGCTTCATCGGGGTGCCTGTCCTGCTTGGAGATACGTGTTTTGGGGTCCTGGCCATGTTTAGGATGGCCTCATCGCGTCCTTTCATTGGTCGTGACTTGAATATCCTCGAATCGGTCGCGCGTCAGACCGGCGTTGCGCTCAACAATGCGCGCCTGCTGGCGGAATCACGCCGTCGGGCTGAGGAGCTGGCAAAAGCCCTGGCTCGTCAACAGGAGCTGGATCGCCTCAAGAGCGAATTTGTGCAAAACGTCTCTCATGAGTTGCGTACCCCTCTGGCCATAGTCCACGGTTATGCTGAGATGCTGGCTGAGGACCAGGGCTTGCAGCAGTCTCTGCCAGCTCACTATCAGGAAGCCCTTAAAATCATGATGCGGCGTACCCGCATGTTAAGCGAGCTGGTGCAGGATATTACGCTGATTTTAGGCGCCGAGCGCAGAGAACGCGAAGCCTATCCCCTGGACATTTTGGAACTATTGCAAACGTCTTTTGTGGAATTTGCCCCTCTGGCACAAGAGGCCGACCTGCATTTGCAGGCGGATTTACCCGCGACGCTGCCACGGGTGCGCGGCGTTGCTTTGTACTTGCGCCGTGTGCTGGATAACTTGCTCAGCAATGCCATCAAATTCACGCCGGAAGGCGGTGTCGTCACCCTGCGCGCCTGGGCGGAATCCGATCGTGTGGTGGTGGAAGTTTCGGATACGGGCATTGGCATTCCGGAAGAGCAGATCGAACGCATTTTTGAACGATTTTATCAGGTGGATGGAAGCACGCGTCGCCGCTATGGCGGGGTAGGGCTGGGCCTGGCCCTGGTCAAGGAGTTGGTCGAATTTCACGGTGGGCGTGTGTCTGTGCGGAGCAAACCAGGACAAGGGAGCGCGTTCTGCGTGGAATTACCTGTTTGGAATCAACCTTAAATAGGCGTTGTAGCCCGGCAATCCGTGGTTCCTTGCATCCTGCCGGGTTTGGTGTATGATTGCTCAGGTTCACATTAACTTTTTAATTCTGTTAAGGAGGTAGCAATGTCCATCATTGAAGATATTCTTGCACGCGAGGTCCTTGACTCCCGCGGCAACCCCACAGTTGAAGTAGAGGTCATCCTGGAAGATGGTTCCTGGGGACGCGCCATCGTCCCTTCCGGTGCTTCGACCGGTGCTCACGAAGCGGTTGAGCTGCGCGACGGCGATAAGAAGCGCTACGGTGGGAAAGGCGTTTTGACCGCCGTGGACAACGTCGAGAACGAAATTGCCCCTGAACTGATCGGATGGGATGCCACTGACCAGAAGAGCATTGACGAAATGATGATTGAGCTCGATGGCACGCCCAACAAGTCGCGTCTGGGCGCCAACGCCATTCTGGGCGTTTCGTTGGCTGTGGCACACGCTGCCGCCAATTCCGTCGGCCTGCCTCTGTATCGCTACATCGGTGGTGTCCACGCCCACGTCCTTCCCGTCCCAATGATGAATATCCTCAATGGTGGGAAGCACGCGGTGGATGGACCGGATTTGCAAGAGTTCATGATTATGCCCGTTGGTGCGCCTTCCTTTGCGGAAGCCTTGCGCTGGGGCGCGGAAACCTATCATGCGCTTAAGGGTGTGCTCAAGGGCCGTGGCTACAACGTCGGCATCGGCGATGAAGGCGGCTTCGCTCCCAGTCTCAAGAGCAATGAGGAGGCTATTGAGGTTATCCTGGAGGCGATCACTAAAGCCGGGTATGAGCCTGGTAAGGACATCTACATTGCTCTGGATCCTGCCTCGTCCGAAATTTATGAGGATGGCAAGTATCACCTCAAGAAAGAGGGCCGCGTCTTGACCGGCGCTGAAATGGTTGAATTCTACGCCGCCTGGGTGGAAAAATACCCCATTATCAGCATCGAAGATGGCCTGGCCGAAGACGACTGGGACTCCTGGAAGCTGATGGTCGAGCGCCTGGGCGACAAGATTCAGATCGTGGGCGATGACCTGCTGGTGACCAACACCGAGCGCATCGCGCGCGCCATCGAGTTAAACTGCGCCAATTCGGTTCTCATTAAACTCAACCAGATCGGCACGCTCACCGAGACTATCGCTGCGGTGCGCATGGCGCATCTGCATGGGTGGACGGCAGTCATCTCGCACCGCTCTGGCGAAACCGAGGATGCCACCATCGCTGACCTCACCGTGGCGATGAATACGGGCATGATCAAGACCGGCGCGCCCTGCCGCTCCGATCGCATCGCCAAGTACAACCAGTTGCTGCGCATCGAGGAGATGCTGGGCGACGAGGCTGTTTATGCGGGCATGGGGGCCTTCACCAACCTGCGCCGCAAGTAAGTCGCTTGTCGCTTGAATGGAAACGGGCGGTAGGATGAGCTCCCACCGCCCGTTTTTTTATGCACTGTTTTCGGCCAACAAAAAAAGCGACTTCCTTACCTGGAAGTCGCTCGCATGCCCCAGGGAGGACTCGAACCTCCACGCCCTACGGGCACAGGCCCTCAACCTGCTGTGTATGCCAATTCCACCACTGGGGCAACGGTTGTGATTGTACTCTGATTCCTGAATTTGTCAAATTTGCGTCGCGCGCACGGGCTGAGTACCGACTTGCTTATTTTTCACTTTCACGTTACAAGTACACCCGTTGCGACGAAACTGGATAGCGAGGTACTGAACATGCGCATCCTGGCCGAACTTGCGCTGGTCCTGATCACATTAATCTGGGGCTCCACCTTTGTGGTTGTCCGCCACGCGGTTGATCATGTTGGCCCTTTGACCTTTGTGGCCGCGCGTTTTGCTGTGGCCAGCCTGGCGCTGTGGGTGCTCATACGCCTTACCCGCCAGCCCACTCGTCAGCATTGTGTCCGCTACGGGATTAGAGCCGGCTTTTTCCTTGCGTTGGGCTTCATCACGCAGACCATCGGCCTGCAGACCACCGGCGCCGGCAAAGCGGCTTTTATCACCGGCTTGAGCGTTGTCCTGGTCCCGTTCTTCTCCGCCTGGCTGTTGCGCCAGCCTCCCATCCGCTCCGCCTGGCTGGGGGTGATGTGCGCTACGCTGGGCCTGGGCCTGCTCACTCTGGAGCCTGGATGGCGCTTGCAGAGCGGCGATGTGTGGGTCCTGCTGTGCGCTTTTGGCTTTGCCCTTCACATTACCGTCTCCGCGCGCTACACCAGGGAGCAAAATCCGTTCTCCTTCACCCTGATCCAACTGCTCACCGTCACCGTGCTGGCCGGGACGGCAGCCCTCTTTTTTGAGCGCGGGGCGCTCCTCCCCCCGCCGCAAACCTGGACGGCGATCCTGTACATGGCGCTGGGCGCTACCGCTCTGGTCTTCATCCTCCAAATGTGGGGCCAGCAATACACCTCTGCCACCCATACCGCCCTCATCTTCGCCCTGGAACCCGTCTTTGCGGCCATCTTCGCCGCCTGGATTGATGGCGAGCTTCTGGCCGGCCGTCACCTGCTCGGCTGTATCCTCATCCTGGGCGGGATGCTCATGGCCGAGCTGGGCCCGCGCTTTAGCGCCTGGTCAGCCACACGAGGAGAAAGACCAGCGTGTTCGTGAGGACAATGGCCGCACCGGAAGCCACGCTCAGGTAGAACGAAGCGTAAAGCCCAACCACGCTGGAAAAGCTGGCGATGAGCGCCCCCAAAGCCATCATGGTGGCAAGCCGTTTGGTGAGCAGGGAGGCGGTCGCGGCGGGTGTGATGAGTAGCGCCACCATCAGCGCCACGCCGACACTTTGCAGCGCCACCACCACGCTGATGGCGATGAGGACCAGCAACAGCGACTCGAACAGGCGACGCGGCAGGCGCAGGGTAATCGCCAGCACCGGATCGAAGGCCAGCACCAGGAACTCCTTGTAAAACAGCGCTACGCATAGCAGGACAAAGGCGCTGAATCCCCCAATGCGCACCAGATCGGCCTGGGTCACGCTCAGCACATCCCCGAACAGAAAGTGTGTCAAATCCACCGTATAACTGCGCACGGTGGAAATAAGAGCTACGCCCAGCGCGAAGAGGCCGGCAAAAACGATGCCGATGGCCGTGTCGTTGCGAATTCGCCCCCCTTTGCTGAGGTTGCCGATCCCGAACGCCGCCAGGATTGCGGTCGCCAATCCCCACCAGAAAAGGGGCCCGCGTTCCCCGCCGTGCACCAGGTAGCCAATCGCCAGGCCGGGCAACATGGCATGCGCCAGCGCGTCCCCAAAGAACGCCATGCCGCGCAGCACCACATAACTCCCGATCACCGCGCACACCGTGCCGATGATGATGGCGGCGATCAGGCCACGAGTCATAAAAGCGTAATGCAAAGGCGTGGTTAAAAACGTCAGTATCCCGTCCATCAGTCCTGATGCCCCTCGCAACACGTATCCCCGACCACCATCACCCCCTCGGCCTGCTGGATCAGGTGTAACTGCCCTAAATAAGCCATTTCCAGGTGTTCCGCCGTTAAAACCTCGCGTGGCTGTCCGTAACCGATCAGGCGGCGATTCAGCAAAAGCACGCGGTCGAAAGCGCTGGCTGCCTGATGCAGATCATGAGTAGAAAGCAGCACCGTCACCCCGCGCGCCTTGAGGACATCCAAAATGCGCAAAATATCCGCCTGAGCGGGGGCATCCAGGCCGGTCAGAGGCTCATCCAACAGCATCAGGGACGCTTCCTGCGCCAGCGCGCGCGCGATGAACATGCGCTGTTGCTGCCCTCCGGAAAGCTCGCCAATTTGCCGATTGGCCAACGCGCTCAACCCCACCTGCTCCAGGCAGGCGTGGACGTAGCGCCAATCTTTTTGAGCGGGGCGGCGCAGCAGGCCGAGCTTGCCGGCGCGCCCCATCATCACCGCCTCCGCCACCGTGATCGGGAAGCGCCAGTCCACCTGGGAGCGCTGCGGCACATAAGCGATGCACACATGCTCGCCCGGATCACTCCCGTAAATGTGCACGTGTCCTTGTGTTGGCGCCAGCACCCCCGCCACAACCTTGAGCAAGGTACTCTTACCGGCCCCGTTGGGGCCCACCACGGCGACGCGCTCTCCCCCATGCACCGTGAACGTGATTCCCTCCAACGCCGTGACGCCCTCGTACAGGACGGCCACATCATCCAACCGTAAAACGGGCTGCCCCACCGCATGCGGTGCATGTTGCCCTGCATACGTAGCCGACCAGAAACGCGGTTCCTTGTACACCGCCTGTGCTTTCATGCTTCTCCTTATCCTAGCGTAGCGCTTCCACGATAGCCGTCACATTATACCGCACATACGCCACATACGTCGGCGCTGGCCCCTGGGCCTCGGTCAGGGAGCCGGTGTACAGGCGCACCAGTTTGATGCCCGTATCCTGCGCGATGCGCTCGGCGAGGGCCGGATTCACCGTATCGCCCACAAAAATGGCCGGCACGCCCTGCGCGCGGATGGCATCCTCCAGCGCGGCCAGCTCCTGGGCGCTGGGCTGGGCCAGCGTGCTGAACGAAGGCACCGCCGCGCCGAGCTGCTGCAGGCCGTAATGCGCCGCCAGATAGCCAAACGCCAGGTGATCCGTCACCAACACCCGCCTGGATGCCGGGATTGTGGCGATTTGCGCCTGCACCCACGCATCCAGCTCCTCCAACTCCGCGCGATAAGCAGCCGCGCGCGCGTGATACAGCTCCGCGTGGGCCGGGTCATGGCGGCTCAGCGCCGCCTCAATCAAGGGCACCCAGGCCAGCACATTGCGCGGCGAGGTCCAGGTATGGGGGTCATACATTTCATCTTCATGATGATGGGAGTCCGCCGCCGCCGTCTCCGTTGCTTCGGCGTGGCCCTCCAGCAACACCAGCCCATCGGACAGCGCCACCACTTCGGCCTGACCGCCGGCGTTCTCCAGCAAGGGTTCCAGGAACGCCTCCAGGCCGGCCCCGTTGGCGAAGACCAGCGCGGCCTTGCTGATCACGATAGCGTCTTGCGGGGTGGGTGTGAAACTGTGCGGATCGCTCCCCGCCGGAATCAAAACGTGCAGCTCAATCGCATCCCCGCCGACTTGACGGACCACATCGCCGACAATCGTCGTGGTTGCGATGACTTTCAGCTTGCTACTGGTGGGGATGGCGGATGATAGCGTGCCGGTGCATCCACCCAGCACTAAGCTCGTGATTAAAACAGCAAAGAATAGTTTTTTCATGCTCTCCTCCTTACAACCTCTCTCCTTACCCTCACACACAGGGACGGGATGGCGGTGTGGTCATTTCATCCGCGTCGCTACGCTTCTGGTGCTTTTGTGCCCCCCGTGGATTTATCGTCCTGGCATGTCTGACATAAGCCGATAAACTGCAGCAGATGCCCATCAATGCGATAGCCGGTTGTGGCCTCCAGGTGCTCCGTGAGGGCCTCCAGCGCGGCGCAACCAACAAAAACCTGCGTCCGTCCGCACTGCCGGCAGACCAGCGTGTGCTGATGGCCCGGCTCTCCCAGCACAAAGCCATGGCATCCATCGGGGCGGTGGATGCGATGCACGATGCCCAGCCGCTCAAACAGCTCCAGCGTGCGGTAGGCCGTGACCAGGCCCAGCGCTGCATGATAAGCCTGGCCGCGTTCGGCGATCTCCTGCGGCGTCAACGGCACATCACTGCCGTGCAGCGCGCGCAGCACGGCACACCGTGCCGCTGTGACGCGATAGCCATGGTCGTTTAAAAGGTTATGCCACTTGTCCAGCTCCATCATCTGCCCCTTATTGAAAATTATTTTCAATTATAGCCAGATTTGGCTTCCTGTCAAGCTTGTTTGTTTCGCGTAGTCATAAAACCCTTCTGCTTTTGTCGGACAGATTTCAGTCTGTCCATTTGTCCATGTCAATTTTTTGCTAAAATAGAGTAAAATGTAAATAGCTTGTGGGGGTGAAAAACTCGCTGGAGAGCGTATTCCGCCATGACAATTATTTTGCGTAAAAGCTTGAGGTATTTCCTTGCCCTGGCCTTGCTCTTGGGCCTGGGATTTGCCGTTATACCGCAGGTCCAGGGGCATCAACTTCAAAAGCCGCTCGCGTCCCACCATGATTTCGCGATACGCTTTGAGCACGTTTTCGATTTGGGCGTTCCAGGCGGGCAGGCTTTTCTCGAAGATCGTTTGGGGTTTCTCTGGTTTGGCTCAGAGGGTGGGGGGCTTTTTCGCTGGGATGGCTACACTCTCAAGGCTTATCCGCCTCGTCCCGATGGGCTCTCCAACGGCAACATCTACCGCATCATCCAGGATGCAACGGATCCCTACGTGCTCTGGATCGGCACCGGTAACGGCTTGAATCGCTTCGACCTGCGTACCGAGTCTTTCACCGCTTACTACAGTGATCCCGACAATCCCAGCACCCTGAGCGACAACACCATTCAGGACATTGTCCAGGATCCCACCGAGCCGGGTGTGCTATGGCTGGCTACCACCAACGGCCTCAATCGCTTCGACGCGAGCACGGGGACAGTCCAGCGCTATCTCCATGATCCGGTCAACCCCATGGCGTTGGGTTATCCCGATTTGTGGCGCCTCTTGCAGGACCCGGAGGATCCCTCCGTGCTGTGGATCGGAACTTATGGGGGTGGGCTGGAACGCTTCGATAAGCGCAGTGGCACGTTTATGCGCTACCGCCACGACCCGGATGACCCGTGCTCACTTCCCGACCCGGATAATCTGGTGGATGCCCTCATCGCCGATCGCGACGAGGCGCGTTACCTTTGGGTCGGTTCACCCAGCGTCGGCCTGGCGCGCTTCGATAAGCTCACGGGAGAGTTTACCCACTATCCCCAAACCGCAGACCTGGTTGAGGTGGGCCTGATTTACGATGACGGGCGCGGGTACTTGTGGTTGGGTGGTTACATCACCAACAACGGCTTGACGCTTTTTGAGAAGGCCACGGGCGCTGTGCGCACATACCGCTATGACCCGGGCGACCCCTTTAGCCTGAGCAATGATCTGGTGGTGAATGTGGCGGAGGATAGCGCGGGCCGCTTTTGGATCGTCTCCTACGGCGGGCCTGTGGATAAAATAGACCCCTATCATCAGAATTTTGAGGTGTATCGCGCCCAACCTGAGCTTGAGACTGCGTTGGCCAACAATGCCGTGACGGCGCTCGCTCAGACCGCGGACGGGGCGTTATGGGTGGGGACGCAAGGCGGATTGCATCGCTGGGATCCGGTCACAGGCTCATTTACCCGCTATCATCATCTGCCCGATGATCCCACCTCCCTGCCCTCGGACTACATTTTGAGCATCACACCCGCGCCCGATGGGGATTTGTGGCTGGGCCTGTGGTCCGGCCCCTTGACTCGCTTCGACCCGCGCACGGGACGTGTCGTGGCTACCTATCCCGCCGAGACGGATGGGTTTGCGGATATTGTTGTGGATCCCGATGATTCCAGGATGTTGTGGATAGGGACTCTGGTTGCCGGCCTGGCGCGCTTCGATACGCGCAGCGGGCAGTTCACGTTTTACCGCCAGAGGAGTGAAGTGGACCAGCTCAACCTGGGGCCGAGCACGGGCTACTTACAGCGCGTTCTGCACGATCGGCGTGCCCCCGTGCTCTGGATGGGGGGCTGGTATGGCGGCGGCCTGAACCGGTTCGACAAAATGACCGGGCGTTTCTCGCACTATCTGGCCCGTCCCGAAGACCCCAATAGCCTGGCTTCCAATGCTATCGCCGCCCTCTACCAGGACGAGAGCAACCAATTGTGGATCGGGACCCAGGGTGGAGGGCTTCATCGCTTTGACCCGCTCACCGATCGTTTTGTGCGTTACGATGCGCGTTTGGGAATTCCCTCCGATGTGAACGTGATTGTGCCCGATGCTCACAGCCATCAACTCTGGCTGGGTACCAATGAGGGGCTGCTCCTCTTTGACCCGCGCGCGGGCAAGGTCGTGCGGCGTTACGTCAAAGCCGATGGTTTACAGGGGGACATTTTCCTGCCAGGGAGTGGCTTGCTGGCCCGTGACGGGGCTGTCTTGCTGGGTGGCGCCGGCGGCCTGAACCGTTTCTATCCCGACCGGCTGCGCGTCAATACCCGTCCCCCGACGGTCGTGCTTACCGCCTTGACGCAGGGTGGGCAGTCCTTGCCTCAGCTTGCCGGCCGTCTTCCCGCTTTTGTGCCGGAAATCAGGCTGGATTGGCAACATAACTTCTTTGAGTTTGAGTACGTCGCTTTGAACTACACCTTGCCGGAGAAAAACCAATACGCCTACAAGCTGGAGGGTGTAGATGCGGATTGGCGTTACGTGGGCACGCGGCGCTTTGGCAACTACACAACCCTGCCCGCCGGCACGTACACCTTGCGCATCATCGCCGCCAATAACGATGGCGTCTGGAATGAGGAAGGCGTGCGTTTGAAGGTGACCGTCGTCCCGCCCTTCTGGCAGACCTGGTGGTTCCGTCTTTCCCTCTTTGTCTTGCTCGTAGGAGGGGTGGGGGGCGGCCTGCTGTGGCGTTTGCGCGCGGCGGAAGCTGAACAGCGCAAACTTGAGGCACTGGTCCAGCAACGCACACGCGAGCTGCAGGACCTTAACGCGCAGCTTCAGGCTCAAAACCTTGAGCTGGAAAACCGCAACAACGAGCTGGATGCTTTTGCGCACACCGTGGCGCATGACTTGAAAAACCCCCTTGCTGCGATCATCGGTTTTGCGGGCTTGCTTGAGATGCAACTTGCGGCGAAGGACGTCAACCAGGAGCAGGTCATCCAGAATGCGCACCGCATTCTCCAGGCCGGTCGCAAGATGAATTACATCATCGAAGAGCTGCTCCTGCTGTCCACTATCCGCAAAGTTACCGAAATTCAACTGCAGCCGGTGGATATGGGCGCTGTTGTCCAGGAAACCCTGACGCGCTTGCAGTTGGAAATCGAACAGGCCGGGGCTCAGATTGATCTACCATCAACCTGGCCTGTGGCGTTTGGTCAACCCGCCTGGGTTGAGGAAGTGTGGACCAACTACCTCAGCAATGCCATCAAGTACGGGGGTAAACCACCGCATATCACCCTGGGCTGGGATGTGGACCCGACGCAGCCGAACATGCTGCGCTTCTGGGTACGGGATAACGGTCCCGGTCTGACGGAAGAAGAACAGCGCCGCCTGTTCACAATGTTTACCCGTCTCGACAAAGTGCGCGCCAAGGGTCACGGCCTGGGCCTTTCGATCGTGCGCCGCATTGTGGAAAAGCTGGGCGGCTCTGTGGGCGTCAACAGTGCGCCGGGCCAGAGCAGCACCTTCTGGTTTACGCTACCTCGCCATCAGGCTTAGCGTGGGGCGCGGCGGGCGTTATCCGCAATTAGGACTATTGCTCTATTGTCTGACGCGGTCATTATGGGTAGACTTAGCTGTAAGGAACGCTAAGTCAACCATGGGGGAGAGGGATGCTTTACATACCACGGGAAGAAGGTCAAGGCCTGGTGGAGTATGGCTTGATTCTGGTGCTCATTGCCGTTGTCGTGGCCATCATTGTCAGCGTGCTGGGAACCAGAGTCTCCGGCATGTTCAGTGCTCTCATTAGCGAGCTGGACGCACACACGCCATAAAGTCATAAGGCCGGGAACACCCCCACACACTTGTGGGGGTGTTCCTTTTTTGCGCAACCGAACAGCAACCAGACTTGCCAAGATCTCCCTCTGCGCTACAATCTCCCCTGGAGGAAGCATGTTCAAACGAATCTGGCCATTGACGCTTATCATCGCGCTCGTGCTGAGCACGGCCGCGCCGGTGTGTGCGCAAACGTCCACCGGTGACCCGGTCCGTGCGCTCATGGCGCGCATGACCTCACGCATGCGGGTCGGGCAACTGGTGATGGTCTCCTTCCCCGGCACCGACCTGAACGCGGATTCGGATATTGCCACCCTCATTCGTGATTACACCATTGGCGGGGTCCTGCTCTCTCCGCGGAATGGGAATTTTGGCTATTTGCCTGCTCCTGCCGCGTCCCTCCAAAGTTTCAACAACGAGCTGCAAGCCCTGGCCTGGGAAGCCTCGTTCCGTGGCCTGGAATCCCCCGAGGAAACCTCACCTTTTCAGGCGGGCTTTATTCCACTTTTCATTGCCGTTCCCGCCCAAATGGGGGACGAACCTATCATGACCTACATCGCCGAAGCTTCGCGCGTTCCCCCGCCCATGGCTTTAGGGGCCACCTGGTTGCCCGAATTGTCCTACGAGACCGGGCGCATTGTGGGCCAGGAACTCAGCGCCATCGGTTTCAACCTCTACCTGGGGCCGGAATTGAACGTGCTCTACACGCCGCAGCCGAACAGCCGCGCGGATTTGGGCACCAGCGTCTTCGGAGGGGATCCCTTCTGGGTGGGAGAACTTGGACGGGCGTATGTCAAGGGCTTGCGTGAGGGGGCGGGTGACCGCCTGGCCGTTGTGCCCGTGCACTTTCCGGGGTTAGGGGATGCGGATCGTGCCGTCCAGGATGAAGTCCCCACCATTCAACGCAGCCTTGTCCAGTTACGCCAGATTGACCTGGCGCCTTTCTACGATGTGGCCAGTCTCGATTCCCCGCGGCTGGCCGATGGCTTCCTGGTGACGCACATCCGTTACCGCGGCTTTCAGGGGAACATTCGCATCTCGACACGTCCCATCAGCCTGGACGCGCAGGCTCTGCAACAGATCCTGAGCCTGGACGAATTCTCAAGCTGGCGCACCAGGGGCGGGGTACTGGTCGCCGACAACCTGGGCTACCGCTCGATTCGGCGTTTCTACGACCTGAGCGAAGCCACTTTTAACAGCCGCCGCATTGTTCAAGACGCCCTCGCCGCGGGCAACGACTTGCTGATCCTGGACAACTTCTCCGTGGACGGCAACTGGACCCAGCACTTTGCCAATGTGCGTGACGTGTTGGATTACCTTGTGCAACGTTACGAAGCCGACCCTGTATTTAAAGATCAGGTAGATGCGTCACTCTATCGCATCCTCGCCCTCAAAATGCGCCTGTATCCGCGTTTAACCCTGGCCGATGTGCAGCGCACCCCTCAAGACCTTGGGAGCTTAGGCCAGGGCGGAAACCTGAACGCTCGCATTGCCCAGAGCGCCCTGACGCGCCTGGCGCCGCTTTCCGATGACCAACGCCCGCCAGCCCCCTCTGTTGGAGCCAACATCGTCATTTTTGCGCAGGAGCGCTTCACGCCCCCCCAGGAGACCTGGGCCGAAATGCCGGCCTCTTTTGGCGCCTCCTGGTTCGCCGACACGTTGCTACGTCTCTACGGGCCAGACGGGACCGGTCAACTGCGCTACAACTCCATCAGCGTGTACACCTTCGCCGATTTGGAGCGCCTGACAGCACTGGATAGCGACCCGCAGATCCTGCGCATCCTGGACAAAGTCCAACGCGCCGATTGGGTGATTTTCCTTACCCGCGGCTACGCCATAGACGATCCCTACAATCTGACCCTGCAGCGCTTCTTAAACGAACGGGTTGAGCTGCTCAGCGGGCGCGTTGCCCTATTTGCCTTTGGTCCACCCTACGAACTGGACGCCACCCAAATCAGCAAACTCGATCTGTTTTACGTGCTCTATTACGCCGGGCCGCTCTTTGGCGAAGTCGCGGCGCGTGCACTCTTCGGGGATATTGCGCCCGCGGGCGCTTCGCCCGTCAGCATTCCGGGCTTAAACTACAACCTGAGCAGCGTCGTATTGCCCAATCCGGCTCAGATCATCCCCCTGAAACTCGTGGACCGTGACGGCAACGTCCTCACGGCCACAGAAACCGTGCGCAAGGGGGATATGCTGTACCTGCAAGCCGGCCCCATCCTGGACAGCAACGGCCACATCATCCCGGACGGCACGCCGGTGCAGTTCCTTTTGCTCTACACCCAGGAAGGCGTCGAGCGCACCTTAAGCGTAGAGAGCCACAACGGCATGGCAACGGTCGCCGTCACCCTCGACCGCGAGGGGCAACTCGACATTGTCGCTCAGTCTGAACAGGCGGTGCGCTCCTTCACCGTGCGCCTGACCATCCCGCCGGATCAACCCGTCATCCCGGAAATCATCATGCCCACGCCCGTGCCGGAGCCGGAAAACACGCCCGCGCCACCTCAGCCACCGGCCCAGCGCACCCTGCCCAATCCGCTGCGCTCACTCTGGCCGCGGCGTTTACCTTTGCTGATGTGGGGACTCGGCAGCAGTTTTCTCCTGGCTTTATGGGTGTGGGTCATCGGTCGCCAAAAATATCTTGACCCAGCGTCTACCACCCGCCTGGCTTTGGGGATAGCTATAGGGGGCATTGCCGGCTACATCCTGACGGTTGCCCTGGGGCGATGGGTATGGCCCTTGTGGATGTATCGCCTGGCGGGTCACGAACCCTGGATCATGCTGCCCGTCCTGACCGGCGGTGGCGTGGTCGCGTTGGGGGGCTGGATCTCAGGGCGTTACCAGCAGCGCCGCGATCAACCCGGCGCCCAGCGTCAGCCATAGCCACAGGTTGACTCGCAACACTGTGCGCCATTCCTTTCGACTTAACATTAAAGGTGCCAGGGTGGGGGAGACGTAGGCGTCGCGGAAAAGGGCCTGGAATTCGCGCACAGAAGCCATGCGCTCCTTGGGGTGCAGCGCCATCGCTTGCAAAAGCGCAGCTTCCATGCCCGGAGAAATTTGCGGATTAAGCGCACGCGGTGGGGTCAGCGCTTCGGGGTTGAGGAAGCGCTCGCGCGCCGTTGGTGGCATCTGTCCGGTAAGCAGGTGATAGACCGTGGCCCCCAGGGCGTACACATCACTGCGCACATCGGTATGCGCGTCATCGCCGCCGTACTGCTCCAGCGGCGTGTAAGCTGCGGTGCCGCGCCCCTGGACGATGGTAATGGTACGGGCATCATCGCCCGTTTGCAACTTGACCAGGCCAAAATCTACCAGCTTGATAAGGCCTGATGGGGTCACCTTGATGTTGGACGGCTTAACGTCGCGATGCAAAATAGGCGGCTCTTGTTCGTGCAGGTAAATCAGCGCATTACAGAGCTGGTCAATCCAGTCCAGGGCCTTGCTCAGCTCGACCGTGCCGCCTTCTTTGCTGGCGATTTCGATCATGTCGCGCAAGTCATGGCCTGGCACGAAATCCATGACCAGATACTCGTTAGATCCGGTCGAAAAGTAATCCGAAACTTTCGGCAGATTGGGGTGATCCATCCGCGCGAGCACTTCGGCTTCCTGGCGGAACTGCCGACGCAACTGCTCCTGAAGCCGCTCGTCGCCGGATTCATCGAGCTGGATTTCCTTAATCGCGCAGATGCGCCCGCTGAGGACCAGGTCCTCAGCGCGGTACACAGCGCCCATGCCGCCCTGGCCAATGGGGGCGATGATTTTGTAGCGCTTTTGCAAAATGGTCTGCGGTTCCAACAGTTTTGTCATGTCGATCATCATAACCAGGTTGAGGGATTAGTCAAGCAGAAGATGGGACGTGAGGTGAACTATGGCTGAAAAGACTCTGCCCTTGCTCGTGCTCTATCGGGGCGCATTGGCCGGTTCGCGCTGGGTTCTGGACCAGGACCGCATCATGATTGGCCGTGCCGCGGATTGTCACATTGTGCTGCCGGAACGGCAAATCTCGCGCTACCACGTCACCCTGGAACGCGATCAGGAAGGGTATCTCTTGCGCGATCTGGCCAGCAAGAACGGCACCGTGGTCAACGGCCAGCCCATCCGTGACCAGCCCTATCGCCTCAAGGATGGGGACGACATTGTACTGGCTTCCGTGGTGCACTTCAGCTACACCCTCGGTGATGCGACGCTCCCTCTGGAGGACCTGGAGGCCGCTTTAGCCCAGGATGTCGAAGAGTCCCGCCTCATCCTTGATCCGGATTTGCGCAATGTCCGACTGGGGCGCGAGGTGTTGGATCCTCCTCTTTCCATGCAACAATACCGCTTATTAGAGATCCTGATGCAGCGTCCCGGACGCGCAGTCTCACGCGACGAAATCCTCGATCATGTCTGGCCCGAAGCGTCAGGCCTGGGCATCACACCTCAAGCTCTGGACGCTCTGGTTTACCGCGTTCGCGAGCGCCTGCTCGAGCTGGACCCTGATCATAACTACATTGTCACCGTGCGGGGCTACGGCTATCGTTTTGAGCCGCGAAATTAATGGTCGGTCTATTGCAGGGGCGACTTTCGCGGTCGTCTTGTCCACACAGCCGGGATTCCTTACCGAACCATAGCATAACGGTAAGATGGGCTTAAGGACTGGCCAGCGTCACCAGCGGTAAATACACCCATTGATGATACGCGACTGGTGGCGCATACTCATCCGCGCCGATGTCACAGCTTGCCCCGCTTGGGCGTGGATCGCCATCGTAATCCTGCGCAGGTGCGCCTGTACAAATGCCGACATCAATGGCTGGACTCTCAGCGCGCAGATGTCCGTCCTCTGTCAGTTGTGGGGCTGACGTCAGGCTGTGTGCTTCATCGTTGACATGGGCTTGCCATTGGGCGAATGTCCCTTCGTCCAGCAAAGTTGCCGGGCGTTGGTCGGTGAAGACACAATGACCTTCCACTGCATGGTATAGATTGTGGTCTATGGCCGGCATGCCTGTCAAGGCGGGCAAATCGCCCCCCAGTTGATTTTCATAGGCGTAACGGATGAAAACGCATGTCTGAGGGAGTCCGGAGCTTTGCACAACGAGGTTGTTGTAGAGCTGGGGGCGGATAGATGCTGGGCGTCCTGCTGTTGGCTCCCAATCCTGATACGTAAGCCCAAAGTATAGCGGGCTGTGGTAAGCCTGGGCTGTATCTATCCAGGTGTTGTTCCACACCTGCGCATCCTGGGCTGCGTACAACCCAATGCCCGCCCCCTGGGTATCACGGATAATAGTGTTGCGCACACTGCCCCGTATACTTTCGTAGTAGTCTGGATTCACGCTCAGATCGAAATACTCCGGGCTGGTGTCGAAGACGATCAAGACACCGGCGCCACCCGTGTGCTCGATACGTGTGCGCTCAACCACGCAATCCGTGGCACCACCTTTGAAGTAAAGCCCGGTATCGCTAATGTCATGGATGTAGCTATCCTGAACCAGCATGCGATCACCGTTCACGTTATCAATTCCCTCAGCGCTATCGGGGCGCACCCGGCCGGTGTTATAGATCTCGGTGCGGTAGTACCCACCTATCACCTCGACGCGCTGCAACTTACTATCCGAGCTTTCCACATCGAACTAGACGACCGTTCACCCTTCACTACGCTTCGGGTATCCCCTTGTAACACTTTTGTTTCGCGTAGTCATAAAAACTATGCAACTCCGCTTCGGTTTTGTATTTCGCATAGCCATAAATCTTTACCAACAACGTCAACACACCACATTTTGACTTAAAAAAGCAAAAGGCTATGCGAAGTCCGCCCGCTGCGGCACGGCGTCGCTCACGTCGCGCTATGGGGGAATGTGTTATAATATCCCCGCCGCGGGGGAGGACGCGCGGCCAATTTTTACTCAGGGAGGAATCACGTGGTCAAAAAGAGTGTCAAACGTGCTCCAAGTCGCCGTGTACCCAAACGTGCACCTTTAGGCAAAACATCCTCGCCTCTTAAAACCTACTGGCCATGGCTTGTCGTGGGCTTGATCCTGATCGGTGCACTTGTTTTTGTGGTTGTGCGTACCCTTTCCGCGCGCGCCGCCAACCGCCCCCTCGGCCAGCCTGAAACCTACGCCGGTCTGAGTGGCACCAGCTACGACGCTGGGACCACATCCGCCCGCTACCCCGACCCGGAAGGCAAGGGCAGCGGCGTGCGCTGGTTGCCCGCTCTTGGACGTGAAGATGCACCGGTGACCGTCATCGAATTTACCGACTTTAATTGCGGGCATTGCCAGGACTACGAATTGCAAGAACTTTCCGGCATCCTGCAAGATTACGTGGCGACGGGGAAGGTACGCTACGTTGCTCATTACTTCGCCCTCTATCCCCAGTCCCAGCCCTTAACCCTGGCTGCCATGTGCGCCGCGGAGCAGGGCCGTTATTTCGAGTTCTCTCACGCCTATTTCACCGCCCTTTCCGCCGGCTTCGATAACATTGACCTGGTGGCGCAGCGGCTGAAAGACCTCGATCAGCAGCGCTTCAAGGAATGCCGACGTGTCAACCCTTACTTCAACGCCCTCAACGATGCCCTGAATAACGCCAGGACCTTCGGCGTGCAGGGCACGCCCTCGTTTTTCGTCAATGGGAAATTAGTGGTTGGCTCCCCTGGCCTGCGCCGCGCCATCGAGGATGCGCTTACCGCTGCGACGGAAGGTGCACCCGCACCCTGACGCGCCCAGCACCTCACAACACAAAAAAGCCCCTCTCCATGAGAGGGGCTTTTACTTTGCGTTGCGTAAACCTTAATGTTGCTGCAGGGTGCGGCGGAAGACGTCATCGAGTTGGGATTGCTGCTTGCCGCTCTTTTTGGCACGCTGTTGTTCAGCGCGGGCTTTCGCAGCGCCCTGTTCCTGCGCCTTGCGCAGCGCGTACTCGATGGGCGAGATCGTCGGTTCCTCGTCTTCCAATTCCACGGCCGCGCTGGCGTCTTCCAGATTCATCGTCACGTCTATCTGCTTTTTGGCGGGATCCAGGCGTAAAATCTTGACTTCCACATCCTGGCCGACGTGCACAACCTCGGACGGGTCCTTCACGTACAGGCCCATCTCGCGCACGTGCAGCAAGGCGGGACGCTCAGCGCCCAGGTCCACAAAAGCCCCAAAGCGCTCCAGCCGGATCACCTTGCCCTTGACAATCTGCCCGACTTGCAGCTCGCTCCACTCTACAGCCGGCGGCTCGATCATCGTCAGGCCAATGCGGCCCTGCTCGGGATCCACCGAGGTGACCCAAACCGTGACCTTGTCACCCGGCTTAACCTTGTCGGTGACCTTGGCCACGCGCTTGGCGGCCAACTGCGAAATATGAATCAGCCCTTTTTGCTCAAGGCCGATGTCCACGAAAGCCCCGTAAATCTCGGTGCGGACGACCGTGCCTTGCAGCTTCATCTTGGGCCGCAAATCCTGGATAGATGTGGGTTGCACAACAGTTTCTTCCACCATTCAGCTCTCTCCTCTTAAGAATGCCCGCCCATTATAATCCAGGATAGCCTGGTGTCAAAGCAGGGTGGGGCTGGTTAATCGTAATCCTTCCACGAGCGCCGCAATTGACGCTCCTCATCGCGCCTGGCAATCGTCTCGCGCTTATCGTACAATTTTTTGCCGCGTACCAGTGCGATTTCCACCTTGGCGAAACGCCGATCCTTAATGTACATGCGCAAAGGGACGATGGTATAGCCCTTTTGCGCCGCCAGGCTGGTCAGGCGTGCAATTTCACGCCGATGCATGAGCAGCCGCCGCGGACGCTTGGCCTCATGCGACCACACGCCGGCCTGTTCATAGGGTGCGATGTGCACTTCCATCAGCCACAGCTCGCCGTTTTTGGGCAGGACGTATCCCTCCTGCAGGCTGACCCGTCCCGCACGCACGGACTTAATCTCCGTGCCCGTGAGGGCGATGCCGGCTTCGTAGCGCTCTTCGATGAAGTACTCAAACTGCGCCTTGCGGTTGGTGGCGACGACCTTGATCTCGCTCATTGGCCCTTCGTCAGATACTCAATAGCACGTTGCAACTGCGGATCGCTATCCACGGGCGCATCCTTGGGGAGCGGCACCTCAATATCAGGTACCAGCCCATCACCGTGGATGGTACGATTGTTAGGTGTGTACCAGCGCGCGATCGTGACGCGCAACTGCGAGCCGTCGTAGAGGGTGCGCGGGCGTTGCACCGACCCCTTACCCAGGGTATTTTCGCCGATCAGGATAGCGCGTCCGCGATCCTGCAGCGCGCCGGCGACGATTTCCGAAGCACTCGCGCTGCCGCCATTGACCAGCACCACCATGCGGATGGACTCGCCCCGGTCGCCGGCATGCGCCTTAAACACCTGTTCGCTCTCCTTCTTTCCATCGGTGTAACCGCGTTCAATGGCTATTACGCCGTCTTTGATGAAGATGTCCGCAACTCCCAGGGCCTGATCGAGCCAGCCACCGGGATTGTCGCGCAGGTCGAAGATCAGCGCCTCTGCCCCTTCGGCCTGCAGGGCCTTAAGCGCTTCGTCCACGCGCTTGGTGGCGTTCGCGTCGAATTCGCTCAGACTGATGTAACCGATGTTGTTTTCCAGCATGCGGTATTCCACGATGGGCATCTCGATGCGCGCGCGCGTGATGGTGAAGTACAGCGGCTCCGCTTCACCCTCGCGCAGGACCTTGAGGGTGACTTGCGTGCCGGCTTTGCCGCGGATCAGGCCCAGCGCCTCGTACAACCCCACGCCCACGATGGACGTGCCATCCACCTCGACGATCAAATCGCCCGCCTTGATGCCGGCCTTCTCCGCCGGTTGATTGGGCAGCGGGCGCACCACCTCCAGATAGCCGTCCTGGCGCATGCGCACCGTGGCACCGATGCCCTCAAACTGCCCGCTGGCATCCTCATTAATGATGCGCGCTACATCGGGCGGGATGAAAGAGGTGTACGGATCGCCCAGCGCGTTCAACATCCCGTTGATGGCGCCGTAAGTCAATTTGGCGCGATCGGGGACTTCGCCGTAATACTCGGACTGGATCAGATCCAAAACCTGCTGTAACAGGGTGTAATCAATCAAATCGCTCCCGTTGCCCGTGGGGGTGGGGGAGCTGGTTGCACCAGCGGGAGGCGTGACGGATGGCGCCGGCGTGAGGATTGGCGTCGTCCCCGTGCGCCGCCCCACCAGCACGCCACCCAAAAACGCACCGGTCACTAACATCAACACTAAAGCCAGGGCCGTTAGCCCTAAAATCACATTACGCATCGTTTCCTCCATGCTATACCCAGTGCACCATGGCACTTTGAGTTAAACCCAGGACCAGTCGGGCTGCCAGGGGCTATTTTACCCGATTTGCGCCAGAAGTCACCCCGCAAAAGCCCTGGAACGCGGGCATCTCATCCGCCCAGGCCGGGGAAGGGCATCGGTATTCCCAAGGCGCCACCCATCCTCTCAGGGGGCGCGGGCGTCATGTCCGCTCGTCTGGGAACGGCATGGGCCTTCCCGTTTGCACCAAACGCAGGGAGAGCGCGCTCATCCCTGTTTGCATGCGCTTCCTGAAAAAGTTCCGCCTCGTGCCCTGGAGCGTGGGCGTCGCGTCCGTTCTGGCCTGGGAAGGGCATCGGCATTTCCGCCCGTCTGAAATTCCTGGGAGCGACCTTCTCGCCGCCCTGACTCTACCGCTTCTGTAAATACGTCAGCGCCTCTTGCAAGGCAACATCTTCGCCTGCCACCGCTGCGCTCACCTCTGCATCTGGTAGCACCCCCGTCCCTTCAACTGACCGATGCAGGGGACTTTCCCACGCGGCGGTCGTCAGCACCACCGTCAGGCCGTTCGCCAGCGGGTAGGCAAGCTGCATCCGCGCTTTGCCCGCGCTGGCCTGACCTATGAGGAAGGCGCGTTGATGGTCCTGTAAGGCGGCGCTGATCACTTCTGCCGCGCTGGCAGTCTGACCATCTATTAACACAACCAGCCTTCCCGTGAAAGGGGCCTCTTTCCCCAAAACCTGAATGGCCTGCGTGCCAGAGCGCCGCGCCATGTGGTAGAGGACGCTGCCGGGTGACAAAAAGATCCCGCCCAGCTCCGGCAACGTGGTCATCGCCCCGCCGACGTTGCCGCGCAGGTCCAGGATCAGGCCGCGCAGCGCGGGCCATCGCTTGAGCTGCGCCCGGCATTCGTCCGCCGTCGCCTCCGTGATGGAGGTGATGCGCATGTAGCCGATGTCCGCTGTGAGCAGGTAGCCGCTTACGCTGGGATGGACGAGCGCTTCGCGCGCGACCTGGACCGTCAGGGGCTGCCCGGCGCGCTCAAGGGCGAGGGTGACGACGCTGCCAACCGGGCCAATCAGCGCGGCTTCGATGTCCGCGCGGGATTGGCCTTCCAGGGTGCGCCCGTCGAGTTGGCGGAGCAGGTCGCCTTCTGTGACGCCAGCTCGCGCCGCCGGCCCGTCGGGGTAGGGGGCCAGCCGCCAACCGCCGTTCCACACAAGTGTGACGCCGATGTCGCCATATTTTCCTGTAAAGATTTCTGCTGCTGTCACATTATTTTGCGGCTCAAGCACGCGCGCGTAAGGGTCGTCAAGGACCTCCAGCATGCCGGTAATGGCGCCGCGCGTGAGCGTGTCCCGATCGGGAACGGGGCCGTAGTAGGTGTGGCGCAAATACACCATGGCTTCACCCAACGGTGGCATGAGCGAGCGCGCCTGCCGGACTTCGACCTGGATCCAGACGGTAGGCGCTAAAGTCAGCCCACAATTAAAGGCGCCCAGCATCAGACTGATGATGACGCCAATGAGGACGCCGCGCTTCCATGGCTTTAAGGGTTCGTGTTTCACGGTTGTATTGTACCATAGGATTTCGTGCAACGCATCGTGGAGATGTTCAATGTGGGGACGTTGTATTGTGGAGAGGTTGCCTTGCAACCTCTCCACGTCCGTTGCCCGTGCTCGTGCTGGTGTTGGGAGGGTTTTATGAACTTCCGACTATATATATTATGTAATATTTAGCGGATTTTAAACATTTATGTTATATAGTCGGAAGTATGAAGCGCGCCAATGGAGAGCGAGAGAGGATGAGAACGTGAGAGGGTGAGAACGGGAGAGGATGGAGAGGTTGAGAGGTTGAGAGGTTGAGAACGTGAGAGCATGAGAGCGTGAGAACGGGAGAGGATGAAAGCTGGAGAGGATGAGAACGAGAGATCGTGCAGACACAGAGAGGATGAGAGGAAAGCCCAGGCAAATCAAGCTAAACCAGGTCAAACTCTGCCGTCCTTAACCTCTTCAATTTTTTCCGCTACCATCTGCCGTCCCGCACGTTTTCACCCCCTCTCACGTCCTCCCGCTCTTCCGTGCTCCCTTTCTCCAGCTCTCAACCTCTCCCGTTCTCACGTTCTCATCCTCTCAATCTCCCGCTTGACTATTTCCCAGGCTGGTTTATCATTAGGCCCATCATGTGACCGTTAACATGGAGGCTGAAGAAGTGTTTGATCCAACAGAACATCCGCATCGTCGTTACAACGCGCTGACGGGCGATTGGATTCTTGTTTCGCCCCATCGCACGAAGCGCCCCTGGCGCGGCAGTATCGAGCGCCTGCCCGACGACCATCGCCCTACGTATGACCCGACGTGTTATTTGTGTCCGGGTAATGAGCGCGCCGGTGGCGTGCGCAATCCAGATTACAAAGAAACCTTTGTTTTCACGAATGATTTCGCGGCGCTTTTGCCGGATACTCCTGACACCGTCCAAGCCCCCCACCCTCT
>FWWL01001784.1_pt1 | contig 48749 bp, 51 predicted proteins | sample 2228331 | NCBI WGS metagenome assembly FWWL01 (sample SAMEA103939775, study PRJEB20133) | metagenome | reverse complement strand
TCCTCTTGAAACCGCGACCTTACCGGTCCTCGCTATGTCTATAATCTGGTAAGGTTTCAGAAGAGTAATAATAGCATTTATTTTATCTTCAGTTCCAGTAACTTCAATTGCAAGGGAATCGGCTGAAACATCGACTATTTTTGCTCTGAAAATGTCGACAATCTGAATTATTTCCGATCTTGTGTTTTTGTTTGATTTGACCTTTATCAGGGCAAGTTCGCGCTCAACGGCTTCTTCGGGTAGGAAGTCCTGAATTTTTATTACATTGATAAGTTTGTAAAGCTGCTTGACAACCTGCTCTAAAGGTTTGTTCTCAAGATCAACGACGATAGTCATCTTTGAATAGTCTGGGTTTTCAGTTGGAGCAACCGCCAGAGAATGGATGTTGAATCCCCTTCTTCTGAAGAGCCCTGAAATTCTTGCAAGCACGCCTGGTTTGTTTTCTACAAGCACCGATAATGTGTGCTTCAACTTACTCTCCTCCTATTATCTCATCGAGAGTTGCACCTGCAGGAACCATTGGGAATACGTTTTCCTCGCTGCATACCTGAGCATCAAGAACATAAGGACCGTCGTAGCTTATCATCTCGGTCACTTTTTCTTCAAGATCGTCGAGACAGTTTACAACTGAGGCTTTTATACCGTAGGAATCAGCAAGTTTAACAAAATCAGGAGTTCCTTTCTCGAGATCAACAGCGAAATACGTTCTTGAGTAAAAGAGTTCCTGCCACTGGCGAACCATACCCAGGTATTTATTGTTAACAATAACGACTTTAACCGGCAAATTATATCTGGCAATTGTGCCAAGATCCTGAAGAACCATCTGGAAAGAACCATCACCGTCGATATCGATTACAAGAGCATCTGGTCTGCCTACCTGAGCACCGATTGCCGAAGGAAAACCGAACCCCATGGTGCCAAGACCACCTGAAGTTATGAATTTTCTTGGACCGTCTATGCTCAGGAATTGAGCTGACCACATCTGGTGCTGTCCGACTCCGGTTGTAAATACTGTTTCCCTTCCGCTCTTTTCAGCAAGATCGCTTATTGTCTTTATGAGCTTCTGAGGAGTCAGTTCATCTTTCTCCGGGATTTTAAGCGGCCACTTCTCTTTCATCTCCATGAGCTGTGAAAGCCATTCGAGATGATTTTCTTTTCTTAAATCTTTCTCTTCAGCAATCTTTATCATCTCATTTAAAACATTTCTGGCATCCCCTACTATCGGAACCTCGGTGTTCACATTTTTTCCAATTTCTGCAGGGTCGATATCCACATGGATAACTTTTGCGTGCGGAGCAAATCTCTTTAAATTTCCTGTGGCTCTGTCGTCAAACCTCAAACCAACAGCAAAAAGAAGGTCGCAGTTTTGCACAGCGGTATTTGATGTTCTCGTTCCGTGCATGCCGATCATACCCAGATTGAGCTCGTGATGATCAGGAAAAGCACCCTTTCCCATGAGTGTCCAGACAACAGGAAGCCTGAGCTTTTCGGCAAATCTCCTTACCGCTTCAGATGCTTCAGAAGAGATAACTCCACCGCCGATGAAAAAGATTGGCTTTTCAGATTTCATAATAAGCTCAAGTGCCTGTCTTATCTGTCTTGCGTGTCCTTTGTATGTTGGTTTATAGCCTGGAAGATTAAGTCTCTCTGGCATTCTAAAGCTAATAACCTGATTCTGAACATCCCTTGGTAAGTCTATTACAACAGGTCCAGGCCTACCCGTGGAGGCAATATGAAAAGCTTCAGCAAATACATGAGGTATTTCGTTTGCATCCGTTATCAGGTAGCTGTGTTTTACTATCGGCAGAGTGATACCTGTAATATCTGCTTCCTGAAATGCATCAGTTCCGATAACTGATGTCGCGACCTGACCAGTTATAGCAACTACAGGTATGGAATCCATATATGCGTTTGCGATGCCGGTTACAAGGTTAGTGGCTCCCGGTCCTGAAGTCGCAGTACAGACACCAACTTTACCGGTTGCTCTGGCATATCCATCAGCAGCATGAGCCGCGCACTGCTCGTGGCGCATGAGATAATATTTAATCTTTTTTGATCTCGCGAATGCATCAGTCAGAGGCAGCGTAGCACCGCCGGGGATTCCAAAAATATCGGTTACCCCGAGGTGCTCGAGTGCTCTGATGACAGCCTCAGCTCCCGTTATCTTCATCCAGTTTCACCTTCTTCCAGCGTTCGATTACAGCGCCTCGCGAAGCAGAAGAAACAAGCTGTGAGTAGAGTGAAAGATAGCTGTTCTTAAAGGTTCTTACCGGTGGTTTCCAACTTTCTCTTCGTCTCTTCAGCTCATCTTCTGAAACGAGTACCTCAATCCTTTTTTCGTAAATATCAATCAGAATTTCATCACCATCTTCGATAAGCGCAATAGGACCACCTTCAGCTGCTTCTGGCGATACATGACCGATTGCAGCGCCTCTCGTTCCACCGGAGAAACGGCCATCAGTAATCAGTGCGGTATCTTTATCAAGTCCCATACCGCAGATTGCTGAAGTGGGTTGAAGCATCTCTCTCATACCGGGACCGCCTTTGGGTCCTTCATATCTAATAATTACGGCATCGCCTGCTTTTATTTGTCCGGATAGAATTGCCTTTATGGATTCTTCCTCGGAGTTAAAGACCCTTGCTTTAAGAGTGCGCTTCCATATCGACCTGTCAACAGCAGACGATTTCACAACAGCGCCTTCAGGTGCAAGATTTCCAAAGAGGACCGACAGACCCCCTTCAGATGAGTAAGGGTTTTCTGCAGGTCTTATAACTTCAGGGTTCAGGTTTCTGGCATTTTTTATCCTCTCGCCTGCTGTTCCCTCAACTGTTAATGCATCCTTATGAATGGCGCCGACTTTATCAAGCTCCTTCATGACTGCAGGTATTCCGCCTGCCTGATAAAGATCGAATAAGTGATGTTTTCCTGCTGGACTGATTTTGCAGAGGTTCGGGGTTCGTGCGCTAACCTCATTAATTTTTTTAAGATGAAAGCTCATACCGAGCTCGTTAACAAAAGCCATTAAGTGCAGTACAGTGTTCGTTGAGCATCCAAGTGCCATATCAACAGCAAGAGCATTCTCAACAGAGCGATCATCGACGATATCCGAGACTTTAACGTTTTTTTCAGTCAGCTTTACCGCCAGCTTTCCTGTTTCTCTTGCAAGCCTGATTCTTTCACTGTATGGCGCAGGTACTGTTCCATTTCCGGGAAGTGCAAGGCCGATTGCTTCGGTCAGGCAATTCATTGAGTTTGCAGTAAACATTCCCGAACAGGAACCGCATGTAGGACAGGCAGAGTTTTCAATCGCAAGCAGCTCTTCATCTGAAATCTCTCCTGCTGCATATTTTCCAACAGCTTCGAAAACTGTTATGAGGTCTGTTTCAGATCCTGCAGTCATGCCCGTAAGCATTGGGCCGCCGGAGATGAATATAGCAGGTATATTAAGGCGGGCTGCTGCCATGAGCATTCCCGGGATTATCTTATCGCAGTTCGGAATAAAAACAAGACCGTCAAATTGATTTGCCTGGACCATGAGTTCAATCGAGTCAGCAATAACTTCTCTTGATGGCAAGGAGTATTTCATTCCTTCGTGTCCCATTGCCAGACCATCGCAGATTCCTATTACATTGAACTCAAAAGGCACACCGCCTTCTGACCAGATTCCTTCAGCAACCGCTCTCGCGATATTATTAAGATGCATATGGCCGGGAATAACTGTGTTATAGCTGTTTACGATACCGATGAACGGTTTCTCAAAATCTGAATCACCGATTCCGAGGGCTTTCAGGAGGGATCTGTGTGGTGCTCTTTCTATACCTTTTTTGATTGCATCGCTTCTCATTAGTAAATCCTCCTGGTGAATTTATGCAGAAAAAGTATAAATTCGAAAAGAATATTTCAACGAATTATATTTATGAGCAGCATTAAAATCAAGTAAAGAAATTGATTTATTATGTATTTTGTCTCGTGTAAAATCAATTGATTATGAACGCAAAAAGTGAAGTCGTATTCAAAGAAGGAGACCTATGTGTAATCAGAGTTATAAAGAAAGATTTTTTTGTGCAGCTGAACCACGACGGAGTTTTGCATACAAATAAAGGCTACATTCGCCATTCTGAGATAATTGGAAAAATGCCCGGGACAAAGCTCTATACAAACCTGAATAAACCCGTTTATGTTTTCAGACCCGCGTTGAAAGATTTTATCAACGCGGTAAAAAGGTATACAACTGTCAGTTATCCGAAAGAAATTGCCTGGATAATTTACTACACTGGCGTTTCGAACGGTTCCGTTGTTCTTGAGGCAGGAACGGGTTCTGGGCTTCTTACTATGTCTCTTGCATATTTCGTTAAACCCGAAGGAAGAGTTGTTTCATACGAACAGAGAGCCGAGTTTTCTAAGATTGCTGCAGAGAACGCACGAAGGGTTGGTCTTGATAAATACGTTGAGTTTCGCTCTGGAGATGTATCGTCCGTTCCCGAAAAGGATTACTTCGATGCCTGTGTTCTGGATTTACCTGAACCCTGGAGTGTTATTGATTCAGTCTGGAGAGCGCTAAAGCCAGGTTCGCCATTAATAATATTCCTGCCAACGGTCAATCAGGTCGAAAGGACAGTTCTTTCGCTGGGCAGGTATCCTTTTGTAAAACCTGAAACTATCGAGATTTTTATGCGTTACTGGGATGTTAAAGAGAAAGCTACGAGACCTGAGTTCGAAATGAGAGGGCACACAGGTTTTTTGATTCAGACCGTTAAGCTTTTAAGTGAAGAGTCAGATGAGTAATAGGAAAAAAGCACTTGTTGTCATAAACCCAGTCTCCAGCCACGGCAGAGCACAAAAAATTTCCGAGCCTGCAATAGAAGAGCTTGAGAAGTCATTTAATCTCGAAGTTTATGTTTCAAAAAACAAAGGTGATATAGAAGAAACAGTATTCAGAAAGAGTCATGATTTTGAAGTGCTTGTTATTGCTGGCGGCGATGGATCGGTGCATGAAGCGGTAAACGGGCTAATGAAAATTGAAGACAAACGGCCTGTACTTGCTATTCTTCCTGTCGGTTCAGGTAATGATTCTGCCCGCGCTCTCGGGATACCTTTAGATGCGTTGAAGGCAGCCCGGGTAATTAAGAAAATGCAGGTTACTGGTATAGATGTTGGCAGGATGAACGACAGATATTACTCAAACTCAATTGGAATTGGAATAGATGGTCTCGTAGCTCAAAAGGCATATTCTCTCAGAAACAAGACCAGTCTGAAGGGAGTTCCTCTGTATCTGAAGGCTCTTATTATGGTGCTTAAGGAATGGGAGCCTTTCAATCTGAGGTTTGTGGCAGATGGCAGAGAAGTATTTAGAGGACCTTCTATGCTTTCAGCTGTGAATATCGGGCGCTCATATGGTGGAGGTTTTTTTGTGACTCCTGATGCTTATATCGATGATGGTCTGCTGGATATCCTAATAGTGGATGCTATTCCAAATTATCAGGTTCCTTTACGTCTTCCCTTTTTTTTAGTTGGCAAATACAGATGGATGAAAGTGGCGCATTACATGAAAGCTAGTCGCGTTGAGGTTTTCTCTGATAGAGAAGTTTTTGCCCAGCTTGATGGAGAAACGTATCCGATAACGCATGCTGAGATAGAGGTTATACCTGGTGCTTTAAATGTATTGCACGGAAGAAATGCTTTTTTGAAGAAGTGAAGTGATGGAAAAGTATATTTTTGCGGTGTTTATAGCAGTCTTTTCGTATATCTTTGGTTCGATACCATTTTCCTATTTCATCGCAAAAATCGCAGCCGGAAAAGATCTTATTCGGGTTGGCACCGGAAATATCGGGGCAATGAACGTAAGAAGAGCTACTGGCTCCTGGCAGTGGTTCTTTGTAGCTATGGTAATGGATGGGCTTAAAGGATTTTTACCTGTTCTGATTGCCGGTGTTATTGCTGAGTCAACCGGGTTAGACGAGTACTTACTTAAAGGTGTTGCTTTAAATTTCGCTGTAATCGGTCATAATTTTTCAATCGTTGCTTATATGCTGACCGGCAGGATTTTATCCGGCAGAGGTCTTGCTACCGGTGGAGGTGCTCTGCTTGCCTACAATCCTCTTTATCTCGTGATTGCGCTTGTTATAGGTCTGAGTTCGATTTTTTTAAGCCGGTATCTTCTTGTGGGTCAGGTATTAACACCTATGCTTCTTCCCGCGATTGTCTTTTTCATAAACAGAAACGATTTTCCTGCAATTCTTTTTGTCTGCATCGTGGTTGTAATCAGGCATATCGAAAGAATAAAATCGCTCATCGAAGGCAAAGAACCTGAGTTCTACATCGAAGATAAGAATCAGAGGGAGTAATTGCCGAGAAAAACATCAGCATCGGTCGTAAAGACATCTTCGGGAATCTTGATATCAACTTTTCTGAAAAGCTGTTTATTTTTCTCGATATCCATATATACCTCGTATGATGCCTTTAATTTGCCATCGTAAGCGAGATCTTTAGCATAGCTCTCGGCCTGACTTACCGATTCGATGTTTTCCTTCGGATAAATCTTTAGCTCCATAATGAACTGTACTGATCCATTGCCTGATTTATCTAATTCATTAAAACCGGTAAGAAGTCGATCCTGCGGTCTGATAGATATCGTTCCCCATTTAAGGAACTTCAATTCTTCGGGTTTGAGTTTTTCCTGTTCGGGTGCTTTTGCAATCCGAACATTCTTTATGATTTCATCTTCTGATTCGGGATTCATAACAGTGATATTTCCTGCGGTGGTCTCTTTCTCAGGATTTGCGGGGCTGAAATTTTGAGTCAGTCGAATGTATACAAGTATGCTTCCGTCTGACACATTCAGTGTTACACCTTCCATGGAAGCGGTAACGTCAAAAAACAGAACGCCTTCAATCTCTTCCTGCTCCTGATTGGTTGAGTTTGTATCTCTGGTGTTTGCTTCTGTTGAGCAGCCTGTAATCAGAAAAGAAAGGGCAAATAAAAAAAGGAATGCAAAACACAGAAGTCCTTTCCTATTTCGGTTCAACGTGGACAACAACATCTTCGACCTCTCCAATAGTTTTTTTGATCTCTTCACTTACCCTGCTTGCCAGATTATGCGATTCCTGCACTGTGAGCGATCCATCAACTATTATATCGATATCAACATATATTTTACGCCCGCTTTTTCTCGCTTTAATTCGTGAAATGCTATCGACTCCTCTTATGCTCTTCGCTGTCTGCTCAATCTTTTTCATTATCTCTTTAGAAGGAGATAGATCCATCAGCTCTGATGATGAAGAAAGAACAATACTTCCACCCATAAAAGCTATAATGAGAGAGGTTACAAAAGATGCAATAATATCAAGAGCGGGTGTTTTCAAGAAGCTACCCGCAGTTCCTGCAACAGTTACAAGTGAAGATGCTGCGTCTTTGCGATGATCAGCAGCTGCCGCTTTAAGGACTGGACTTTTCGTTTTTTCTGCTTTATTTACAGTGTATCTATAAAGAATCTCTTTAATTAAAACAACAGAAATAGCAACTACAAAAGTATAGCTACTCGTATCCGAGTATTTGCCTGAAGCAAGCCTGGAGAAAGATTGATATGCAAGATAAATTCCTCCGGTAAGTATCAACATCCCCATGTAAAGAGCAGCAAGGTTTTCGAATTTTGTATGCCCGTACTGATGCTTTTTATCCGGCGGTTTTTCCGCAATGAGTGTTGCGCCGTAAAGAGCAGAAAAAATAGTTATATCTGCTAGAGACTCATAGGCATCATAAATAAGCGCAAAGCTTTTTCCTGCTGCTCCTGCAGCAAACTTGATTACTGAAAGCAGAACAGTTGCAAGTATCGAAATTAAGAAAGTCTTTTTAACTGCATCTTTATACATCAAAGATATTAGCTGATATTGGAGGCAATTTCTTCAGCCATCTCAAATGTTGAGGCGGTACCTCCAAGATCGTATGTTACCCTCTTCCCCTCTTTAATAGTTTTCTTTATTGCATCAAGAAGCTTAGCGGCAGCCTCTTTCTCCCCTATATAATCAAGCATCATCCAGGCAGAAAGAATTAATGCGGTTGGATTTGCTTTTTTTTGTCCTGCGTACTTTGGCGCGCTACCGTGCACCGGTTCAAAAACAGCATAATCATCGCCTATATTTGCACCAGGCGCAATTCCAAGGCCTCCAACAAGTCCTGCTGCAAGATCAGACAGAATGTCACCGTAAAGATTTGGACAGAGCAGGCAGTCGTACTGTTCAGGTTTCATAACGAGCTGCATGCACATGTTGTCAACAATTCTGTCTTCAAACTCTACTTCCGGATAATTGCTGGCAACTTCTCCGGCAACTTTTAAGAAAAGCCCATCGGAGAATTTCATTATATTTGCTTTATGAACTGCCGTTACCTTTTTTCTTCCGTGGCTTTTTGCAAATTCAAACGCAAATCTGGCTATCCTTTCGGTTCCTCGTCTTGTTATTCTTTTAATTGATTCAGCGGTATCTTCGTCAACCATCCGTTCAATCCCGGCATAAAGGTCTTCGGTATTTTCCCTGAAGATGATTAAATCGACGTTTTTGAAAGGAGTGTTGATTCCCTCCATTGAAAAAGCCGGGCGGACGCATGCATAGAGGTCAAGTTCCTTTCTTAAAGAAACGTTCACAGATCGAAAGCCTGTTCCGACAGGTGTGGTTATCGGGCCCTTGATAGCAACTCGCGTATCTCTGATTGCATCGAGAACTTCGTCAGGCAGAGGCGTTCCGTATTTTTCCATCACTGATTCGCCTGCGTGTACTTCAATCCATTCAATATCGACACCAGTTGCTTCGACAGCAATCTGCATCGCCCTTGAAATTTCCGGTCCAATTCCATCACCGGGAATGAGAGTTATCCTGTGTTTTGCCATCTGTGCCTCCTAAAAGTTATACCCGCCATATTTTTTAAAATGTTCAACAAGTCCGCCGTCTTTTAAGATAGAAAGCATAAAATCTGGCAGAGGTGTAAAGGGTATTTCAGTTCCTTTCGTGACGTTTCTTATAACACCCTTTTCTGGCTGAACAACGAGTTCGTCGCCGTCATCTATGCCGTCGGTATCTGCCTGTATGAGCATAAGCCCGACGTTAACTGAGTTTCTGAAGAAAATCCGTGCAAAGGATTTTGCAATGACCGCTCCGACGCCGGCGTGTTTTATGGCAAGCGGTGCTTGCTCTCGGGATGAGCCACAGCCAAAGTTCTTGCCTGCAACAATAAAATCTCCAGGGTTCAATTTCTCGTAAAATCCGGGAACGAGATCCTCCATGATGTGCTTTGCAAGCTCATTCATATCAAGTGTCTTGAATTTATATCTGCCAGATATTATGTAATCCGTGTTTATATCGTCGCCAAATTTATGTGCGCGTCCTTTGATCTCCATATTCTCTCCCCTTTTTAGAGATATTTCCTGGGATCAGTGATTTTACCTTCTATTGCTGAGGCAGCAACAGTTGCAGGTGATGCAAGATAAATAAAAGCGTTCGGGTTGCCCATTCTTCCTTTGAAGTTCCTGTTCGCGGTAGAAATCACATTTTCACCGTCTGCCGGCACACCGTTGTGCGTTCCAACACAGGGACCGCATCCGGGTGTTACAAAGACTGCTCCTGCTTCAACGAGGGTTTTAAAGTATCCTCGTTCAACAGCCTCTAAGAGCACATACTTCGATGCAGGAGCAATTATGAATCTTACATCAGGGTGCACTTTCCTTCCTGAAAGGATTCTTGCGGCAACTTCAATATCTTCAAGTCTTCCATTTGTGCAGGTTCCGAGAAATGCCTGCTGAATTGGAGTTCCTGCAGCTTCCTCTATTGGTTTAACATTGTCGACTGTGTGAGGAAATGCAACCATAGGCGTAAGATCATCTGTTTTTATAACAATTTCGTCTTCGTATTCAGCATCTTCATCTGCGTAAACGGGATCAAAACCCTTCCTGGAATGCTTCTTTGCATAATCAATGGCAACTTCATCAGCCGGGAAAAGACCAACTTTTGCACCGACTTCGATTGCCATATTAGAGATAGTAAATCTTGCATCCATTGAAAGTTCTTTAATTGCAGAACCCGTAAACTCAAGTGCTTTGTAAGTTGCTCCGTCAGCAGTCAATCTACCTGCTATTGCAAGCATAATGTCTTTTGAGAAGACACCTTTAGGCACAGAGCCCTCAAGAACAATCCTTATTGATTCCGGCACTCTGAACCAGATTTTTCCAGAAATCATTGCCGCGGCAAGATCTGTGGATCCCACACCTGTGGCAAAAGCAGAAAGAGCGCCGTAAGTACAAGTGTGCGAGTCAGCTCCTACCACAACATCTCCAGGAACCACATGGCCGCGTTCAGGCATGAGCTGATGACAGACACCCTCGCCGATTTCGTAGAGGATTACGCCGGTTTCTTTTGCAAACTTTCTCATAATATCATGAAGTTGTGATACACCGTGGTTTGGCGAGGGGGAGCTATGATCGATTACCAGGGCGATTTTTTCAGGATCAAAGACTCTGGTTGCGCCCATTTCTTTGAAAACTTTGATAGCAAGAGGGGATGTGCCATCTTGCCCCATCAGAAAATCGAGATCAACAAGGGTGATTTCGCCGGCTTTTACCGGTTTTCCCGCTTTTCTGGAAAGGAGGGCTTCAGCAAGAGTCTGTTTCATTACTCGGTCACTCCGCTTTCTTCAAGCTCTCTTCTTGCTGCCTGATAGAGCTGAACAAGCTCTTTATCGAAGAGTGCACGTTTCAGTTCGATCGCAGCTTTCCTTACTTTTGGCAGAAGATAATTTGCCTCTTCTCTTGTAAGCTCAATTCCATATTCCCTAAATTTTGCAACGAGAGCATGAGTTCCTGAGTGCTTTCCGATTAGAATCTGTCTTGTAAGACCAACTTCCTCAGGAGAGAATGCCTCGTATGTTTTCGGATCTTTAAGAACGCCGTCAGCATGGATTCCGCTCTCGTGAGCAAATACATTTGCTCCGACAACAGCTTTCCAGGCTGGCACTGTTCTTGAAGAAGCAGACGCAACATACTCAGCAAGCTCTCTGAACATTGACGTCTGAATGGGAAGGTCGATGTCCATTGTCAACTTAAGAGCCATGACAACTTCCTCAATCGGAGCATTGCCGGCTCTTTCGCCGAGTCCCATCACAGTGGTATTTATCCATTTTGCACCAGCCTTGATTCCTGCGAGAGCATTTGCGGTTGCTAGCCCGAGGTCGTTATGTGTATGCATCTCAACATCTATACCGGTTTCATCGATAATAGTCTTAATAATTTCATATGTTTTGAATGGCTCCATCAGGCCGATAGTGTCACAGAATCTGAATCTGTCAGCTCCGTGCTCTTTAGCTGTTTTTGCAAACTCAATCAAGAATTCCACATCTGCTCTTGATGCATCCTCTCCATTAACGGATACATAGAGGTTATGTGATTTTGCGAAATCAACCGCTTTCTTCATAGAATCAAGGACCCATTCTCTTGACTGTTTGAGCTTATGCTGGATATGTATGTCTGAAACGGCGATAGAGATAGCCACTGCTTTGACGCCGGTATCGAGTGAGTGTTTGATGTCATCGATAACTGCTCTATTCCAGGCAAGAATCGAGCATGGCAGATCAAGATCGACAATCTTTTTAATGACCTCTTTTTCGTCGCCTCCCATCGCTGGAATTCCGGCTTCTATCTGGTCCACGCCGATTTCAGCGAGCATGCGCGCAATCGTGATTTTTTCATGGTTTGAAAATACAACGCCGGCAGTCTGCTCACCGTCGCGCAGCGTTGTGTCATCGATAAAAACCTTTCTTTCAGTCATTACTGACCTCCTTGAATTAAAAATAAAAAATTAAGAAAAAATTTTGCAATAAGGATGCAGGAAAATCAAATTTGTTTTGAGAACTTAATTTTACCACAGGCACGTTTGATTAGGTAGGAAATTATGTCCAGATACATTTTCATCCTGAATAAAAAGCCGCGAAATATACCCTGTTTTTCCTCTTTTAGATACTGAGAAAGGCCGGTTAGATCAACATAAACAAGCTTGTATCCGTAAAAACGGCAGAAATCATTTAAAAAAAGCTCGATTGCAAATCGGTATTCTGAAAGATCGGGCAAGAGTAGAGCCAGTTTTTTACGCACAGCCCTCTGTCCGGTAATGTTTGGGGTAAGAAAATGCGAAATATTGGTTGCAATCCTGCCGCCTGCAAGTCTTCCGAGTGTCATACCGATACTCTCATCTTCAAGCAAAGGTTTTATAAGAGCTTCTAAATGTTCTTTCTTGAGTCCGATTAGATCTGCATCGATAAAAAGGTAAATATCAGCATCCTCAGCTTGAAGTCCTTTCTGCAGTGCAAACGATTTACCTCTATTCTTTTCAAGAGTAATGACAGTTGCACCATTTATCCTGGCTTCTTCAGCAGTTCTATCGCTAGAGCCATCATCAATAACCAGTGTTTTATCCACAAGACGTGAAGATATTACCGAGCTTACAACTGATCCTACTCTGCCCTCCTCGTTGTATGCGGGAATGATTGCTACGATTTTCAGGTTATTCTTCATAAACTGGTTTCAATATTTCCTTTTCGGCTTCTATCCATTGCCTGACTGCTTCGACTACTTCTTGAGGATCTATTAAATTCCTTTCGCCGGTCTTTCTGATCTTGAGCTCAACTTTTCCTTCTTCTAAAAACTTTTTACCGACTATTATCTGAACTGGAATTCCAAATAGATCAGCATCGGCAAATTTTGCTCCTGGTGTGACATCTGTTCTGTCGTCAAAAAGAACTTCAACCCCTGTTTCAGTCAACCTCTGATATATGTCCTCAGCTATTCCGACTATTCTTTCATCCTGAGCATTTACAGCAATTACATGAGCTTCAAATGGAGCAATTGTGACCGGCAGAGACATTCCGCGTTCATCGTTGTTTTGTTCGATCACGGCTGAGAGAATTCTTGAAACCCCGATTCCGTAACAACCCATGTAGAAAGGCTTTCTTTCGCCATTTTCGTCAAGAAAATATGCGTCAAGAGCCTCTGAGTATTTTGTTCCGAGCTGAAAGATATGGCCTACTTCTATTGCCTTTTCTTCTTCAAGCGTTTGAGAACACTGCGAGCAGACATCACCGGCTTTTGCCTCAGCAATATCCGCTACAATATCCGCATCGAAATCTCTCATGTAATTAACATTCCTCAGATGGTAATCAATCTTATTCGCGCCAACCACAATTCCCTGAGCATCTGTGAGGCTTCTGTCAAGGACGATCTTTATGTCAGGCATGAGATCCTTAAGACCGACCGGTCCTGCATAGCCGAAAGGAACCGGTATGTTTTCAAATTCTTCAGGTGTAATGAGTTCAATTTCTGAAGCGCCAACAGCCACAGCGACCTTTGCGTCAACGGCTTCTCTATCGCCAGGGACAACTGCAGCAACATAACCATCTTCTACCTTAAAAATCATAGTTTTTACAAGCTTGAACTCTGAGACACCGAGGAAATCAGCAACCTCTCTGACCGATTTAAGACCTGGTGTGTGGACTTCTTCAGCAGGTGAATTATTTTTATCCCAGCTGTATGAAAACCTACTTGTTGCAAGTTCTCTGTTTGCTGCATATCCACAGGAACGACAGACAAAAACCGTATCTTCGCCAATTTCAGCAAGTGCCATGAACTCCTCCGATTCTGAACCTCCGATGAGTCCTGTGTGTGCGCGCACTGCTATAAAATTTAAACCGGTCCGTGTAAACACATTAAAATATGCTTTCTTCATTTTTTCGTATGATTCTTTAAGCCCTTCGGGTGATGTGTCAAAGCTGTATGCGTCTTTCATGATAAACTCACGTGCTCTGATAAGGCCGAATCTTGGTCTGGGCTCATCACGGTATTTTGTCTGTATTTGATAAAGATTTAATGGAAGTTCCCGGTATGAGCGGACATCGAGCGATACGAGCGTAGTAATCAGTTCCTCGTGGGTGGGTCCGAGAGCAAAATCTCTTCCTTTTCTGTCTTTGAGTTTCATCATCATTGGTCCGTAGGCTTTCCAGCGTCCGGTTTTTTCCCAGAGTTCTCTTGGCTGGAGTGCAGGCATAAGAATCTCCTGAGCTCCAAATCTGTTCATTTCTTCTCTGATTATCTTCTCAATCTTCTTGAGAGTTCTTAATCCGAGGGGCAGAAATGTATATACACCTGCTGCAACCTTTCTGATATACCCTGCTCTGATCAGCAGTCTGTGTGATTGAACTTCAGCTTCTGCCGGGTTTTCTTTAAGCGTTGGACTGTGAAGCATGCTCTGTTTCATATTTCCTCCTGATCTTTAAGGACTTTTAAATTCTCTGATTTTATTTAAGAGAATCTCAAATGCAACAGATTCTTCAAAAATACCGATCTGCTTCCCTTTTTCAAAAAGCATTACGCCCTGTCTTGTTCCGGCAACTCCGATATCAGCATCTCTGGCTTCTCCCGGCCCGTTTACTTCGCATCCCATAACTGCTATTTTTACAGGAATTTTCATTCCCTCTACAAGCTTTTCGACTTTGAGTGCCATCTTTTCAACATTTATTCGTGTTCTTGAGCATGTAGGACAGGATATTACGACAGGACCCTCCCTCAGACCGAGTGCTTTTAGGAGCTCAATACCTGCTCGAACTTCAAAAACCGGATGAGCAGAGAGAGAAATCCTTAAGGTATCGCCAATGCCTTTCTCAAGAAGCGCTCCCAAGGCCGCAGCTGAGCGTACTGAGCCTGAAAGAAGAGTTCCTGATTCGGTTACGCCGATATGCAGAGGATAATCAAACAATTCAGCGAGTATTTCATAGATTTCAATAGTTTTGAGTGGTGATGAGATTTTTGCTGAAATCACGAGATCTCTGAAGTCACGATCTTCAAAATATCCAACCCAGTACTTTGCAGCTTCTCTAAGGTCTTTTATATGGTTGCTGCTGCGGTATTTTACAGGAAGCGAGGCCGCATTTAATCCCAGCCTTACAGGAACTCTATAATCACGGCAGACTTTTATAATTTCATCTACGCCCTTCTCACTGCCTATCGTACCTGGATTTATTCTGATCTTGTGAGCCCCTGCCTCAACTGATTTAATCGCCAGCTTCCAATTGAAATGAATGTCAGCAATGACGGGTATTTTGCTTTTTTTGACGATTTCGGAAAGAGCCTCAGCAGCTGCTTCATCGTTTACAGAAACTCGAACAAGGTCGGCGCCGGCTTTTGTTACCTGTCTTATCTGTGCAAGCGTCTTTTTAATGTCTGAGGTTTTTGTGCTGGTCATTGTTTGAACGCTTACAGGAGCGCCAGCACCTATTTCGATATTTCCGACTCTGACTTTTATTTTACTCAATTTCTCACCTTAGATTTATGAGATTGTATCTGTCTATATCAGAAGAAATTAGATAAACCATCAGATAGAGAAAGAGAAGGATTCCGGCAAGCTGAATAAAAGCAAGAACCTGAATGGGTATTTTCCTTCTTACCAATTTCTCTATGGCGATAATTGCGATTCTGCCTCCATCGAGCGGCGGAACCGGAAGAAGGTTCACAACTCCGAGATTTATACTTATGAGACCGAGAAGATAAAGATAGAAATCAAAACCAATTTTTACAGCTCTTGAGGTTTCGACAACAATTCCCACAGGCCCTGTGGATTCCTTGAGTAAATTTCCTTTTTTCCCTTCTGAGTACAGCAGCTTTATAAATTCGCTGAGTAAGGATCCGGTCAGTTTTGTTGCCTCGATGAAAGCCTGAGGCGGATACAGCGATTTTACAGTCGTCTTTGAAGCAATACCGAGAAATCCTTTGCCTCCCCTTTTTCCTATCACAGCCTTCAGTTTTACTTCTTCTGAACCTCTTTGAACGACAATTTCAACTTCTTTGCCGGGATTTGCGTTGACGAATTTTGCGAAATCATCCCACTCTTCTGTAGTTATACCGTCTATTTTTAAGATTTTGTCACCTTCTTTGATGCCGGCTTTTTCAGCCTGACTTCCCTTGAGTACTTCGGCAACAGTTGTTGTGGGATAGCCGGGAACACCGTACATAAACATGAGCGAAAACAGAACAACAGCAAAAAAGATATTAAAAACAGCGCCACTCGCAATTACAGCAATTTTTACAAGCCAAGGTTTTGAAATAAAGGATTCGCTATCATGTTCGACGGCGGGATTTTCTGGATCCTCAAATTCTCCGTAGAGACGTACGTATCCACCGAATGGAATTGCAGTTACACCATAGACTGTGTTTCCCCTTTTAAACCTGACAATTTTCGGTCCGGGAAGACCGATCATGAACTCTTCTACTCTTATCTTAAAAAGCCTGGCGATTATAAAGTGGCCGAATTCGTGCACAAGAATCAAGAGAGCCAATCCAAGAATCGCAATCAAAATACCCAATTGGCAATCATCCTCAGTTGTTTTTGAGATGTAATTTTACTATCTCAAGAGCTTTCTTTCTCGCCAGTTTATCAAATTCAATAATATCTGCGAGCTTTTCTATGGCTGACCATGGTATTTCTTCGATTGTTTTTTGTATCAGTTCAGGAATTTGAGTGAATCTTATTGCACCCCGCAGAAATGCCGCCACTGCAACTTCATTGGCAGCATTGAGGATAACAGGCATATTTCCGCCCTTTCTTCCTGATTCGTATGCAAGAGCAAGACACGGGAATTTATCGATATCAGGTTTTTCGAAATCGAGATGCATATCAGAGTATTCGAGCGGCTCAATCAACTGATCTCTTCTTGCGGGGTAGAACAAGGCATATTCAATTGGAAGCCGCATATCAGGTTTTGAAAGAATGGCTTTTATTGTACCGTCAGAAAACAGCACCATTCCGTGTATTATGCTCTGTGGGTGAACGACTACGCGGATATTATCGAAAGGAATGCCAAATAAATAATGCGCTTCAATTACTTCAAGACCTTTGTTCATTAAAGTTGCAGAATCAATAGTGATCTTTTTTCCCATCTTCCAGGTTGGATGCTTGAGGGCGTCTTCTGGTTTTATATTTTCAAGCTCATCTTTTGAAAGATTCTTAAAGGGCCCTCCAGAGGCTGTAAGAATTATCTGCTTTACAGTTTTTTCGGATTCTCCAAGCAAACATTGAAAAATGGCTGAATGTTCAGAATCAACGGGAATACAGTAATTTCGCCACTCAGGGATATAGCGATTTATAAATTCTCCTCCGATAACCAGGGATTCTTTGTTTGCAAGCAAAAGTTTTTTTCTTGAAAGAAGGGTGGCAACAGAAATTTTCAAGCCTGATGCACCTACAAGAGCATTAAGAACGGTCTCAATCTCATCAGACTGAATAAGCCCGGTCGCTTCCTTCCAGTCAATAACCCTGCTTTTTAAGCCAGACTCATTCAAGAGTCTCTCATAACTTTCCTGATCAGGGGTGCTTATATAATTGGGTTCAAACTCTTCAGCCTGCTTGATAATCAGGTCAGTGTTTTTGAAACCGGTAAGAAGAACGAGCTTAAACTCACTGCGGTAATTTGATATTACTTCAAGTGCCTGAGTACCTATCGACCCGGTTGAACCATAGATTGCAAGTTTGAGCTGTGACATCTAAATCACCCTCAAGAGTTTTAAAAATCCGAAAACTATAAATACCATATTAACACTATCGAAACGATCAAGCACGCCACCGTGCCCGGGAAGGATTTTACCTGAATCTTTTACACCAAACTATCTTTTAAAATATGACTCAAAAAGATCACCAAAAAAAGCCGCTGTTGATAGAGTAAATCCTATCAGGAAAACAGATATTGTGTTTTCAATTTCATTTAGAGAGTTATGAGCGAAGAAAAAAGCCAGGCTTCCGGCAATGATTCCTGAGAAGGTCCCTTCAAGAGTTTTATGGGGAGAGATTTTTGGAGCTATTTTAATTTTCCCGAGATAGATGCCTACAAAATAAGCAACGGTATCAGAAGACCAAACAACTATCAGAAGTGCGAGCGCCGGAAAGAGATCAAAAGGTTTCTTAGAGTATTCAAAAAAAAGGAAATAAGCAACAGCAACATAAACCGTATATAACGAAGGCAAATAGGTTTTTCCCTTTGTATTTTTCATCGTCATTATGAAAGCTCCAGCCAGGAATATGACCAGAAGAGGCATGCTGAGTTTTAAAGCAAAGAAAGATATGAGGGCGCATGCAATTATGATTATTTTCTGGTATCCGGTAAAACCTGCAACAGTGGAGATTTCGTAAGCAGATATGGAGAGGAGTATGATGGATGCAAACAGTGCAAAGTTTCCGCCTAGATAGATCATGCCGAGAAGTATGGAGCCACCGATTACGGCAGTAAGCACTCGTTCTTTAAGCATCAATACTCCTTAAGTCCGCCGAAACGGCGTTTTCTTCTGGAGTAATCGAGCAGTGCTCTATAAAAGTGATATTTCTCAAAATCAGGAAACAGAACTTCTGTAAAGTAGAGCTCAGAATAAGCCGCCTGCCAGAGGTAAAAGTTTGAAATTCTTTTTTCTCCACTCGTTCTTATTATAAGATCAGGGTCAGGAACCCACGGGCAATAAAAATTAGCTCTAAGAATTTCTTCAGATATTTCTTCTTTTGTCCCAGTTTTTACAAGGCTGTTTACAGCATGCAGTATCTCATTCTTACCAGAATAATTAACCATCATCAGAAGTTCCAACCTGAAATTGTCTCGGGTTATTTCTTCTGCCTCTTCGAAAGCTTTTATAAGGTACTCAGGTAGAGCTTCTCTGTTTCCGCAAAGTGAAATCCTGACGCCATTCTCATTGAGTTCGGGCAGATTACTTTTCAGCTGATCGCTTATGAGGTTCAGAATTGCATTTACTTCTTCTTGAGGTCTGTTCCAGTTCTCGGTTGAGAAAGCAAATAGAGACAGGTATTTAATGTTTGATTGGATGGAGGCTTCTATTAGCTTTCGGATAGTTCTGGTTGCAGCTTTATGACCTTCAATTCGGGGCAGATTCCTTTTAATAGCCCACCTGCCATTACCATCCATAATTACGGCAACGTGAAGGGGCAACTTGGACAAGTTTCTTACCTTTTTCAGATAAAAGGAATTCAGGAGCTCGACTCCTGTCTTTGAAATAAATGACATATCTAAACTGTCATTATTTCCTGCTCTTTGACTTTGAGGTCATTATCGATTTCTTTAATGAACTCATCAGTAAGCTTCTGTGTTTCCTCTAAATACCTGTGGTATTCGTCTTCAGAAATCTCACTGTTGTTTTTGAGCGCTTTAAATTCCTCGTTTATTTCGCGTCGAATGTTTCTGATGCTTATACGCGCCTCTTCAGCCATATGCCTTACCACTTTAACGAGTTCTTTTCTTCTTTCTTCGGTCAGAGGTGGAAATGGAAGCCTTATAACATTTCCGTCGTTGGAGGGAGTGATTCCAAGATCTGAAGCCTGGATAGCTTTTTCTATAGCTCCGATCATACTCCTATCAAAAGGCTGTATAACCATAAGGTGAGGTTCAGGAATTGTGATGGTGGCAAGATGTGGTATGGGTGTTGGAACTCCGTAATAATCAACATGAATATGTTCAAGGAGAGCAGGACTCGGTCTTCCTGTTCTGACTGTTGCAAATTCTTTATGCATTATTTCGATCGTCTTTCTCATTTTGGCTTCAGCATCTTTGATGAGCGGATGCTTATTCATTTACACCACCCCTGTTAGTTGATATTACTGTCCCTATATCCTCTCCACAAAGAACTCGTCTGATATTACCTCTTTCAAGTAAATTAAATACTATTATAGGAAGATTATTGTCCATGCATAGCGATATTGCAGTGGAATCCATAACCTGCAGACCCATATTCAGAACATCGATATAGTTCAGATTCTTGAAAAGTTTTGCATGAGGATTTTTATGCGGATCTGAATCATAAACACCATCGACTTTGGTAGCTTTCAGAATCACCTCGGCACCTATTTCGAGAGCCCTCAGAGCGGCTGCGGTATCAGTCGAAAAAAACGGGTTTCCGGTTCCGGCACCAAAGATTACCACCCTGCCTTTTTCAAGATGGCGAATTGCCTTTCTCCTGATATAAGGCTCTGCAACCTCCTGCATGGTTATAGCAGACTGAACCCGGGTATGAATTCCCATCTTCTCGAGAAAATACTGCAAAGAGAGTGCATTCATTACGGTGGCAAGCATTCCGATGTAATCTGCAGTGGCACGGTCCATACCTTTAGATGATGCCTGAAGACCTCTGAAGAAATTGCCGCCACCCACAATAATTGCAAGCTCAATGCCAAGATTTATGACATCAGATATTTCCTCAGCGATGCTTTTTATGGTTTCGGAGTCAATGCCGAATTCTTTGTCACCTGCTAATGCTTCGCCGCTCAGTTTAAGGAGCGCTCTCTTATATTTTGGCTGCAGGCATGAGTCCTGACTCAAATCCTCAAACTCCGTTTATGAGTGTTCTCCAAGAACATATCTCGTAAATCTTCTTATAACAATATTTTCGCCTAATTTGGCTGCCATTTCACCTAAATAATCCTTGATTTTTATATCTGGATTTTTTATGAATGGTTGATCAAGAAGGCAAACCTGCTCGTAAAACTTTTCGATTTTACCTTCAACGATCTTTTCTTTTATGTGGTCAGGTTTGTTGTCGTCTTTTAACTGCTCTAGATAGATCTCTTTTTCCTTGTTAATAATCTCATCAGGTACATCTTCTCTTGACACATAAAGAGGAGCCTGGGCTGCAATCTGCATGGCAAGATCATGAACAAACTGCTTGAATTCTTCGTTTCTTGCGACAAAGTCGGTTTCGCAGTTTACTTCTATTAATGCTCCTACTCTTCCGCCGAAATGAATGTATGCATCGACGATGCCTTCTTTTGCTTCTCTTTCGGCTCTTTTTGCAAGCGCTGAAAGACCTTTCTGCCGAAGCCATTCAATAGCTTTTTCAAAATCTCCGTTTGTTTCTTTAAGTGCCTGCTTGCAGTCCATGATTCCGGCGCCTGTTAATTCTCTCAACTTCTTAATATCATCTGTTGAAATTGTCATTTTTAACCTCCTTAAATTGATAGTCTACTCAGTTTCTGGTTCTTCCTCGGGTTCGAAAACACGAATTCCCTGCTTGATAAGATCTTCAGAGGCAGCTTCTTCTTCTGTCATCGGAGCAGCTTTTGCTTCAACCTCAGCCTCTTCTGCCTCAAAGACGTGAATTGGAGTCTCAACTGCAGCTTCCTCAGCTTGTTCAGCAGTTTTGCTTTCAAATATTCCTCTGCCCTCAAGATAGGCGTCAGCCATAGTTTTAGCAAAGAGAGAAGCTGACCTGATTGCATCGTCATTTCCGGGAATGACGACGTCAACTTCATCTGGATCGCAGTTTGTGTCTATAACAGCAACAATGGGGATACCAAGTTTTCTGGCTTCCTTTACTGCAATCTCTTCCTTCTTTGTATCAATGATAAAAAGAGCATCGGGTATTCTTTTCATGTTTCTTATTCCGCCTAGGTTCCTTCTCAGTTTTTCAAGCTCTTTCTCAAGATGCATTCTTTCTTTTTTCGGGTAAAAATCGAGTTCTCCGTTTTCTGATATTCTTTCAAGCTCCTGAAGTCTTTCGATTCTCTTCGATATAGTCTGGAAGTTTGTGAGCATTCCACCGAGCCAGCGGTAATTAACGTAAGGGATGCCAGCTCTCTCAGCATGCTCTTTGATGGCATCTCTCGCCTGCTTTTTCGTTCCGACGAAGAGAATTGTGCCTCCTTCTGCGGCAAGATCACGGACGTAGTCGAACGCTTTTTCAAGCATAACGATAGTTTTCTGCAGATCGATGATGTAGATGCCGTTACGCTCGGTGAAAATGTAAGGTTTCATCTTGGGGTTCCAGCGGCGGGTCTGATGTCCGAAATGGACACCTGCTTCAAGAAGATCTTTCATTGTGACGTCAAATGGCATAATCAACCTCCCGGTTTTTTCTCCACTGACTACCCAGCACGGGACCGAGACTGTCAGTGTACGTATTAGCTGCCAAGCAGCCTTTGAGATAATAACAAACAGACATTAATTTGTAAAGTTAAAAATCAGGGGTTGAGAATTTCTTTGAGTTTGCTTTTCAGCATTGAAATCGCTTTTGAATGAATCTGTGACGCTCTCGATTCAGAGACATCGAGCAGTTCACCGATCTCTTTCAGTGTCATTCCTGAGTAGTAATAGAGAACGATAACCTTTCTTTCTCTCTCCGGAAGGGATTCTATCGCTTCGATAACGTGTTCTCTGGTTTCTTCGTTTTCAATCAGAGAGAAAGGATCAGGAGAGCTGGAATCTGAGATGTAGTCAATAAGAGTTGATTCATCATCATCTTTTCCTGATGTAATAGTCTCTTCGAGTGCGATCACTGATGAGTAGCTTAAATCCTTCATCAGGTCTCTTAGCTGGTCAACTGTAATTTCGAGCGCTTCTGCAAGCTCCTCTTCAGTTGGTTGCCTCTTCAGCTTTGCTTCGAGTTCTGCATAAACACGGTCAATTTCCTTAGCTTTAAACCGGAGTGATCTGGGTAACCAGTCGAGTGCACGGAGGCTGTCTATAATTGCCCCCTTGATTCTCGACATGGCATAAGTCTCAAATTTCACATTCATTTCCAGATCAAATTTTTCGATGGCATCTATGAGACCAAGAATTCCGAATTGAATTAAATCCTGAACATCTACTGACTTTGGAAGAGTGGCAGCTATGCGGCCTGCAACGTATTTTGCAAGAGGAGAATAGTAAATTATGAGTTTCTGTCTGGAATCCTCATCGCAATCGCGCTTGAATTTTTCCCAGAGTTTCGCAATCTCGTTTTTACTGTTCTTCGTGTCCTGAGCCAGCATACTTATTTCTCCAATCTGGCTCTCGGGTGAGATTTATCATACACCCTTTGAAGCCAGCTTACATCAGCGTGTGTATATACTTGGGTGGAATTCAGAGAGGAGTGGCCGAGTATCTCCTGAACAATTCTTATATCGACACCTCGTGCAAGCAGATGGGTAGCAATACTGTGCCTGAATGTATGTGGTGTTGCACCGGATGAGAGGCCGATTTTGAGAAGAAGTTTTCTTAAATTTTTTCTAACAGCGGTATCAGATATTTTTTTCCCGTTTCTTGAAGTAAATAGAAACCTGTTATCAGATGGGTTTAATTCTGGTCTGATTTCATGGATATAGAATTGGATGTCATTCAGAAGTTTTTCTGGAACAGGCAGCAATCTCTGTTTACTGCCTTTCCCTGTTACCCTAACTGTAGCGTTTGAAAAACTGATGTCATCGAGTTTAAGGTTCAGAACTTCAGAGATTCTCAATCCAAGCCCGTACATAATCTTGAACATCAGCATATCTCTGTAATCTTTTGGAGTTTGTGGCGTGTAATCTTCAAAAATTATTTCTGTTTCTCTCTCTGTCAGAAACTCGGGTAGTCGCTGGGGTTTCTGGGGCGTTGACAGAGATTGAGCTGGATTACTGCTTATCAAGCCCTCTCTCTTTGCCCATTTAAAAAAAGATTTAAGGCAGGCAATTCTTCGCAGAAGAGTTCTTTCTGATGCTCCCAGAGAAGACTGGAGAGCGATAAATCTTCTTAGCACTGAAAGGTTTATTCTTTCATCGACAAGGCTGTTTATGCCAAAACGTTTCAGATATTCTTCAAAAACAGCGAGATCGTTTGAGTATGCACGAATAGTATTTTCGCTATACCCCTTCAAATTTTTAAGATAAAGAAGAAATTCTTCCTTAACATCACTGCTCTGGCGCTTCATAGAAAAATTATAACAATAAATTACAAAATTCACGCAAATTTGAAATTGCTCTTTCTGCGTACTTAAAGTATCTAATCTTCTTCGGCAGTTTTTCCTCAAGTGGTGGCAGAATTCCAAAACTGGCATGCATCGGTTGAAGTGTATCTTCTCTTTGGGGGTCTGTAAGATACTTTATTAACGAGCCGATCATCGTGCTTTCAGGAATTGTGAGGGTTTTTTTACCCTGAATCAATCTCGCAGCATTTATTCCTGCCACAAGTCCGGTTGCGATAGCTTCAATATAACCTTCAGATCCTGTAATCTGTCCTGCGAAAAAAACTCGGTTGTCAGTTCGAAGCGACAGATCTGAGTTAAGATATTTGTTGCTTTCGATGTAAGAATTCAGATGCATTTTTCCGTATCTTGCAAACTCAACATTTTCAAGACCGGGAATCATAGAAAAAACTCTTTTTTGTTCTGAATAAGTAAGATTTGTTTGAAATCCTACAATGTTGTAAAGCTGTCTGGCTACGTCATCCTGTCTAAGCTGAACAACAGCATACGGGCGTTTCCCGGTAAGAGGGTTTACAAGCCCGACCGGTTTTAAAGGCCCGAAAAGGAGTGCCTGTTTCCCTCTTCTTGCAAGTTCTTCTACGGGCAGGCAGGCTTCAAAGTATTTTTCTTCACCTTTTATTTCAAGCTGGTGTTTTTCGGCATTAATCAAAGCTTCATAAAAACGGTCGTACTCCGCTTCGGTCATCGGACAGTTTATATAGCTACCTTTCCCCTTTCCGTATCTATCCTGAATAAAAACTTTACTCATATCTATTGAATCAGCATAAACGAGCGGTGCCACCGCATCGTAAAAGTGGAGAAACTTTGAGCTTCCCAGAAAGTTTGCAATTGAAGTTAAAAACTCAGAGGGAGTTAAAGGTCCAGTAGCAATAATTAGAGGCCGATCATCAGGTATAGATCTTACTTCTTCGTTTATTACCTCGATGTAAGGATCGTTCTTGATAAGCTCAGTTATTTCTCTGGCAAACTTCTCTCTATCTACTGAGAGAGAAACCCCTGCAGGCACTCTGTTTTTAACTGCCAGCTTGAGCAGTTCCGAATCAAGTATATTGAGCTCTGCCTTTAGAACTCCTGCTGCCCGCGTTAACTCAACTGATCTAAGTGAGTTTGAACAGACAAGTTCACCAAAGTATTCAATCTTATGTGCCGGCGTTCGTTTTGCTGGCTTCATTTCAAAAAGCCTGACTCTTATTTTCCTCTTACTGAGTTGAAGAGCGGCTTCTGAACCAGCAAGTCCCGCACCGATAACGGTTACGTAATTTTTCATAGACTCTCACCGCAGGTTATTAATTTTTGCTGCAGACTGATAATTTAGAGTATATCGGTTAATTAGTCAAAATAATTCATCAAAACAGGTAACAAGAGATGCGCCTTCCGAAAGAGCAAGCAAATTGCCTGAGTAGTTCTTATCGTAGAGCGGTCCGGGCATTACGTAAACTCTTAAAGACATCTCTGCGCAGAAATCTATTAATTTCAAGAGATCTCTGTCAATAGGTGCTTTAAAAAGCAGAACTTGAAGATTAAGATCAAGCCTTGATATAAGGGAAATAACTGCCTCGAAAATCCCGTTGCTTTCACTGTTCATCTTAAGGACATTAATTTCACTTTTTGCAAAGCTAAATACTGAGCTGTTATGGGCTCCGATTATAATGTGCTTTACACTTTTCAGTCGATTTAAAAGCTCTACTGAAACATGAGGTTCCATCACACTGCTGTTCAAAGACTCTTCAGAAATTATTATTCCAGATTTGCTCTCTTTTACCGCATCAAGTAATAACCATAGTTGCTCGATCTCTGCATCGTTCAAAGGTGCGGCAAGTATGATAAGAATCCAGTTTGTTTCACCAAGATTGATTTCTGGGTCTATAAAAAGATGAAAACTGGATTTTCGAAGAAGATTTTTCAAAACCCCATCTTCAAATGTCATGATCTTATATTAGAGCCGGTTAGTGCAGGATAAAAACAGAGAAAATTACTCACTGAGTAATCAAAATTTCTCATTGAAAAGGCGTGGATGGCTGAGAGGTTTAAAAGTAACGCGGTGAAAATCAGAGATTCCGCAGTTTTCAATTTCCTTCATATGTTCGGCTGTCCCGTAACCTTTATGTCTGGAAAAGCTGTATCTTGGATAGATCTCCTCAGCTGCAGCAAGAAGAAGGTCTCTCTGGAATTTGGCAAGAATCGATGCCATTGAGACGAATTTGAACTTTGAATCGGCTTTTACAGGGTTTATGAAGTCAGCATTTCTCAAGTGAAGTTTTACATCGTAGTGGTCTGTAACAACAAGAATACGGCTGTCTCTGTAAGGCGCAAGCGATTCATAAACTTTCAGGATCGCTTCCTGAAGCGCTGATATGTTTGATTTCTGAAGACCGTGCCTGTCTATCATGGACGGAGGCACACTTACAACTGAGAAAGAGTGGATGTGCTTTAAGTACTCTTTTATTAGATTTCTTCTCCTGTTGTGGTCGATGGACTTTGAATCAGCAGCGTTTTTGATATTCTCAATATTTTCAGGTTTAACTGCTACGGCTGCGGCACATATGGGTCCTGCAAAACAGCCCCGACCGGCTTCGTCAGCACCTATTAGAAAATCATAATCTGAAAAGCTTAAATTCATTAGAAGAGAGAATCTTTTGCTTTTTTATCTTTTTTAACCTCAGAGGGAAGTTCTTTTTTGATTGTTTCAAACTCAGAAAAAAGGCCTGCATTCAGAATGTTGGTGGCATACTTGAGTGCGTTGAAAAGTGCAGTTTCATCACTTCTTCCATGAGCTATAAGAACAGGATGGCTGAGGCCTGCAAGGAGTGCTGCGCCGTACTCCTGATATTTGAATTCACTGAAAGCATCCCTTACTTTTTTCTTTATGAGAAAGGCACCCAGTTTCTCTGAAAATGTGCCGGACTTTAAAGTTTTTCCGAGAAATTTCGCGATAAAATCAAAAGCTCCTTCAAGAGTCTTCAGTACGATGTTTCCGGTAAAACCATCCATAACAATGACATCGACCGGAGAATAAAAGAGATCATGCGGCTCAACGTTACCATAGAACTGTTTGCCGAGTTTTTCAAGACTTTCAAAACTTTCCTTTCTGAGCTTATCTCCTTTGGTCGCTTCCTCTCCGATATTTAAAAGGCCGACAAGCGGCTCACCTTTTTTCAGGAGGTGTTTTGCAAGAGATATACCAAGAAGAGCAAATCCGTAGAGGAACTCAGGCTTACAATCAGCGTTGGCTCCACAGTCTATCAGTATACGATTGTTGAGTTTATCTGGCAGGATAACTGCAATCCCGGGTCTTGGGATTTCCTCGAGCCTGCTCAGGTGTTTTATAGAAAAAGCAAGAATGGCTCCAGTATTTCCAGCACTTAAAAAAACGCTTTTCGTGCTCTGCGCAAGCGTGCTTAAACCAATGGAGACTGTCGAATCAGTGTAGTGGCGCAAAGCAAATGACGGGGAAACATTCATAGGAATTCCTTTTGCGGCATCGATCTTTCGAATACGGGGATGTTCAGGAACCTGAGAGAGTGCTGAGATGTCTCCAACAACTGCCAGGCGTATATCAGAACTAAGAAAATTCTCTGATGAAAGAAAAATCCTGATAGCGCCCAATTCAGGAGCGGGTGCAGAATCTGAACCCAAAAGATCGAGGATTATTTCAGGTGCTTCAGGCATATGTTTTTACCCGCCAGCTAATCCGTAGAAATTACTGCTCTTCCTTTGTAGGTCCCACAGTTAGGGCATACTCTGTGAGGAAGCTTTGGTGCTCCACAATGTGGACACGTGGAAAGAGAAGGGAATGAAACTTTTTCGTTCTGCCTTCTCCTTGCATCTCTTCTTGCTCTCGTCGTTCTCCTTTTAGGAACTGCCATATTATTCCTCCCTTAAAGATTATTTTCAAAAAACAGCTCAGTATATTACAACGAATCCTTAAGTTTCTTCAAGACCTCTAATCGAGGATCCACTTTTTCTTCTTCGCAATTGCATTTTTCAAGGTTTCTGTTCTTACCGCATACAGGACATATTCCGAGGCAGTTTTCAGAGCAGAGCGGCTTTACCGGTATATTTACGATTATATTTTCATTAAGAGCCGGTTCGATATCGATTTTTTCATCAGCACCGATTGTAAAGACAGTATCAAAACCGTCGAAAGTTTCTTCCATGCCCGGAATTGAAAATACTTCATGAATATCAACATCGAGGGGCAGTTCAGTTCTCTCAAGGCACCTCGAACAAGTAACCTCTACCACCGTGTCAATGTGTCCGTCAAGAAGAATCCCAGACTTGATTCTTGTAAGTCCTGCATGAAGATGAACAGGACTTATGAATTTAACTTCCTCGGCGCCTAAATGAAATGGCTCAAAAGTGTATTTGTGATCCTCTTCGAGATAGACTTCTTCATAATGAAGAAGCTTTCTGACATCGATTAAAATTTTCATCTGAAGTCACCTGCTTTTTTATTCTCTTGGCAGGTTAATTTTTGACTGCAGGCGGTCTCTGCCACGCTGAACTGCAGCAAGGAGCTTTCCGAGGTTAGCTTCAAGGTTTGCAAGCATCTCATCAGCGTAATCTTCTGCAGCCTTGCGTATTTCTTTTTCTTTGGTGCGCGCGTTCTCAATTATCTCCTGTGCCTGCCTTCTTGCTTCCTTGACAATTTCGCTTTCTGATGCGAGTCGCTGCGCTTTTTCCTTTGCTTCAGCAATTATTTTCTGCGCTTCTTTCTCGGCTTCCTCGAGCTGCTGTTGTTTTTGTTTGATTATCCAGCGTGCTTCTTTTATTTCTGCAGGTAGCGCTTCACGCAAGCTATCGATAAGACTGAATAATTTTTCCTGATCAACCACAACTTTGTTAACAAGAGGAAGTTTTGAAGCTGAGCTTATTTCCTCCTCGATTTTGTCTATGAGTTCCATCAGATCCATTTTTTACCTCCCGGTTTTTCTAAATCTTGCAATCAACGCTTTCTCAACGTTTGCAGGGACAAGCCCTTTAAGGCAACCTCCAAACTCAGCAATTTCTTTCACCGCACTCGATGAAAGGTACATATACTCAGGCGAACTCATTAGAAAAAGAACCTCCAGAGTCGGATTCAACTTCCTTATAAACTGCGCGATTTGAAATTCGCGCTCAAAATCAGAGACCGCCCTTAAACCTCGAACTATAATTTTAGCATTATTTTCGACTGCAAAATCAGTAAGGAGTTTATTGTAGCTTTTAACACTGATTCTTTCGCTCTCGCCAAATACCTCTTTGATGAATTTTACTCTTTCATCGAGGGTAAAAAGGGCTTTTTTCTCAGGGTTTGAGGCAACGCCTACAATCACCCTGTCAAAAATATAGGCAGTTCTTTCAATTATATCGATGTGACCGTATGTAATCGGATCAAAACTTCCAGGAACTATGGCTATTCTCTCAAAACCCTTCATCATCCTACCTTCTTAAAAAATGTTAGCATAGTATCACCGTATCTTTTGCTGGTTAGAACCTCGTAACCAGAAAAATTAAAAGCCCTTTTGCTTGAATGCTCCAGAATAAAAACCCCGCTTTCAGCGATTAAATTCTTTACCGCTTCAGCAACCGCTGAGATTTCGTCGTCTGAAACATTATAAGGTGGATCTGCATAAATAATATCAAATTTGTTGCCTTCCGTTATCAGCTGGTCAAGAGCTGAAAGCGCAGAAGAACGGATAAGCCGGATAAAATTCTCTTTTTTCAGTTTGGAAGCATTCTTTCGTATAGTTTCTGCTCCCACAGCGCTTTTTTCAATGAATACGACAACTCTTGCTCCGTTGGAAAGTAGCTCAAATCCGACAGCTCCTGTTCCGGCATATATATCGAGGACTCTTGCGTTCAAAACTAAAGAACGAGATTTAAGGATGTCTATCAGAGCTTCTCTCACTTTGCCGGTACTCGGCCTTATTGTTGGTACGTTCGGTATGTAAATTTTATGGCCCTTATTGTCACCTGACTGAATTTTCATTTGGCTTCAACCACCATCTCCAAATTTCCGAATCGACTTGAAGCCTCTTCTAATATGATTTTAATCGAAGCCGCTTCGGGTTTGTATTTTTCAAACAGAGAAAAGCTCAATTCTCTGACTTTTTCGAGAAGTTCGCGGTCACTCGCGTATCTTGCGAGCTTTAAATCAGATGCACCTGATTGCCTCTGTCCGGTAATCTCTCCTTCCCCTCTCATCTTCAAATCCTCCTCAGCAAGAAGGAAACCGTCTGAGGTTCGAGAGAAAATCTCCAGGCGTTTTGCAGAGTTTTCTGTAGGAAAAGAGCTCAATGCGAAAACGAAAGCTTTCATGCCTCCCCTACCAACTCTCCCCCTCAACTGGTGAAGCTGCGAAAGTCCGAATCTATCTGCATCTTCTATTATCATAACTGTAGCATCTGGAATATCAATTCCTACTTCAACAACTGTGGTTGAAAGAAGAACATTTATTAATCCCTCTCTGAGCTTCCTGATTATATCTATTTTTTCTTCGGCAGGTTGTCTGCCATGAAGAATTCCGATCTTTTCTTCAGGAATAAAGTGTGTGAGTTTGCTTTTGATTTTTTCGATAGAGCTTGCATTGATTTTTTCGGACTCCTCAACGAGAGGAACTATAACAAAACCTTTTCTACCCTCTTTAACTTCTTCTGATAGCTTTCTGTAGGCTTTTTCATATTCATGCGATGCAAGTACTACGGTCTCGATTCTATCTTCAATTCCTGACATACCTGGATGTTCCTTCAGCGTGCTTACGTCAAGATCTCCATAGACTGTGAGGGCAAGTGTCCTTGGTATTGGTGTGGCAGAAATGATTAGTAGATCGGGATTTTTCCCTTTTTTCCTCAAAAGAAGTCTCTGCATCGTGCCGAAACGATGCTGCTCATCAATGATTACCATACCGAGTCTGCCAAACACAATTTCATCATAAATCAGAGTATGGGTTCCAAAAACTATATCAATATTTCCTTCAGCAATCCCTTCTAAAAGCTTCTTCTTTTCTTTTGTTTTTGTGCTGCCTGTAATGATACAGCTTTTGATGCCTGTTGCCTCAAGTACTGCTTTGTACTTTTGAAATTGCTGGTAAGCAAGAACTTCTGTAGGTGCCATAAATGCAGTCTGATAACCCGAAGACGCAGCAAATACTGCAGCAGTGAGAGCAACAACTGTTTTTCCTGAGCCCACATCACCCTGCAAAAGCCGGTTCATCGGTTCAGGTTTTTTCATATCCTCAATAATCTCTTTAATGCATGATGCTTGTGATTCTGTGAGTTTAAATCCGGTTTCTTTCAGAAAGAGTTTGACTTTGTCATCGCTTCCGTCGTGAACGATTCCTTTCTGGGGATCTTTATACTGCTTTTTTATTGCTGCTAATGCACTCTGAAGGATAAAAATTTCTTCGAATTTCAAGCGGTAAAGAGCTGCTTCAAGATTCTTTTTCGAAGAGGGGAAATGAGCTTCATAGAGTGCAGTCTGTCCGGGGAAAAGTTCTTCTGAAATCAGTATATCTGCCGGGATTAATTCAGGAATTATCGTATTTTCAAGCGCAAAAAGTATAAGTTTTCTTAAAATATTCGGTGAAACTCCTTCGATTGCGGGATACAAGGGAAAAATCTGGCCGGTTTTTCTGAGTGTGTTATCTTCATCTTCTTCAAGAATGTCGAATTCAGGGTTCTGGATTTGAATCCTGCCTTTATAGAACTCGACTTTTCCGCTGACTGAGAGATGAATGCCCTCTCTGAGATACTTTTCGAGTTTTCTTTCACCGAACCAGACCAGGTAAAGATAACCTGTTCCATCAAAAATGATTCCTTCGGTAAGCTTTATCCCCTGACGTGATTTTCTGAAAGTAATCGATTTGAGTGCCCCATAAAAGGTTGCCACTTCGCCGTGTTTTGCCTCAGCGATTTTTCTTATCAGACTTCGGTCAATATATCTTCGAGGAAGAAAATATAGCAGATCATAAAGAGTTTTAATATTTCGCCTTCTCAGACTATCTGAAATTTTTTTCCCTGCACCCGGAATAACGCTAACAGGATCATTCAGTTTAAAAGCCATCTTTCATTCTAAGAATAGAGATCATAACAACTTCCGGACCGAGATAGGTGCCGATTACAGGACCGACCTGGTGAATTCCGGCATCTTCAAATTTCAGCCCGCTCTCAATTAAAAAACTTCTGAATTTTTCGGTATTTTCCGGTTCTTTGCAGTAAGCAAACGAGAGCCGGATGGGTTCGTTTCCGGCGAAGTCAGAGATGAAATCGAATATATCTCTGAAAGCTTTCTTCATGCCTCTGGCTCTTCCGAGAGGAGCCACCACTCCGTCCTTGTCAATATGCAAAAGAGGCTTGAAATCAAGAAGATTTGCAATAAGAGCCTTTGCTCTGCCAATTCTTCCACCTTTTTCCAAATATTCAAGAGTTGGCAGGACTCCGAGCAGTTTTTGATTTTCTCTGAGATCATTTACGAAACTAACGATTTCGTCTTTCGAACTGAATCTGTCTCTATTTTTTAAAACTGACTTCAGAATCTGAGCTGAACCCACTGACACAGAGCAAGTGTCCATAACAATTATCTCACCGTCAACCTCTTTTGCGGCGAGCTGGGCTGATTGCATCGTTCCGCTTAATGTTCCTGGCAGATGGAGGCTCAAGATGACATCATTTTCTTTTAAGAGTTCTTCGTAAACTTCTATGAATTCACCAACCGGCGGCTGGCTTGTAGTCGGAATCTTAGGGCTTGTGATGAGTTTTTCGTAAAAATCTTTTGACGAAAGTTCGATATGTTCCTTATAAACTTCTTCCGCGCCAAAAATAACCCGTAAAGGAACCATCTTTACATTGTTTTCCTCATAGAACTCAAGTGGAAGATCGAATGTGCTATCAACTACAAGACCGAGCTTCAATGCCATTTCAATCACCTCTCAATTGCAAGGAGTATTTGATAGTGTTCCTGACCACCATATTTTATTTCGTATTCAAGATCTGGGAAGTTCCTGCTGAATATAAGGTCGATATTTTCTAAATCATTCTGTGAGAGTTCCTTGCCTGCAAAAACAGTCATAAATGATACTTCGTCCGCGATAGCTTTTTCGAGTGTTTTAACAAGAACAAGCGCAAGATCATTGCCGCTCTCAACAATCTCGCCATCAATAAGTCCTAGGTAATCGCCTTCTTTAATTTTCTGGCCGTTTATAGTCGCATCTCTAACTGATCTTGTGATGTTTACAGATATCACCTCGTTTATAGCTTTAAGCATTTTTCTTTCGTTTTCCTCAAAATCAGCTTCGGGATTGTATACGAGGATTGCCTGAAATCCTTGCTGTATTGATTTTGAAGGAATGACTTTTACTGATTTGCTGCTCATCTTAGCTGCCTGTTCGGCGGCTAAAATAATGTTTTTATTATTCGGGAGGACAAATACCTGCGATGAGGGCGCTTTTTCAATGGCTCTCAGGATATCCTCTGCGGATGGATTCATAGTCTGGCCGCCTTCCACTATCTCGTTGCAGCCTATGGATTTAAAAAGCTGCTTCAACCCTTCACCCTGAACCACAGCAACAATTGCGGTTTTTAATGTCTCAACTTTCTCCTGTGGCTCGATTTCCTGCTTGAGCTTTTCTTCGCGCATCCGGTTAGCTTCTTCAGTCTGAAGTCGCATATTATTGACTTTGATATCTATAAACTCGCCGAAAGAATTGAAATAATTCAGAACTTCAAGCGGTTTGTCAGTGTGAACATGTGCCTTGACCACGTCGCCATCTTTGATTACGAGCACTGAATCACCAAGAGAGTTTAAGAATTCTACCGCCAGATCAGGCTGCATGGTTTCTGACGTTACAAGTACCTCTGTACAGAATGTGTAACCTATCTCTTCAGGAGCAAGTTCTTGACTGAGCTCAGGAAGTCTTTCGCCGAATTCGAAAACTTCTTCTGCAAGCACGAAACGGCCCGATACTGTCTCGAAAGCCGCTTTAAGAATCACCACAAGTCCGAGACCGCCGGCATCAACAACTCCCGCGCTCTTTAATATCGGAAGCATTTCAGGTGTTTCCTGGAGAGCTATCTCAGATTCCTTAACAATGCCTTCGAAAAGCTGTTCAATAGTAATGTTCCTTTTTTTCTTCAGCTTTTTTGCTGCCGCAGAAGCTCGGGCGATGATAGTAAGCATGGTTCCTTCAACGGGTTTGTTTACAGCTCTGTAAGCTGCCTCTCGTGAACTCTCGAAGCAACGGGCTATCTCTCTTACGCCAAGTTCCTCAATATTATCTTCTTTTACAGGCTTGAAGAATCCCTTTAAGATCTGTGAGAGAATGACTCCTGAGTTGCCTCGTGCTCCCATAAGAGCGGATTTTGTTGCAATCTCAGCAAGCTCGGGAAGAGATATCGACTTATGAGAGCCAAGGGAGGAAACAACAGCATTCATTGTAAGGAGCATATTCGTTCCAGTATCTCCATCTGGAACTGGAAAAACATTGAGATTGTTTATTTCCTTCTCATGAGCTTTCAGTTTTAAGTATGCATTATTGATGATCTGTAGAGCTAATTCAGAATTTATAGTTTGCGGCATTACCCTTTTACTCCGCTAACAGTGATGTTGATTGAATGAACATGAATGCCTAAAAGATTTTTTACATCATACTTTACTCTCTCTGAAAGATTCTTGACTACTTCTGAGATATTGACGCCGTATTCTAAGATTACATAAAGCCCTATGTCTACACTGTCTTCATCTGTGAATCTGACATCAATTCCCCGGGTCGATGGTGATTTCAGAAAAGAACTTACTTTCTTTAAGAATGATGGCTCGGTAAGACCCACAACTCCATAGCTCTGAAGTGCAGAGTCTTTTACAACCTGCGATACAATCTTTTTCGAAAAAGTAATTTTTCCAAACTCAGTCTGCATTTTAAATCACCGTGTAAATGATATCATAAAAACAGCTTTTTCTTGTTGAATGAGTTTGAAAAAAATCTTAAAATACTAAATCGCTTTTTTGAAAACTTTCAGGAGGAAGGAAATGCCAAAGAAATGTGAAATATGCGGAAAAGGTGTAATGTTTGGAAATCAGATAAGCCATTCACATCGCGTATCAAAAAGAAGATTTAATCCAAACCTGAAAAAAGTTAATGCCCGCATTGAAGGCTCAGTAAAGAAAGTGTATGTTTGCACCAAGTGTTTGAAAGCTGGTAAGGTAGAGGTAGTTATTTAAAAAGATCATAAGCCATTATCTGATAGGTATTCTCGGATATCGGAAGGCTTTCCTTAACAAGATGTTCTATTCTTGAAACCGCAATTTTTACTGCTTCCTTGAAGTTTGCGCCACGCGCAACCTGACATGCAACCATTGTTGAGAACGCACAACCTGTCCCTCTCACCTTTTTCTCAAAATAAGTATTCTCAAACTCATGAATACGTTCCCTCTCAACAAGATAAGTCTTTATAACATCATTTTCTTTTATGCCGGTAACAGCAATACGCTTAGCTCTGATTACATCGAGATACTGTGCAGGCTCAGCCGCAGTATTGAAGAATTCGAAACCGGTCAACATTCTGAACTCATCATTGTTTGGCATAATCAGATCAGAAATTGAAATCAACTCTTTAATGCCACTCTTTATATCCGGATGAAATCTGTAGCCTGATGTAGCAGAAAGAACCGGATCAAAGATTATCTTTCCGAACATTTCCCTGTTTTCTCTGATGAATTCAGAAAGAGCCTCGGCAAGTCGATCGCTTATGAGACCAATCTTGGTTGCACATACCCTTCCCTCTTCAATGAGCGCTTTTACTGATTCCAGGAATACAGCTGCATCTGTATGTGATATTGTGCTTACACGAAGATGGTTTTCGGCAACGAGACAGGTTGGGACTCCAGCTGGAACAAAGCCTTCGGCTGTTGCAATTGCTGAATCAAGAAGAAAGCCTGCAGCTCCGGTCGGATCAACTCCGGAAAGTATCATGATTCTCATGCTGTTTGCTTTCACAGTTAAAATTCCCTGCCTTCTTTTGCCGGTATTCCAAGTTCGTAATGGTGTTTTTTATTAACGATGATGGATACGGTATCTGCGGCTTCTATGAGCCATTCGGGAGCGTTTCTTCCGGTTGTGATGATATCAGCATTTTTCAGCAACTGTTTGAGTACCTCTGAAAAATAATTCCTTTTTTCAGAAAGCGCATTTGCGAGGAGGTTAAACTCATCGAGGACTATCAGGTTGTATATGGTCAAATCCTCGTTAAGCATCTTTTCAATTAGTTTGAGCTGCCTGTTTATTATTTCTTGATCATTGAGATCGACAGGCAGTACAGCTTTTTCATCCGCAAAAATCATTACCCCAATTTCTCTAAGAATCTTTATTTCAGATGAGCTTCCTGGCTTGAAAAACTGGATAAATAAAACTTTACCTCCCGCGCCGGTACACCTTATAGCCTGGCCAACTGCTGATGTCGTCTTTCCCTTTCCATCACCTGTGATAACAAATAATATATTCCTGCTGTTCATAAAAGAATTTTACCGGAATTACCAGGTTTTAATAAAAAAATTCTCGTCAAAAGTAAAGATTTCGAATTGAGCTTCTGTGATTTTTGCCACTTCTGTTGCTATATGAGCTCTGTCTTCAGTGGTCTTGACCTTTCGGTCAAGTGCTATTCTGCCGTTATTGAGCATAATCACTCTTTTAAAACAGTTAATCGCTATATTCAGATCATGAATGATGATGATCAATGTTTTTCCTCTGCCATATTTTCCGGTCAGAAGTGCAAGAACTATTTTCTGCCAGTAGACATCGAGGTGGCTTAATGGTTCGTCCAGTATCAGGATTTCTGAATTTTGAATAAGAGCCTGTGCTATAAGGGTTCGCTGGAGCTCTCCTGCAGATAGAGTTGTGACATGATGGTCTTTCAACGTTTGCAATCCGAAATCGCTTATCAGATGCTGTAGGTTCTCATTGATTACTTCACTGCTTTCTTCACGCGAGTAACTCCCAAGCAATATAAAATCGCTTACTTTTTTCTCAAAAGCCGGCATTTGCAGAGAAGACATGTAATTTATGATTCTTGCCCGTTCTTTTGTTCTGTAAGTGTCGATTGATTTATCTTTGAGAATGATGCTTCCGGAATCAGGCTTCAAAAAACCTGATAATACTTTCGCAAGTGTTGTTTTTCCAGAACCGTTCGGTCCGATTACTGCTACCAGTTCTTCTGCGGCAATCTCAATATGATCCACTTCCAGTTTAAATCCATTCAGATTGCATCTTACGCCTGTCGCTTTCAACATTTCAATCACCGTTCTTTCTCAGAGTAGCAATAAGATAAGGGGCTCCGAGCAGCGCTGTGATGGAAGTTAGAGGTACCTCCCGCGGATAGAAAACACTCCTTGAAATCAAATCACACAGTATAAGAAAGGTTGCGCCTCCGATTCCTGAGGCAAGAATCCATGCGAGAGGGCTTACTGCAAGTTTTTTTCTGAAAATATTGGGAATCACAAGCCCCACAAAACCGATTACTCCGGAGAAAGATACAGTAATGCCTGCAAGGTAAGATGCTGCAAGCAGAAGAATAATCTTAATTTTCTCAAAGTCCACCCCTACGTGGAAACTTCTTTCTTCTCCGAGCAACGCATAATCGATGTATTTTGAAAGACCGATGATAGTAAGTGTTCCAGGCAGAAGAAGCACGCATTCAAATATCAATTCTGCAAGGCTTCTTCCCTGTGTGGAGCCATTCATGAAGAAAAATACTGTGTAAAGATCTCGACCTGAAAAAGCAAGAAGAATTGGTGAGAAACTTCCAAAGAAGAATGCAACTGCGATACCTGTTAACAGAAGCCGATAAACCGGGAAACGGCCGTTTTTTCGTGCAAGAATAAAAGTCAGAAAGACAGCCAGGCAGGCTCCAGTAAAACCTGCAGCAGGAACATAGCCGTATGCCTGGAACTGAAAGTGGGTCGATAGAAAGTAAAGAAGAGCAACAAAAAAGAATGCACCGGAAGAGGCACCCAAAAGATATGGTTCTGCCATAGGATTTCTGAATACAGACTGGAAAACAACGCCTGAGATTGCAAGAGTTCCTCCCGAGATAAGCGCAATAAGCATTCTTATGACTCTGATTTCGAATAGAGCTGGATCAAGAGCGGTGGGGCTAAAGAAGTTACTCAGCCCCACCACCGATAGATACGAACAGATCATTAATGCAGGAATCCAGAGTAACTGATTATTTAAGGCATCAGTTGCTTTCGATAATTTCATGCAGGTAATTAACTCCTTCTACGATTCTAGGTCCGGGTCTGAATATTATGTCGTCGTTTTCGAGCACAAAAACTTTCTTCTTCTTTACGCATTCGAGGTTCTCAAAGCCTGGTCTTTTATAAACGTCTTCAGGTTTTACCCCGAGGCTTTTAGATATGAGATAAATTTGAGGATTAATCTCAACAATCTTTTCCACATTGACTACCGGATAATCGGCTCCAATGGCATCTCCGGCATTAACTCCCCCAGCTGCTCTTATCGCGTCACTTATAAAAGTGTTCTTACCTGCTGTGATAATCGGCTGTGCATTTATTTCAAGAAAAACTTTCTTTCCGGTCGGGGAATATTTTCGATTGATGCTTCTTATTTCATCGGCTACTTTGAGTGCCTTCTTATTGTTTCCAAATAGTCTGCCTATCTTTTCAATATCCGAGGCAAGATCCTCAAGAGAAGTGGAGTCAAAAACCAAAACAGGGATTTTTCTATCTTTCATGGTTTTTATAAGAGAGTCCTGAACACCTTTAACGCCGATAACTGCATCCGGCTTGAGCTTTATGATTTCCTCAACGTTCGGGTTGAAGAAGTCACCAATTTTCGTTTTGTTTCTGGCTCCTTCCGGGTAATCGCAGAAGTTAGTAACTCCCACGAGTTTGCTGTCTTCACCTAAAGCAAAGATAATTTCTGTAATTGAAGGTGCCAGACTTACCACTCTTTTCAGGGGTTCTTTAAATTCGTATCTGCTGCCCAGATCATCAACGATCGTTATGACTGTTGTGCTGTTTGCTTGCTGTTTTTCATTCTCTGTTAGATTCTCTTTTCCTGTGCAACCTGTAAAAGTAGCAAGGAACAATGCAAAGATTGTAAGATAAAGAAGTATTCTTTGTTTTTTCATCACTGACCTCCTTTAATGATTGATGAGAGCAAAAAGAACGGGAAGGAGAAATCAGTGGACAGGAAGTTTTGATTTGAGGGTTTTCACTTGCCTCACCTCCCCGAAGGCTTTCGATTTCAGCGAGGCAGGTCTCCTGGCTCCCGGCAACTTTAATAGGCTGCGTTCTTCCCACCAGAACACCCGAATCGAGCATTTCTGGCAGTGAACTCAACCCGTAATCTGCCGGTTACAGTGGCGGGGACCGCGCCGGATTCTCACCGGACTTCCCTATTCTCCCTGAGTACCTTTCGGCATCAGGGCACCTCGCCTGAAATAATTATAAAACAAATGACTAAATTTCATTAATAGAGTTCTTAATCCTTGAATATATATCGTACTTTCTGATGAGGAATTTTTCTATTTCAACCGAGATGAAGACGATTGTTGAGGCAACAAGTACAAACATAAGTTGAACAAGATTAAGAGGCTGAGTTTTGAATACAGAGTTGAGCAGCGGCAGATAGATTATCAGGAGTTGAAGCAAAAGTGTAAGTAGAACGGAGAAAATAAGCATCCTGTTTTTAAAGAAGCCGAGCTGAAAAGAGGAGTATTTGTCGGAACGAATTGCAAGCGAATGACCGAGTTGTGACAGGCAAAGAACTGAAAAAGCGATGGTAGTGGCTTCTTTGGTCCAGCCAAACCGAAATGCAAGCTGAAACGAAAGTAGGGTTAAGAGCCCGAGCAGGCTTCCCACCCAAATTATGTGCCAGCCGAGTCCCCTGGCAAAAATACTTTCATTGACAGGCCGTGGGGGTCTTTGCATCGTATCAGGCTCAGCATCTTCATATGAGAGAGCAAGTCCAGGCAGACCGTCTGTAACCAGATTAATCCAGAGAATGTGAACAGGCTTTATTGGAATTGGAAGACCGATAACGGGAGCAAGGACAATTGAGAGAACCTCTCCAGTGTTCGAACCCATGGTGTATTTGATGAACTTTCTGATGTTCTCGTAAATTCTTCTTCCCTCTTTTACGGCTTTGACAATAGTTGAAAAGTTATCATCGAGAAGAATCATATCTGCGCTTTCTCTGGCAACTTCAGTGCCGGTAATACCCATGGCAACACCGATATCAGCGCGTTTTAATGCTGGAGCGTCATTGACTCCATCTCCGGTCATCGCAACAATATGATTCTTATCTTTTAGAGCATTTACTATTTTGAGTTTCTGTTCAGGATCAACGCGTGCGTATACGGTTACATCCTCGACAATTCTTTCATAATCTTCCATAGACATTTCATAAAGCTCTCTTCCTGTAAGCACCATTTTTACGGGACTTATGCCGACCTCTTCAGCTATCTTTTTTGCAGTCGTAGGATGGTCGCCGGTTATCATGGCAACTTTTATTCCAGCTTGGTAGCACTCTTCAATGCTCTGTTTGACCTCAGGACGGGGAGGGTCAATAATTGCTGAAAGACCTATGAAAATCAGATTATCTTCTTCGATGTCATCGTCTTTAATGATCTTGTATGCAAAACCAAGTGTCCGGTACCCAGAAATAGCAAGCTCTTCCAGGTCTTCTTCGATCTTATCAATTATCTCTGCTATCGGCTTTACTGTCCCGTCTCTGGATATGTAGTGAGTAGATTTTTTAAGTATTTCTTCGGGACTTCCTTTTGTAAAAAGATACTTTCTGCCATCAACTTTTACTCCAACTGACATCATCTTTCTCTTAGAATCGAAAGGAAGCAGGGTGAATATGTTTTTTTCATCTTTTTCTGCAGGGTTCAAGATACCTAAAGCTCTCAACAGAGCAATCTCAGTAGGATCACCTGAAATTTTTCCGTCATCAAGCAAATGGCATTCGTGGTTATTTAAAATATTCAGCTTCAGAAGTTCAGCTCTACTATCTTCAGGTAGAGTCTTTAAGAGTTCTCTGTCTTCAGCGAATTTGAAACCTTCAACGGTCATTTGATTCAGAGTCAGGGTTCCGGTTTTGTCGGTGCATATAAACGTGGTTGATCCGAGGGTTTCAACAGCGGGAAGATGCCTGATGAGTGCATTTCTCTTTGCCATCTCCGACGCACCTATTGCAAGCGCGATGCTTGCTACAGCCGGAAGCGCCTCAGGAACAGCAGCTACTGCTAAGCTTACTGATGTAAGAAATATTTCATAAATATCTCCGCCACGCAGAAGGCCGGCCACAAACAGAAAAACAGATATTAGAATAACTATCAGTGAAATTTTTTTGCTGAAGTCTGCAAGACGTTTCTGAAGAGGTGTTTTTTCCGCTTTTGTTTCTATCGCGAGTGTAGCTATTTTACCGAGCTCAGTTTGTGAGCCTGTAGCAACAACAGCACCTCTGGCAGAACCCGAAACAACGGGTGTGCCTTTGAAAGCCATGTTAATACGATCCGCAATAGATATCATCTTTTCTAAAGTAGTGTCAGGGTCTTTTGTTACCGGATGAGATTCTCCGGTAAGAATTGATTCATCGACTTTCAGATTATTTGCTTCAAACAATCTTAAGTCTGCAGGCACCATATCGCCTGCTTCAATAAACACGATATCACCCGGTACAAGTTCGCTGGCATCTATTATTTTAAAAGAGCCATCTCTGTAAACTTTTGCTTTCTGAGGAGAGTAAGTCCTGAGAGCTTCCATGGCGATTTCGGCTTTCGATTCCTGATAAAAACCTATGAGCGTGTTAAGGATAACAATAAGTATGATTATAAAACCGTCAGTAAATTCTTTTAAGAAGAGAGAAATAACTGTGGCTACTGCAAGGACTACGATCATCGGATCCTGGAGCTGTCCGACAAGAATTTCCAGCTTTGATCTTTTCCGGTACTTCTGCAGCTCGTTCTTTCCGTATTTCTGAAGTCGCCTGCTTGCTTCTTCAGAGCTCAAACCCTGAATATCAGTTTTTAACCTGTTCAGAGTTTCTTCTTTTGATAATGCGTGCCAGTCTGTAGGGCTCATCTTCTTATCAAAACTCCTTCAATTCCTCGATAACTGTTTTTAAATCTCTTGCTTCAGGAAAAATATTTCTTCCGATTACTGCGTTTGCAAGAGAGGTGTAAATTTCTGAAAACAATCTGAGTGTTTCGTTTGGAAGACGGTCGGGTTCAACTGAAACTTTCTCTCGCCAGTCAGAACCGTATTTTAATTTTGCTTCTTCGACAGCTATATGCCATTCAGTATCGCGGTAAAACCTGCGGGCAAACTCTTTGCTGAGCGTTACTTCATTCTTGCTGAATCTGCATTCATCAGGAGTTCCTACAGAATCGACCACCGTGATGTCACCGTTTTCATCAAGAGCAAACTCAAACTTCCCGTCCTCATTGAATATTCCAATCGTTTCGTATCTTTCCTTGATTACTTTTGCAAGTTCGGTTGCGATGCTTATAAGTTCACTGAATTTATCTGGTTTTAATCCGGATATGGCTTGAGCCTGAGAGTGACTCAGGTATCGGTCATAATGTTCCAGTTTGGTTGAGAAATCAATGAAGGGTTTTTCAAGGACGGTTCCTGGCTCCGGAATCGAGGAAAGACCGAGATCCTCTGGCTTCAGACTGCCTGCTTTTATTCTTTTAAAAACACTCGAACCTTCAGGGAGTGAAAATCTGTAGATTACTTCGAGAGGAATTAAAAAGTTCCTGTCTTCAGATTTTATCGGACTGTAATCGTAGAGGCTGCCATCGAAGTATGGTTCAATGACTCTAACAAGCTTTATCTTCATTTTATTAAGTGGTTTGTCGGCATCACTAAGCCTGATGGTTTCAACTCCCGTGTCTGTGAGTCCCAGGTAATGAGTTTTAAAGCCGCGTTTTTCGAATTCCTCAAAGAAAAAGGCTGAGATCAGACATAATGAGGCACCTTTATTTCTTACATGATCTGGCATTTCGCCCCAGTCAAAGACAGAATAGCGATCGGAATACTCAAAGATGCCTATGCCAGCCTTATCCTGCGTCGGCGGGGCTAAAATTTTTAAATCTTTTACACTTCCCACTTTCAAACCTCCCCTTTCCCGAATACAGCTTCCTTTAATTTTTTTACCTCGTCATCGGTCAGATATCTGAATTGGCCTCGCTTTAAGTTTTTTAGTCGCAAAGGACCTATTGCAACTCGATTGAGAGAAATAACGGGGTGTTTGATGTGTTTCATCATCTTTCTGATCTGTCTTTTCTTGCCTTCATAAAGAGTAATCTTTAAAGTTGTCGTGTTATTATCTCTTGAACGCATCTCTATTCTACAGGGAAGAGTTTTTTTGCCATCAATTACAATTCCTTCCTGAAGCTCATTCAACTTTTTTCTCGATGGATGGCCTTTTACGGTAACGATGTATTCTTTTGGTATATGATTTTTCGGGTCAAGAATTCTTGCAGCCAGCTCACCATCGTTTGTCAGAAGCAAGAGACCTGTGCTGTTTCTGTCGAGTCTTCCAACCGGAAAAACCCTGTATTTTTCGTTTTCGATAAACCTGCTTACAAAATCCATTACGGATTTTCTTCCTCTTTCATCAGATATAGTTGTGATAACTCCGGTTGGTTTATTAAACATTATATAAATCTTTTCATCTACAGGTTTTATTATTTCGCCATTTACTTCAACTATGTCTTTTTCGGGGTCTATTCGCTGACCTATCACAGCCAGTTTGTTATTGACTTTCACCAGGCCGGCTGCTATCATCTCCTCAGCTTTCCTTCTTGAACAGTATCCGCATCGTGCTATATATTTCTGAATCTTTTCAGTTTTCGGTTTTTCTGCCTGAGTCATTCTAATCTGTTTGACACTCAGAAAGAATTTTTTGAAGTTCTTTTTTTGATTTTATTCCAAGGGCTCTTAAAAGATTATCAGTAATCACGTAAAAAATCTTACCTTCTTCGGAAATTCTATCGATCAGTCCGTATTCAAGGAGAGTATTCAAAGAGCTATCGGGAGCAACTCCTCTGACTTTTGCGATTTCAGCCCTTGTTACAGGTTCTTTCATACAGATAACTGCAAGGGTTTCAAGTGCAGCGCGTGACATTCTTGGCGGAGCGTTATATCTGTTCAGAATTTCAGAAATTTCGCCAGAGATTGATGTGCTGAGGAAAACTTCGTATTTGTTTTCAATTTCTCTTATCTGGAAAGGTAAATTGAGCTCATTTAATTTTTTGTTCAGATTTTCGATTATTGCTTTCAGCTCATGGTTTGAGATCTCAACAATTTTTCTGACGGTTGATGAACTGACAGGCTGATTGCTGGATATCAGTATTGCAATAATTTTTGACTCAATTTCTGAAAAGGCATTCACAGCTGTTTCACCAGGTAAATATCACCAAAGTCTGAGGTTTGCTCGATCTCAATCCTTCCTTCCTGCTTCAATTTAAGGGCAGCAAGAAATGCAGAAATGATGGTCCTTCTTGGTTGCTCTTCAATCTCTTTTACAAGATCAAAAAGATTTAAACGCCTGCTTAATGAGATCTTTCCAACTATTATCTCAACCATTTTATCAATCATAAATGAGTGATCTCCGACGAATTCTTCTTTAATTTTCTCGGGGTTTCGACGGATTATATCTGCCCAGGCTTCGATAATGTTTTCTAATTTAATATCCGGAATAATCTTTCCCGAATTTATGGAAGAAGGCTTAAAAAGGCGGATTGCACTGAGGTTATCATTCATTCGTTCTCTTAAGATTTCAGCTACTGCGCTGGCTTTCTTAAGAATTTTTAAGATCTCGAAAAGCTCCTCTTCTGTTTGTGGAAGCTCTCCAAGATCCTCACCGTAGAAGAAATCAGGGTCATAGATGGCTCCGGTTTTTATCGATACTAGCAGAGCCGCTACTCTTATGAACTCCGGAGCAAGCTTAATTCCCTCATCTATATTAGCTTTTAAAAACATAAGATAATCAAGGGTGAGAGTTGAGAGTTCAACCTCTTCAATTTTGAGTTTTCTATCAGCGATGAGCTTCAGAAGTATGTCAAATGGACCCGTATAAGCATTTATCCTGACATGATACGAGGCAAGTCCCCTTTTTCTGTCTTTTCTGTTTTCAGTGCCTGCCTGAACCGGAAAGCTCATTTAATTCCCATCTTAAGATTTACTTCGCTGATTACCTCTCGTGCGATAGGTGTGACGCGTTCTTTTCCCAGTGCGAGAACTTCATCTGCAGCCTGTGGATTTTCTTTCAGAATCCTTTTTCTGTTTTCCTGAAATTCTGATAAATCTTCAACGATTTTCTCTGCAAGATTTGCTTTACAGTCCCTGCATCCTATTACTGCACCTTCGCAATCTGCTCTAAGCTGTTTCAGGAAATCATCTGTCTGATGAAGCGAGTGCAGAGCGAATACAGGGCATTCGTCCGGATGGCCCGGATCCTTTTTGTACACTCTCTTGGGGTCTGTAAACATCTGCGAAATTTTTTCTCTGATAACTTCAGGTGCATTATCATAGGATTTGGACATTTTTCTACCGTCTGTTCCTGGTACTCTGGGAAAACTGGAGAGTGCTGCATCTGGTTCAGGGAAAACATCGCCGTAAAGCGAGTTGAATCTTCTGGATATTTCTCTTGTGAGCTCAAGATGAGGAACCTGGTCCTCCCCTACCGGAACAATTTCAGACTTTACTATTAGAATGTCTGCTGCCTGAAGAACCGGATAACCAAGGAAACCGTATTTCTGAAGATGTCTCTTTTTAAGTTCTCTTAACTGTTCTTTGTAAGTAGGATTTCGCTCGAGCCACCCAAGAGGAGTAATCATTCCAAAGTAAAGAGCAAGCTCGGCGACCTCCGGAATATCACTCTGCCTGTAAATCGTCGATTTTTCAGGAGATATGCCGGCAGCAAGCCAGTCGAGAACAAGTTCGCGAGTGTACTCTGAAATTCGCTGTGGATTTTCATACTCAGTTGTCAGAGCATGCCAGTCGGCTACAAAGAAAAAACACTCGTATTTATCCTGGAATTCAAGCATATTTTTAAGGACTCCATGAAAGTGGCCGAGATGCAGGGGTCCTGTTGGTCTGTACCCTGTTAGAGCTCGTTTCATATATCCTCCTCAGTTTAAATTGAATCCGCCAATCAAAAACAATATGTTAGCAACAGGCATGGCAATATTCCAGACTATTCCGCTAAAAAAATAGAGCGTGGCAAAAATAAGCAGCAGTCCGTACGGTTCAAGTTTCCTCAATAATAACTTTCCTTCGCTGGAAAGAAAGTGATAAAGGATTCTCGAGCCATCAAGAGGAGGTAACGGAAGAACATTAAAAGAAAAAAGAATCACGTTTATCACTATGCCTGCAAGCAAGAAATGAGACAGCTGCGGAAAGAGTCTGTTTAATAAAGCAAAAGATAAAGCCAGTAAGAGATTTGAGGTTATCCCAGCTGCTGAGACAAGCAAATTGCTCTTGTTGCCTCTTTTGAAGTTATATGGATTTACCGGAACAGGTCTTGCGCCTCCAAAAACAACAGGAGACCCCGAGAGAATAAGCAATGCCGGAAGAAGCAGTGTCATGAAGGGATCGATATGTTTCAACGGGTTTAGCGTCAATCTGCCTGCGAATTTCGCTGTGGGATCTCCCTCTCTGTATGCAATATAGCCGTGTGCAAACTCGTGAACTGTGACAGCAATGATTACATGTATGATTCGGAAGATAAAAGTATCAATCAGTTATATCTACCTTCCCTTCCGCGAGTTTCTTTGCGAGCTCTATAGCTTCCTTTTTTGTTTTCAGTTCGCCGTCAAGATATTTCATAAAGATTTGATCTTTGATTCTTCCGAGAGCTGGAGATTCTTTCAGCCCGGATTCAAGCAGCTCTTTTCCTGTTACAGGGGGTTTTAATTCTGACAGATTCTTGAGGTAGTGATTGAGATTCCGGAAGGTTACGGAATTTTCTTTTAGCGCAAGCTTTGCCCCGATCAGCGATTTGTGGTTGTATTTCGAAAAATAGCGGTATATTTCGGAGTTTCTCTGGAAGTCGATTTCAGTGTCCTCGATGATATTTTTTATCTCCATAATAAGCCGAATTTCGCTGGAATTAAATTTATAAGTTCTTAAAAGTTTGTCTGCCGTTTTTTTATCGAGCCTTAGAAGCAAGACTGCCAGCGATGCATATTTCTAAACTTCACTTTCGGGCCTACTTCTTTTCTTGTTCTCGATATTTCTGAGCATAATTCTTGTGTCCTGTTCAAGCCTAAATCCTGGAATGATCTCAGAAAGAAGACCTAAATCATCACTTCTTTCAATACCGGCGAGCAGTTTTTCCTCACTCAAAAGATCTAAAATTTCATCACGCATTCGAACACCGGCAGCTTTCCTTACCATTCCCATATTAATAGCCTCTCTCGCCAGAGCTTCTGTGCTTCTTTCCATTTTAAAGCCGAATCGGATCTCAAATCTGATTGCTCTAACAATACGGGTTGGATCTTCGATGAAACTTAAGGAATGATGAACGCGAATGATTCCTTCTTTCAAATCTTTTATGCCACCTGTAACATCGATAATCTCCCCGAAATTTGAACGGGAAAGAGACATTGCAAGGGCATTTATTGTAAAGTCTCTCCGTGCGAGATCGTTTTTGATGCCTGATCTTTCAACAACCGGCAAACCACCTGGCTTTTCGTAATGCTCGGTTCTTGCAGTCGCAAAATCTATTCTTAAGCCGTTCGGATAGATAAGGACCGCAGTGTTAAATCTTTCATACGCATCCACTCTCGCTCCGGTGGATCTGGCAAGGCGTGTTGCCACATCGATTGCAGAGCCTTCTACTACAATATCGATATCCGGGTTCCGGTAGCCGAGTATCAGATCTCTGACTATGCCACCCACGAGAAATGCGCGATAACCCAGTTCTTCAGCGATAAAACCGGCCATCCTTAATATTTCCTGAACTTCAGGGTCAAGCCATTGTTCGAAGCGGCGAATCAGGACTTCTTTGATATTTTCGCGCGTGCGGATGTAGTAATTATCACCAATCAAAGCCCTGAGGATGTCGGTTCTCGTGATGATTCCTGCAAGCTTGCCATCTTGCACTACAGGAAGCCTTCCTATGCCTTCTGAGGTTATAAGTTGGACAGCTTCTTCAATTGAGGTATCTGGAGAAACAACTTTTACATTCTGTATCATGAATCCTTTAACCGGAGCATGAGAGAGATTGTGCTGAACTGCTTTTTCTGCTTCACTTCTGGTTATTATTCCGGCAAGTTTATCTCCCTTCATAACCGGAAATCCATTGTGTCCGGTTTTTTTAAAGAGCTCAATGACTTCTGAAATTTTTGTTTCTGGTTCTACCGTAATCACAAATTTGCTCATGTAATCAGAGACTTTAGCTTTATGTCTGAGAAGTTTCTCAATTTCATTAAGAATATCCTTAAATACTTCTTCAGCCGAAACACCAGACACGTATGCTATAGATGCTTCGGGATGCCCGCCGGGACTGTATTTTTTAAGAATTTTCAGTGAATCAATGCGAGGGCTTGAGGAGCGAGATATGATTGCGCTTTTCGCTTCTGCATGAAGATATACGACTGTGAAATCTGAGTTAAAAATATCCATGAGTCGGTGAACGACTGCTGAAGCTCCATCTATGTACTCTTTTGATTCAGCGCTAGCAAAAAGGACTTTTAAGTTATTGATCTGCCTGATCTGAGATTTACGGATAAACTCAATCAAAAGTGCAGTCTGCTGGTCTGAAAATGCAGAATGCAGGAATCGGTGAATGATCTCAGGATTTGCCCCGGATGAGTACAGCCAGGAGAGAGCTGAGGCATCATCAGGTGTGGTGTTGTTGAATGTAAGCGAGCCAGTGTCCTCGTGAATTCCAAGTGCGAGGAATGTTGCTTCAGCAGGACTTATGGGTATTCCACTTTCAATAATTTT
>FWWL01001458.1_pt1 | contig 48776 bp, 34 predicted proteins | sample 2228331 | NCBI WGS metagenome assembly FWWL01 (sample SAMEA103939775, study PRJEB20133) | metagenome | reverse complement strand
GTTTTTCGGATGGCGGCTCGTCCGCCTGTGTCACTGTCCGCGCGATGCGGGCCTCCGGCTCCCCGGCTGCTCCCCGGAGACCCGCATCGCAGCTCTGGCATCCCGGTGTTACGGGACGTCCGGACTGATGCGGCAGGTGATGAAGATCACCAGTTCGCGCTGGTCGGACTCCCTGTTGCGATGCTTGAACAGGTTGCCAAGGAACGGCAGGTCGGACAGGAACGGGATGCGGGTCAGCGTGCTGACCTCGTTCTCGTTCAGCAGTCCCCCGATCACCACCGTGTCTCCGTCCTTGATGCGCACGGATGTGTCCGCGAACCGCGTGGAGACCTGCGGCAGGGTCACTCCGGTGTTCCGGTCCGTCACCAGCGTGGGCGTGCTGACCTCCGGATGGATCTTCATGGAGATGGTGGAGTCCGCCACGTTGATGAGCGGCATGACGCCCAGCTCGATGCCCGCGTTGACCTTGTTGGTGGTCACGGTGATGCCGCTGGTGGTGGCCTGGATGCTCTCGATGTAGGTGATCTGGTCGCCGATGAAGATCGTCGCCGTGTCGCCCTCCACCACCGAGATCTTCGGGCTGGCCAGCAGCCTGGCCCGTCCGTCCTTCATCTCCGCCTCGAGCGTGGCATCCAGGAACATGCTGAAGCTGCGCGTGGTGGTCGTCCCGGCGGCGGCCGTGCCGCTGGCGCCGATGGTGAACCCGTTCAGCGACTGGTCGTAGAGAAAGCCCTGCTTCAGCGCGCTGTTGCTCCCGATGTCCACCAGACGGGCCTCGATGGAGACCTGCGGGGCCGCGACGTCCACCCGGCTCAGGATTTCCAGCGCCCGCTCGATGTCGCTGCGCGAGCCGGAGAGCACCAGCATCCGGGAGTCGTCGTCCGCGTTGCCCTTTTTGTCGTCGCCCTTGCCCTTGCCGGGAGCGCCCACGGCCGTGTCGCCGCCGCCACCGCCGCCTCCGCCGGACTTGCCCTCGTCCTGCTCGATGGCCTTCCGGTAGACCAGGTCATCCCTGCCGGTGGGGCGGAGGAAGTCGGGCCTCGCCAGAACGGAACCGGTCGCGACGCGCAGCGTGGGGACCAGCCGCTCCAGCGTGGCGATGAGGCTGGAGGGCTTGGAGTGCTTGATGCGGTAGACCTCCACCTCCGTGCGGGACTCGCTCGGAGCGATGGACTGGTCCACCATGGCCACCAGAGTCCGGGCGGCGTCCACGTCCTCCTTCGGACCGCTCAGGATGAGGGTCTTGCCGTCCGTCTGCTGGGCGGGCAGAGAGGCCACCAGGTTGGGATACTGCGCCTTCAGGACGGTGAGCATGTCCTGGGCGGAGCCGCGCGTCAGCGTCACCACCTCGGTCGCGGCGTCGGCTCCGGAGCGGAAGCTGTTGATGGACTTGTCCGTGCCCACATAATAGGTGCTTCCGTCCCGGAGCCAGCGGTAGCCGGACAGACGGGTGATGGAGTTCAGCGCACTCTCGAATTCCACGTTCTGCAGTGAGACGGTCACCTCGCCCTTCACGTCCGTGGCGGTCACCACGTTGACGCCGGCCTGCATGGTGAGCGCCTTCAGCACGTCGTTGATGTCCGTCGCCACCATGTTCAGGCTGATGTTCCCGCCAGGGGAGCGCCCTGCCGACGACGTCGCGGTCTCCGGAGCGCGGGCGGTGCGCACCGGACGGGGCTCGGCGCTTCCGGGCTCGAGGACCTCCGCCTCGGCGGCCACCCGCACCACGGGCTCCTCGGAGCGCGCCGGGCGCGCGGGCCGGAAGGCTGTCAGGTCTCTTTTCGGAGCGGGCGGCTGTGCCGGAGGAGCAGTCACCGTCTCGGCACGCGGGGTCTTCCGGACGTCGAGACGCGGCGCGGGCGGAGCAGCGCTTGCCTGCGGAAGCGTCGTGAGCGGCGGTCCTCCGGGATTCACGGCCAGCGACACCGCAGCCTCTTTTGACGCCGCAGCGGCTGTTGCCGCGCTGCCGGACTCAGTCCGGGCTGCCGCTGCCGGCGCAGCTGCGGGAGCCGCGGCGGACGCGGACGCTGCCGGATTGCGCGCATCCGCGCCGGACTTTGCCGCCAGCTGCGCGGCCGCGCTCTTCCAGACGGTCAGCAGAAGCGAGCCGTCAGCCGAGCGCCCGAGTTCGTAGGGCACCTTCGCGGCGGTCGTCACGGCCACGCGGGTGACGGGGGGCTTGCTCTGGAACCAGCCCGCCCTGACAGCCTTGACGTTCTGGCTCCTGACGGCCTGCCGGACCGGCCTGCACTGATACTCTCCGCGGATGTCCAGTGCTATCCACTGGCCCGCTGCGGACTGGTTCACCCAGGCTTCAGCCCGTCCGTCCACCGTCACGCGGATGTCGACCCTGTCGGCAAGGTCGTCGACGCGCACGGCGGTGACGCTGGCTGCCTGGACAGCCGACGCGGCAAGCGCCAGGATGAGGATGATGGTCCCGAGGGCGCTTCCGGTCTTCATTTCACTCGCCCTCCTGACGCGGCCGGGACGTAGAACTCGCATCTTGAGCTCCTCCTACTTTCAAGAACACGCTGCGGTCTTGCTTCTTCAGGACCACCCCCACGGGGGAGATGGACTTCACCACGTAGCCATCGCCGACGCTCTGGCCTTCGCGGACGAAATATCTGCTTCCACCCTCTCCGCGGAGGATGGCGATGTCAAAGGCTCCGCGCACCACGCCCGTCGCCGTGAACGGCGGAGGCTCCGGGGCTGACGGTGCCTGGACGCCCGGTCCCTCCACCCGCAGTCCCTGGCTCAGGCCGGGCAGGGGAAGAGGCGGGATGGGAAGCTGTCCGCCCCCGCTCCTCGAGCCTTTTCCGGAGGACGCGCCATTGCCGGATGGCGCCTTGTAGATCTTCATGCCGCCGGCGGGCTCGTTCTGGTCCGGCCTGATGACGGGCCGGAACGGGTCTCTGGGGGGCGCTCCGGAGAAGACCATCTGCTCCGCTCCAGGAGCGGCGGCGTCCCCGGCGGGCGCGGCGGAGGCTTCCTCCGGGGCGTCCGTCGTGGCGGCTTCACCGGCAGCCCGGGCGGCGGGCGCCTCCTGCGGAGCCGGCCGGTGGAGCGTCTTCTTCACCGAGTATCCCACCGCCAGCACCAGCACCAGCGACAGCGCCACCAGGACGGGAATCTGCTTCTTGGCGTCTGATTGCATGGTCAAAACCCTCTCTCAGTCGGCCGCGCTGTTGCGGTTGGTCACACCGACGTCCTTGAGCTGCTCCCTGTGCCTGCGGAACGTCCCTCTCCCGTCGTCCGGGCCGCCCTGCCCGTCCTTCTCATCCAGGATGAAGGCGGACAGGTTGAACGTGATCTCCAGCTTCCCGGACACCTGGCCGCTCCCCGAGCGCGACATGGCCCCGGGCGAGATGTCCACGGAGTTGACGGTCATGATCTTCGGGAAGGTGGTCAGGCGGTTGAGGAAGCTCAGCGCGTCGGCATACGTTCCCTCGCACTTCACCTCGATGCGCTGCACCTGGTAGGGAGGCGGCGTCTCCTTCTCTTCAGCCGACCCCTTTCCGTCCTCTCCCTCCTGCGAGCTCTTCTGCCGGGGCCTGGGCTGGTCGGGGATGGGCCGCACGCCGGTCACCCGGAGGTTGACCGACTTTCCGAGCTCCTCCAGCTGCTTCAGCAGGGTGGGGATGTAGGAGCGCGGCGTGGCGCTCTTCTCCAGGTGCCGCAGCTCGTCCAGAGCCTCGTAGTAGTTGCGCTCGGAGGCCTCCAGCAGCCGGGCGAACTGACGTCCGTCCTCCACCTGAGCCTCCTTCTCCGCGAGCTCGGCCCGCACGGAGCTGATCTGGCTCATCCCGACCACCACGATGCCGATGCACAACAGCAGCGCCACCACGGAGCCGCCCGCCAGCAGCATCAGCGAGCTGCGGTTGGGCTCAAGTCTTCTTCTGGGTCGCATTGTCGTCCCCCTGGGCGGTATTGACGGGCCTGGGCGGCCGGCCGTCGAAGTATGCGGGCACGTCCTTCAGGCCGGTGGCCACCTCGAACTCGATAACGGGGGTGGCTCCCTGGGAGCCCGGACGCGTGTAGCTGAGCTCCACGCTCTCGATGGCTCCGCCGAACTGGTTGAGCCGCAGCATGGTCTCCCCGACGAGCTGCTGGTTCATCGTGACGCCCGAGATGCTCACCTTCGCGGAAGGCGGCGGTCCCGAATCCGCGGATGCCGATGTCGCCACCTGCTGGGTGGCGACCCGGGTCAGCCACGCCTGCTCGGGCAGGCAGCGGGCCACGATGTGGAGGTAGTTGTACCACTTGAGCGTGTGCTCGCGGGCGTTGCTGTAGAGCTGTATCCTGGGCTTCAGCTCCCTGGTCCGGGCTTCGATGAACTTGATCTTGTCCACCTTGGGCTGCAGCTTGACCAGCTCCTCGTTCATCTCGTTCACGTCCGCCTTGATCCTGAACCACTGTGCGCTCAGGACCGTGAACAGGACGATGGCGGCCATGAACAGCCCGCTCATGAGGAAGAACAGGCGCCGGATGGTGCGCTCCAGGCGCGCCTTCTCCTCCCGCTTCTGTGCTATCAGGTTGATGTTGGGCATGGGTCCTGATTCCGATCCCCCGGCCGCCGGGCTGCGGGCTTCCCCGCGCCCGCGGCATCTGTTCCGGACACTGTCAGGCGGCTTTCGCCACGCGGGCCGGCTGCTCGCTCTTCAGGGCGAGCCCGGACGCCACCGCGAACAGGGGCCCTTCCCTGCGGGCCTCCTCCTCCGTCAGGCACCCCCGGCCGATGATGCCGTCCTCGAACACGTTGAACAGCGTGGCCCGGAGGTTCAGCTTGGCGGAGATGTATTCCGGCAGCCCGGACAGACGGCTGGTGCCGCCCGTCAGCAGCAGGCGGGTGACCACCGCCTGCGGGGTGCCTTCCGGAAACTGCGACTGATAGTAGTGGAGCGACCGCCGGATCTCGCGGAGCAGCTCGTCCAGCTGCGGCTGGAGGGCTCGAGCCGTGCGGATGATGCTCTCGTCGGGCGGACCGTCCCCGGTGTCCAGCATCGGACCGATCCGCACGCGCCGCTTCAGCTCCTCGGCCTCCTCATCGGAGACGCCAGTCTGCGACTTGATGGCCTGGGTCAGGCTCGACCCGGCGATGGGGATGCTGCGGGTCAGCGCGAACTGCCCCCCGGAGACGATGTTCAGGTCCGTATGTCCCGCGCCCATGTCCACCAGGGCGACGGACTCGCTGCGCAGGGAAGGGTCGCTGGAGTACTCCACCAGAGAGCGCATCAGGGCGAACGCCTCCACGTCCACCACCAGCGGCTCCAGTCCCACCTCCTCCAGCACCGCCACCCTGGACTCCACAAGGTCCGCGGGAGCGGCCACGAGCATGATCTGCATCTGCCCGTCGCCGCTTTCTGTGTCGAGGATCTCGAACTCCACCAGGCTGTCGTCCATTCCGGTGGAGATGTATTTGGCGGCCTCGAAGCGGATGGACTTGCGCAGGACAGCTTCGGACATCTTCGGGACCTGGACGTGGCGCACCAGGACCTGCGAGCCCGAGACGGCCGCCACCGCCCCGCGGGCGTGTATCTCCGCCCCGCGCAGCGCGTTGCGGATTGCGGCGGCCACGGCGGTGACGTCGGTGACCATCCCGTCGTGGCAGCTCTCGGGAGGCGTGGGCTGAAGGACGGCGCGGGCCGCCTGCCAACCTCCCGACGGAGCCGCTTCCAGCTCCATTATCTTGATGACGCTGCTGCCGATGTCGATGCCGATGACGCGGTCCTTGCCGAACAGGTGCGGAAGTGCCACTGCGCTCTCTCCTCTGTCTTCTCCCCGTCGCCGTGGCGGGAGCCCCCATCCGCGGCGCCGGGGCCAGCCGCCGTTCGAAGGCGGGACTCAGCCATAAAGAGTATCGGTTCCGGCCGGAAGAACTTGAGCCCGCCGGGACGCTTTGCGTCCGGTGTGTCCGCCGGAAGTCCTGCGGGGTTGCCGCGGGCGGAAACCTTTCCCGCACAAGCGCGTCATGGACATCGGGAGGGTTGGGCGGGGCGGCCCGTGTGGTATAATGTCTTTTGCCGGTCGAGCCCGGACGGGCGGGCCGGCGGGCTTCCATCTCCTCGTGGGGGCGAAAGGTCTCGACAGGGAGCTTTGAAGCGCGGTTTGCGAGCCGAGGCGCCGCTGGCCTCGTAAAAAGCGGCAAAACAATAAACGCGAACAGCAACTACAGCTACGCGCTCGCTGCCTGATCTCGGTCAGGCCAGCGTCAAAGCTGCTCTGATGTAGCAGCCGTCCGGCCGCTTCCCGCCGGCGGGAGCGGACCCGGGCGTGGACAAGACCGGCTTGCTCCGGAGGGGCGCCTGCCGCCTTCGGGGGACTTTTATCGGTGGGCTGGCTTCGGAGCGGTCCTGTCTGCGGGATAAGCTCTGGGCGAGACAAAGAACGCAGACTACGCTCGTAGACGGCCGCGCGGTCGGCTTTCTGGACCCGGGTTCGATTCCCGGCGCCTCCACCAACTCTTGCAGCAGGTTGCCGCGTCATCCTCAAGACGAGACGCGTCTGGAACTTCATCCGCTGAGTGGCTGCGGAGCTTCCTGCTACTCCCTCGCCCGGGAGTCGAAAGGCCGAACATCGTATGGCGAAGATCGTGAAGCACAGCTACGTGCTGGCAGTCCGGGACCTTGCCAGGTCTACCCGCTACTGGCAGGAGGTGCTGGGCTTCCGGCCGGAAGGCATCGACGCTCCCGGCTGGTCGTTCCTGCAGCGCGACGGGGTCCGTGTGATGCTGGGCGAGTGTCCGGACCAGGCGGACGCTGCCGCGACGGGAGACCACTCCTATTTCGCTTATCTGAACGTCGACGACGTGGATGCAGTGGCGCAGGAGATATCTTCCGGCGGAGGCACCATTCTGTTCGGGCCCGAAGACCGCCCCTGGGGGATGCGCGAACTGCACGTCGTCACTGTGGACGGCCATCGCATCACCTTCGGCCAGCAGATGGAATGACCGGGTCCTGCTTCCCGCTCGGGAATCACGCGCCTGCTGTCGGAGCCGCGCCTCGTCCGGCCGGCGGAGGCTGGTCGGGACGACTCCCGCTGAGCGCCTTCCCGGCGAGGACGTGCCTTTCCGGCCTTCCGCAATGACCCTGCGCAGCGGCCCTTCCTAGTGGCATAAATTAGGGCGGAAATCCCACGTTAGTCTCTGGAGGTCGCAAGGTGGTGAATCTGCTCAGGGTCCGGCCGCTCGTCGTGGCGGCGGCGGCCATGGTGGCGGCTCTCGGTATGGCCGCCCTGCCTGTGGAGGGGCAGGGGCGCGCGAGGCGGGAGGCCGCCGCTGAACGGGCCGGCGCGGCGCAGGCGCCCGGCGCCGGCTCCCTGCGCGAGCAGGCTTCGCCGGAGCGTCAGATGCGCCGGCAGGCTCTGGCCGGAGCGTTCCTGGGGCTGCAGGTCCAGGACGCCCCCCGCGAAAGCGGCGCGGGCGCACTGGTCGTCTCTGCCGTCCCGGGCGGCCCCGGCGAGAAGGCGGGCGTCCGGCAGGGCGATGTCATCGTCTCCATCGCCGGCAATGCTGTCACGCAAGCCGAACAGTTCGTCCGGATGGCCGGGGCGCTCGCGGTCGGCCGGCCCGTCCCGCTCGAGGTGGTCCGCGACGGAAGACGACTCACCCTGACCGTCACGCCCGTCCCGCGTCCGGGGCGGTTCGATGCGCCGTCTTCCGCATCTTCCGCCGCCTCCGCCTCTCCTTACGCGCCTCCCGTACCGGAGCGTGCCGGGCCCCTGGACATCAACGTCCTCCGATATGTGCTCATCGACCCGGAGACCGGGGAGGTGACGTTCATCGGGCGCTACGACCCGGACTATGCCACGGGGCCCATCCCCTACGCCGACCTGCTCCGCGAAGCCATGGAGCATCCCTATCCGTCGTTCTCGCTGGAGCCCACGGCCCAGTCGGAGGCCACGTTCCGGGAGGCCGCGAGGAAGATGGACGAGGAGTTCGCCCGGCTGAACTCGTCCCCGGCCTACGCCGACCAGTGGACCCGCAAAGTCGCCGACCTCCTCCTGAACGACCCGTCCATGGAGACCGACCGGAAGAGGCTGTTCAACAGGGTGGCGCGGGTGATGGGCATCACCGAGGACGACTTCAGGAGGATGTACAACGCCGCGACCGGAAAGCTGGACATCCCCGATACCGAGTTCCTGGCCCTGGCCAGCAAGATGCTGCTCGGGCTGGGCTATGAGAAGGCGGGGAAGGCGCTCTGGGTGCTCTCCGGCGGCGGCGACCCGGAGACCCTGCTATACGGGATGTGCGGCGTGCTGGGAGTGCTGGACCGGTATCAGGAGCTTGCCGGGCGCGGGCTGGACCCGCAGACTTTCCGGAACGAGGGCATCATCCTGGCCATCTCCGAGCTGTGCCGGAGCTTCGACGCCTCCGAGTCGAAGATGCAGGAGATCATCGCCGGCGTGCGCGCCGGGCGGCGGTCGGTGGACGACCTCATCGACTACATGGGCAGCCTCGTATCGGAGTCCATCTCCAACAGGTACGGCGCGGCCATGCTGAACGGCGTGGTGCTGGGCCCGCAGTTCCTGTCCCGGCTCTACGCCTTCCCGCCGCCGCGTGTCGAACTGGTCTTCAAGGATGTCCCGCCGGACTCGCTGCTCGGAGAGGCGCTGTTCCGGGCCGATTACGCCCTCAAGTTCATCAGTTCGTATCCCGAAGCGCGGGAGAAGTTCCCCGGACATCTCACATCGCAGGAGTTCATCTGGCGATGCGAGGAGGAGGCGGGCTACTCCGTGCCGTCCGCAGGCGGCGTCTTCATGGGGTGCACGCTGGTCCCGGACGCCGTCCACCTCAGGATGTCGCCGGATGGCACGGTCGCGGAGTTCACCGGCGCAAGCGTCCGGGTGGACGGCTGGCTGGGGCGCATCCACGGGCGCGATGACGGGCGTCTGTCGGCGTTCCTGAGCGATGCCGCGCAGAAGTACGGCGCGTTCCTGACCCGGAATTACGGCTCTTATGCGCGCATCCATCCCGAACTGCATACCCTCTCGGAGGCCGCCAAGGTCATCGCCCTGGCCCGGGCCGCACGCCAGTCCGGAAGGCCGCTCAAGGCATCCGGGGGCGTGGGCCGGCGGGCTTCCCTGCCGCGGGAGACGGAAGGCTTCTGGAGCGCGGTGTTCCGCGTGGAGGGGTCTTCAGGCTCGCTGACCTTCGTGCAGGAGGGCGGGGCGGACTTCTCCCGGAAGACCGGCGATTCCTGGGTCAACGTGCAGGCCGATGCCGCCGTCACCACCGACGTCATGCGCCAGCTGAGCGCCAGCGCCGCGTTCGCCGAGATGGCTCTCCAGCAGGCCGTGGACGGAGACCTGGAGGCCGCGCGGGACCTCGCCGAGCGCAGCGCGAAGGCGATGACGGGAGAGATCGACCTGACGGCCCTTCCTTCCCTGTCGGACCTTCCTGAGCCCAGGATGGCCGCGCCGTACGGGGCGGCGGGAGCCTCGCTGGTGGGGGAGACGCTGAAGACTCTGGACGAGCTCTCGGAGGCGCAGGGCGAGCTTGCCCGCGCGCAGGCGATGGAGTCGTCGTCGCCCGATGAGGCTGCGCGCATCCGTCAGGAGGCGGAGCAGGCGCGCGACCGGGCGAAGGAGAAGTTCCGTCTGCTGCTGGAGGCGGCCGGGGTGCTGCGCTCCGAGCCGGCGAAGGCATCCTCCGTTGCGGTGACGCTGGCCAGCCTGAAGGCCGGGGTGGGACCGCTGCCCGCCCCTGCAGCCGTCGCGCAGCCGGCCGGGACGCCGGGAAGCGCCGCGGGAGAGGTGCGGCCGTCATCGCCGGCCGACTGGAACGCGCGCATCGCGGGATGGCGCAGGGAGCTGGAGGAGACGGAGAGGCAGATGGAGGTCACGCGGCAGGCTCTGCTCCGTCTGAACCGGGTCATTCTGGACAATGCGAAGCTGTTCGAGGAGTGGGAGCGCTCCTCGGAGGAGGCGTTCGACCGGTGCGTGGAGATGGGCGCCGACGTGGCGCTGGACTTCGGCATCACCGGGCTGGCGGACCGCTACGAGACCATCTACGACCTCGCGAAGAAGCTTCCCGACCCGCCCGCGGACCTGCTGGAGAAATACCGCCACATGGTGCAGATAGTCCAGCGGCTGAAGGAAGCCAAGGCCATCCGCGACGCCGCGACGCTTATGGAGCGCGAGAACCAGTCCCTGGCGGAAGTGCTGGAGACGATGCGGGACGGCATCGGGCAGATCATGGGGCTGCTGAACCTCGACAGGACCGTGCCGGGAGCGGCGTGGAAGTACGGTTCGCTCTTGTGGGACAACGCCTACAACCTGTGGGAGCTGTACCACACCTGGAAGAACGTCACGGCTCTGGAGCGCAACAACGAGCAGTTCGCGGAAGGGGTCCGCAGGCTGTCGGAGCGGATGAAGGACCTGCAGTCGCGTTCGAAGGAGCTTCGCCGGAAGATCGAAGAGGCGGAAGCGGCGGGCGCGGGGAGCCCCTGAGGCAGACGGCGTCGGCGACCCCTTGTGCCCCTTGACTGCGGGCGGCCCTCTCCGGGAGGGCCGCCCGTGGCATATGCAGGCGCAATTCGTGCAAAACTGCACAAAGTATGCTAATATCCCTGCGGGACCGGCAAAGGACGGGTATCATCCTGCAGGGCCGTCCTGCCGGCCTCTGGAATACCGGACCGGGGAACCATCGCGCAAATGGACTTCATCATACCGCTCTTCACGGAAGACAGCGTCGCTCACACGGTGCTCATCCTGGCGCTCGTGGCCGCGCTCGGCCTGCTGGTGGGCAGCATCCGCATCTTCGGCGTCAACCTGGGCATTGCCGGGGTGCTGTTCGCCGGGCTCGCGTTCGGCCACTTCGGGCTGGGCATCGACGAGCACGTGCTGGAGTTCGCCAAGGAGTTCGGGCTCATCCTGTTCGTGTATACCATCGGCGTGCAGGTGGGACCGGGCTTCACGGACTCGCTGCGCCGTCAGGGGCTCCCTCTGAACATCATGGCGGCCGCTGTGGTGCTGCTGGGCGTCCTGATGACGCTCGCGGTCAGCCATTTCGGGAAGATCGACATCAAGGCGGCGGTGGGCCTGTACTCCGGCGCCGTGACCAACACCCCCAGCCTGGGCGCCGCCCAGCAGGCGCTGAAGGACATCCCGGGTCTGCCGGACGAGGCGGCGAAGCTGCCGGGGCTCGGATACGCCATCGCCTACCCGTTCGGCATCATCGGCATCATCCTCACCATGCTGTTCGTGCGGGCGGCCTTCCGCGTGGATGTGGCGCGGGAGAGCGAACTCATCGCCCGCATCCAGCGGCCCGCCGTTCCGCCTCCCACCAACGCCAACCTGGAGGTCACCAACCCCAATCTCGACGGTCTGCGCATCCGGGACATCCCGGGGCTGGCGGAGTCGGGCGTGGTCATCTCGCGCATCCTGCACGAAGGCAACCTGCAGGTGGCGCACCCCGAGACGGTGATGCGTCTCGGAGACGTCCTGCATGCCGTGGGGCCCGAGAAGAAGCTGCGTCAGCTGAAGCTGGTGGTGGGCTCCGAGAGCGAGGTGGACCTCAAGGAGATGCCCAGTTCGCTGGTCATCCGAAGGCTGGTGGTCACGCGGAAGTCGGTGCTGGGCAAGACGCTGGAGGAGCTGGACCTGGTGGGACGGTTCGGCGTGACGGTGACCCGGGTCAGCCGCGCCGAGATCGAGTTCACCCCCACGCGGGACTACCGTCTGCAGTTCGGAGACACGCTGCTCGCCATCGGGGAGGAGGAGGGCATCGCCCGGGCCGCGGCCGAAGTGGGCAACTCCGCCCGCCGCCTGAACCACCCGGAGATCGTCCCCATCTTCGTCGGCATCGTGCTGGGAGTCATCGTCGGGAGCTGGCCGGTGGAGATTCCCGGGATGCCGGCTCCCGTCAAGCTGGGACTTGCGGGAGGGCCGCTGGTGGTGGCCATCCTGCTCAGCAGGCTGGGCCGGGTGGGGCCGCTGGTCTGGTACATGCCCATCAGCGCCAACTTCATCCTGCGGGAGGTCGGCATCGTCCTGTTCCTCGCCTGCGTGGGGCTGCGGGCGGGCGACCAGTTCGTCGCCACTCTGGTGAACGGGGACGGGCTCCGGTGGATGGCCTGGGCGACGCTCATCACGCTGGTGCCGCTGCTGGTGGTGGCGCTGGTGGCGAGGGCCGTCTACCGCGTCAACTATCTGTCGCTTTGCGGCCTGCTGGCGGGCAGCATGACCGACCCGCCGGCCCTCGCCTTCGCCACGAACATCACTGGCTCGGACGCCCCGAACGTCTCCTACGCCACGGTGTACCCTCTGGTGATGCTGCTGCGCGTCCTGAGCGCCCAGGCCATCGTCCTGCTTCTGGTGCGCTGACGGACGGGACTGCAGCCTGTCAGAATGCCGTCTGAACCTGCATCACCAGGGCGTCGTTGCGGACGTCGCGGCCCTGTTCGTCGTGCTTCTCGTAGTTGATCTGGAGGCGCGTCCCTCCGTCCCCTGAGATGTTCCGGGTCCAGCCCAGGGTCCAGCAGGTCAGGGCGTTGGAGCCGAGGGAGCGGTCCGGGTCGAGGTAGCTGTAGCGCAGAGCGGCGGACGAGCCGCGCCCGGCTTCCGCGACCGCCGTCGCGTACCACCCCAGCCTCTTTCTCGCCCCGTCCCGAGCATCGATGTACTCGGCCTGCAGCTTCCAGCGCCCGGCGCGATACTCCAGCTCCAGACCGGTCCTGTCGTGGCGGTCCCGGGCCGCGCCCGTCGCGCCGTCGTAGATGGCCGCTCCCGCCTGCAGCCCGGGCACGGGCTTCCAGAGAAGCCGGGCGGCGATGTCCTTGCGGTCGTTGTCGTCGCGGCCGTTGATGCCCGCGCCGTTGAACACGCCCAGCCAGTATTCCAGCCCCGCGCCGTTCGCCGTGCCGCTCAGCATCAGCCCGGTGTCGCGGCCCTGCGCTCCCAGGTCCCGTCCCGGCACGAGCGCCTCGGTGACCGGGCTCCGGTTGATGAGGTCCAGCCGGGTGCTGGACTGCAGGTTCTCCGTCCCGAACGGCACCTTGAACTGCCCGGCCTGCAGCCGCAGGCCGGACGGCGTCCGCCAGGCGATGACGGCGTCCAGCAGCTGAGGCCGTCCCACGTTCGCGCTGGACGTGGACAGGGGCGGTCCGGCGGAGACGCCGGTCACGGCCCGCCGGGAGCCGGCCAGGTCCCACTGCAGCTTCCAGTCCACCGCGGGCAGCGGCGAACCCTCCAGCGCCACACGCGCCCGGCGCACGTCCGCGCCGTCGTTGAACCCGGCCTCGGGCGAGTGCTGGTGGCGGGCCTGGATGTATCCGCTCACCTTCACCGGGGTCTTCGCGGTCACCGCCGGGGCGGGCTTCGGCGCCGCCTCCTTTGAGGCGGCCTTCAGAGATGCTATCTCCGCGCGCATCTCCTCGGCGTCCTGTTCGGTGATGATCTGCTTGCGCAGCAGATGCTCGATGATGATGTCGGCCGCGTCCTTCTCCGCAGCCGCCAGCGCTCCGGGGCAGCCCGCCGCCAGGACCGCGCCCGCAAGCAGGATGAGTCTCCTCATGATGCGACCTCCTCCTGTCGCCTTTGCGGCCGTGCGCCCGGCCGTCCGGCGATGCTGTACGGGATATCGGCCGCGCCCGGGTCACCTCTGCACAGCGAAGTCGCTTCGTGTCGCAAATTAGCCGGGGGGAGGGAGGGCCGGCGGTTCCCGGGCCCCGGAGCCGAGTCCTGGACTTCCCCTCTTCGGGGTGCCCTGATGGCCAAAATCTTCTGCGACAATATTGCGCTCCCCCGTTGACCGGGGGCCTGCTCAGGCCTTATGATGGAGCCCGTTGACGCCCCGGACCCATGCGGGCCGCCATTCTGACGGCGCGGCCATGCTGTCGTCCGGCAAGCGTGAGAGGGGGTATGCTGATGCGTTCCGTTCCGATGCTCCGGGCCGCCGCTGTCGCGGCCATCCTGGCTGTCCGTTGCCATCCGGCTCTTTGCGCGGTCTACTACGTCTCTCCGTCGGGCAGCGATGCGGCCGACGGTCTTTCCTGGGCATCCGCAAAACGCAGCATCGCCGCGGCGGCTGCGGCGGCGCAGTACAGAGACCAGGTCTGGGTGGCGGCCGGCGCCTACACCGGTCCTGTGATGCTGAAAAGCGGCGTGGCCATCTACGGGGGTTTCGCGGGACATGAGACCTCCCGGGATGAGCGGGACATCTCCGCCAATCCCGTCATCCTGACCGTCCCCGGCCCCGCGCCGGCCGTCTACATCTATGCGGGCGCCTCGGTGTTCACCCGGCTGGATGGCGTGAGGATATCGGGGTGCGGCGGCGAAGGCATCCGCACGGGGGACGGCTCGGCGACCATCCGGGACTGCGAGATCACCGGGAACGCCGGTGCGGGGATCGTCTTCTTCGGCGGGGCGCACCTGGTGTCCGGGTGCCGCGTCACAGGGAACGGCGGTCCGGGACTGGACTGCGCTTACGGCGCCGGCCCGTACGTCACGGAGTGCACGGTATCCGGCAATGCGGGGGGCGGCGTCGTGTGCAGCGGCGGGTCGATGCCCTTCCTGGACCGCTGCTACCTCAGAGACAACGCCGGCGGCGGCATCCTCTGCTCGGAATGGTCTTCTGCGACGGTCCGTTGCTGCGTGATAACCGGGTCGAACGGCCCCGGAGTGTCGTGCGAGGACGGTCCGGGCCTGTCGCTCGTCAATAACACGGTGGCCGGCAACCAGGGGGCGGGACTGCTCCTCGGATCCGGCACGACCGCCATCAACAACATCGTGGCGTTCAACGGGTCGGGCATCAGCGTCGCAGCGGGAGGAGAGCCGCCCGTTCTGCTCCACAACTGCGTCTACGGGAACGCCGCAGGGGACTACATCGGGACCGGCCCGGCACCGGGCGACGTGCGCGCAGACCCCCGGTTTGCGGACCGGAGTTCGTGGGACGTCCGGATATTGCCCTCCTCCCCCTGCAGGGACGCGGGATACGACCCTGCCGCCAGCGAGATAATGGCCGACATCGACGGAGGCCCGCGCCGGAAGGGAAGCGCCGTGGACATCGGGGCTTACGAGGTGGACGGAGCCATCCCGGCCGTCTCGAGCATCCCGGAGCTCCGGGCCGCTCCGCCCGGGACCCCGGCGGAAGGGGTCCGCGGCATCGTGAGCGCCGCCTGGCCGAGGGTATTCTACCTGCAGAAGGAGGACCGCGCGTGCGGCATCCGGGTGGAGCTGGCCGGCCACGCCCTGCAGGCCGGAGACCGGGCCGCCGTCTCGGGGACCTCGGGTCTCACGGCAGCCGGAGAGCCCTGCCTTTTCGCCGCGTCCGCCGTCCGGGAAGGGGCCTCGTCGGTGTCCGCTCTGGCAGCAGCGGGGCGCGACCTGCTGCCCGGACGGGCGCTCAGTCCCGCAGGTCTTCTGGTGCGTGTGGCCGGCCGGGTGACCCGCTCCGTCCCGGCTCAGGGCGCCTTCACAGTGGACGACGGGTCCGGGCTGCGTGACGCGCAGGGATATCCGGGCGTGCGGGTGCACTGCGGCGCCCTGACGCCCCCGCCTGCCGGGTCGTTCGTCCTGGTCACCGGAGCATGCTCCTGCGAGCAGGCCGCGGGAGGTCTGGTGCCTCTGCTGCTGCCGCGGACCGCACAGGACATCGTCCCGGTCTCGCCGTGAGGCGGCCGGTAGACCCGCCCGGCGCCTTTATGTTAGACTCCGTCTTGCAATAAGTTCAGGAGGAGCCGTCTTTGGCGACGATAACGGCCAGAGAGAACGTCCGCAGGCTGGTCCCCTACGTGGCGGGCAAGCCCATCGAGGAGGTCGAGCGCGAGCTGGGCATCCGCGACATCGTCAAGCTGGCGTCCAACGAAAGCCCGCTCGGCCCCTCGCCGAAAGCACTCGAAGCGGCGAGGAACGCGCTGGAGAACATCCGGATGTACCCGGAAGGCTCCTGTTATGTGCTGCGGCAGGAGCTGGTGAAGCATCTCGGGGTGGAGCCGGAGATGCTGATGTTCGGGAACGGGTCGGACGACCTCATCCACTGTCTGGGGCTGGCTTATCTGGACCCGGAGGACGAGGTGGTCACGGCGGCGCCCACGTTCGTGCAGTATCGCGCGGCGGCGCTGCTGGCCGGCTGCACGCTGCACGAAGTGCCGCTGCGGGACTACACCTACGACTTGGATGCCCTTGCCGACCGGTTCAACGAGCGCACGCGGCTGGTGTTCATCGCCAACCCCAACAACCCGACGGGCACGATGAACACCCGCGCCGAAGTGGAGCGCCTGCTGGACCGGCTGCCGGAGCGGACTCTGTGCGTGCTGGACGAGGCCTACTACGAATACATCGACCATCCCGACTACCCGCAGTCCATCGATTATGTCCGGCAGGGCAGGAATGTGGCGGTGCTGCGCACGTTCTCCAAGATCTACGCTCTGGCCGGTCTGCGGGTGGGATACGGCATTGCCGCTCCGGAGGTGGTCCGCGCGGTGGACCAGGTGCGGGAGCCGTTCAACGTCAACACGGTGGCGCAGTACGCCGCTGCGGCCAGCCTGCAGGACCCGGAGCACGTGGCGCGCAGCCGGAAGGTGAACGAAGAGGGCAAGCGGATGTTCTGCGAGGCGTTCGCCCGGCTGGGCCTGAGCTACGCGCCCTCGCAGGCGAACTTCGTCTTCGTGGACCTGGGGCGCGACTCCGTGGAAGTGGCGGACGCGCTGCTGCGCAGAGGGGTCATCATCCGGTCCGGGAAGATCTTCGGCACGCCCACCTGTGCGCGGGTGACGGTGGGCCTCCCGGAAGAGAACCGGCGCTTCATCGCCGCGCTGGAGGAGGTCCTCGCCTGACCGGCGGGAGACGGCGCTGAACGTGGACGGCGAGGGCGGCGGCTTTGTCGTCGGGACGCTGGGGATCGCCGGTGTCGGACTCATCGGCGGGTCGGTGGGCCTGGCCGCGCGAAGGCGGGGCCTGGCGGAGCGGGTCATCGGAATGGGAAGGTCGGCGGAGAGGCTCCGGCTGGCGCAGGAGCTGGGCGCGATCGACGAGTCCACCACCGACCTGCTGGAAGGCGCCTCCCGCTGCGACCTGGTCTACCTGGCCACTCCCGTGATGACCATCATCGAGCAGCTCGGGCAGCTTTCGGCGCTTCGCGGACACTCTTGCGTGGTGACCGACGGCGGAAGCGTGAAGGAGGCCATCGTGAAGGCGGCCGCGGACCTGCCCCCCGGGATGCGCTTCGTGGGAGGGCACCCCATGGCCGGTTCGGCGGACGCCGGAGTCGAGGCGGCCACGGAGACGCTGTTCGAGGGCGCCACATACGTCCTGACGCCCGTGGACGGCACCGGCCCTGAGGCGCTGGACATCGTCCGCCGATTCGCGCGCGCGCTGGGTTCGCGGGTGCTCGAGATGCCACCCCGGACGCACGACCGCATCGTCGCGCGCACGAGCCATCTGCCGCACATCGCGGCGGGAGCCTTTCTCCGGGTGGCCGCCGCGGCGGGCCCCGAGGTCCGGGACGTGCGGGCCGGAAGCTTTCGCGACCTCACGCGGGTGGCCGGCAGTCCCGCAGCTCTCTGGCGGGATATCTGCTCCGCGAACCGCGAGCCCATCCTGGCGGCGCTCCGGGAGTTCCGGGACGCCCTCTCTCAGGCGGAGCGGCTCATCGCGGAGGGGACGGCGGAAGAGCTTGAAGAGTGGTTCGAGGCGGGGCGGCGGCTGAACTCGGGACTTGCGGCGGGGAAGGAGGAGACGCAGTGAGCCGATGGACCCTGCAGAAGCGCGGACCGTTCCTCGGGGAGATAGCGCCTCCGGGCGACAAGTCCATCTCCCACCGGGCGGCCATCCTGGGCGCTCTGGCGGAGGGCGAGACGCACATCACGAACTTCCTGCCCTCCGAGGACTGCCTGAACACCGTTCGCTCGCTCAGGATGATGGGCGTCCGCATCGACGCCCACTCCGAGACGGAGCTGACCGTCTACGGCGGCGACCTCTCCGAACCTCCGTCCATCCTGGACACCGGCAACTCCGGCACGGGCCTGCGTCTGCTGGCAGGAGTGTGCGCCGGTCAGCCGTTCCTGAGCATCCTGACGGGCGACGCGAGCATCCGCCGCAGGCCGATGAAGCGCATCTGCGACCCGCTCCGGAAGATGGGAGCCACCATCCTGGCGCGCAAGGGCGACCTCGCGCCGCTGGCCATCCGGGGAGGAGGGCTGCAGGGCATCCAGTTCGAAAGCCCGGTGGCGAGCGCTCAGGTCAAGTCGGCCATCCTGCTCGCCGGGCTGTTCGCGGAGGGCGAGACCTCGGTCACGGAGCCGTCCCTGTCCCGCGACCATTCGGAGCGGATGCTGGGAGCGTTCGGAGCGCAGATCGTGTGCAAGGACCTGACGGTCACCCTGAGGCCCGGCTCGCGCCTGAAGGGAAGGCCCGTGCAGGTGCCGGGAGACATCTCGTCGGCGGCATTCTTCATCGTGGGGGCCCTCATCTGTCCCGGCTCGGAGCTTCGCGTCGCGAACGTGGGACTCAATCCCACGCGGACCGGGCTGCTCGACTCGCTCAGGGCGATGGGCGCGGACATCACCGTGCTGGAGGAGACAGAGGTCTCCGGCGAGCCCGCCGGGACGCTGCTCGTCCGGCACAGTGCCCTGCGAGGGGCGGAGTTCGGCGGTTCGCTCATCCCCCGGATGGTGGACGAGGTGCCCGTGCTGGCGCTGGCGGCCTGCTTCGCCGAGGGAGAGACGGTCATCCGGGACGCTCAGGAGCTGGCGGTGAAGGAGTCGGACCGGCTGGCGACCGTCACATCCACGCTCACCGCGTTCGGAGCCGACGTGCAGCGCACTCCGGACGGCATGGTCATCCGCGGCGGAGCTCCGCTCAGGGGGGCCGCGGTGCCCTCCTACGGCGACCACCGCATCGCGATGATGGCCGCCATCGCGGCCTGCGCCGCATCCGGACAGACGGAGGTGCAGGACGTGGACTGCGTCAACACCTCCTTCCCGGGGTTCCTGCGGATGCTGGAGAGCGTCACGCGATGAAGCCGCCTGCGCCCGACCACTCCTGCCACGTCATCACGATAGACGGACCGGCGGGAGCCGGCAAGAGCACGGCGGCCTCACTGCTGGCCCGGCGTCTGGGCTGGTTCCATCTGGACTCCGGGAGCACCTACCGCGCCTTCGCCGCCGCCGTGCTGCGCAGGGGAGTCTCCCCCACGGACGCTCGGGCTCTGGCCGCGCTGGCCGGGGACATCCGGGTGGAGATACGCGAGGACGAGGGCGGGGTCCGGGTCTTCGCCGACGGCGAGGACGTGACCGCGTTCATCCGCACCCCGGAGGTGTCCCGGGCATCGTCTCCGGTGTCCGCCGTCCCGGAGGTGCGCCGGAGGCTGGTGGAGCTTCAGAGGAGCATAGCGGCGGGCCGGAACACGGTGGCGGAGGGCCGCGACATGGGCACGGTGGTCTTTCCCGACGCCACCGTCAAGGTGTTCCTGACGGCGTCTCCGGAAGAGCGGGCGCGCAGAAGGATGCGGGACTTCGAGAAGCAGGACCGGCCCGTGACGGAGGAGGCGGTCCTTGCGGAGATCCTGGAGCGCGACGAGCGCGACAGCACGCGGGCGGTCTCCCCGCTTCAGCCCGCTCCCGACGCCTACATCCTGGAGACCGACCTTCTGACACCGGAAGAGGTGGTCGACCGCATCATCGCCTGGTATGTTGACGCGACTCTTTGATCCGAACATCGTCTATGTGACCATCCGCGGGTTCTTCCGCCTGTTCTTCCGCGTGATGGGGACCTGGAGGGTGACGGGTCTGGAGCATATCCCGCCGGAGGGGCCCGTCATCATCATCAGCAACCATATCAGCTACCTCGACCCGCCCCTGATGGGAAGCGCTGTGCGCCGCACGGTGGCCTATATGGGCAAGGCGGAGCTGTTCACGGGGAACCGGCTGCTGGCGTGGGTGTGCCGGAAGCTGGAGTCCTATCCCGTCCGGCAGGGGGCGCCGGACCGCGAGGCCCTCCGGATGACATTCGAGATCCTGGAGCGGGGATGGATGGTGGGCATCTTTCCGGAGGGGCACCGCAGCGAGACCGGAGAGCTTCAGCCGTTCCAGCCCGGGCTTGGCCTCATCGCCCTGCGCAGCCGGGCGCCGGTGGTGCCGTGCGGGTTCGCGGGCACCTACGAGATGCTCCGGCCGCACAGCCGGCGGCTTCGCCGCAGCCACATCGAGGTCCACTTCGGCCCTCCGCTGAAGCTGGACGACCTGTACGAAATGGAGGACAGGAAGCAGGCGGCAACTCTGGTGAACGAGCGCGCCTTCAGCGAGGTCCGGAGTCTGGTGGAGGAAGCAAAGGCCGCGCGCGAGCAGTGGTATGCCCGGCGCGGCCGCAAAGCGCCCTGAGCGGCCCGGCGCTCAGTATCCGCTCAGTATTCGGAAAGTCCGGACTCCTGCACCTGCATGGGCATGACCACGCACAGGTAGTCGTCCTGCCCCACAGGCCTGATGACGGCGGGAGAGAGCGACTGGGACATCTCGAACGCCACGCCGTCCGTCTCCAGGACGCTCAGCACGTCCAGAAGATAGCTGCAGTTGAACGCGATCTCCAGGTCGTCTCCCTCGCGGACGGCCTCCACCTCCTCGTAGGCCTGCCCGATGGCTCCCGCCCGGGCGGAGACGGCCACCTTCTCTCCCCGGGAACGGAACACCACCCTCTGCATGTCCTGACGCGCCACGATGCCCGCGCGCCGCACGGCTCCCGTCAGGAGGTCGGTGGGGATGACCCACTTCTTGTCGTAGTCTGCGGGAATGACCCGTTCGTAGTTCGGGAACTGGCCCTCGATGAGCGCCGCCACCAGCGTGGCGTCTCCCACCCGGAACATGATCTGACGCTCCGAGATGTGGACCCGCACCGTCCCCTCGTCCGGCATGATCTTCAGCAGTTCGCTCACGGCCCGCTGGGGGACGACCGCGCTGGCCTGTCCCTGTCCGGCGGGCGCCATCCGGGTGTCCACGGCCAGCCGGTGGGTGTCCGTGGCGACCAGCCTCAGCGTGTCCCCCTGGAAGCTGAACAGCACCCCCAGCAGGATGGTGCGCAGCTCGTCCGTGGAGCAGGCGAAGACGGTGCGCCTCAGGCCCGCCCGCAGCTGCTTCGCGTCCATCTCGAACCAGACGTCGTCCGGGACCTCCGGAAGCCCCGGAAAATCGTCCGGGGGAAGGCCGACCAGGTTGAACTCCGCGGGCGGGCAGCACAGCCGGACGTGGTCGCTTCCTCCGGCCGACTCCAGAATGACGTCCGCCTCCGGGAAGGCTCCGACGATCTCAGCCGCCACCGATGCGGGGAGCGTCAGCTCGCCCGGCTCCAGCACCTGGGCCGGGACGACGGTGGACACCCCTATCTGATGGTCCGTCGCCGAGAAGCGGATGGTGGTCTCCTCGCTGGAGAGCAGCACGTGCCCCAGGATGGGCAGGGCGGTGCGTCCGCTGATCGCATGCGAAGCCGTGCGGATGCCGTCGAGCAGGTTCTTCTTCGTGAGTATGGCCTTCATAGCCCGGGACTGCCTCCGAATCCTCGATGGTGTCCGGCTCAGCCGGTGTGTGTCGTAGGGAACAGCGCGGCGGGTGTCCGGCGCTCTGCCCCCGGCGACCCGGCGCCGGACCGCCGCGGCAGTATACCACGCGGGATGCCAGTCTTCAAGAGCGGCCCCGGCTCATCGGGAGGACCCGCCCCGGCCGGTTCGGGCGGGGCGAAGCGCCGTCAGACGGCGCGCTCCGCCATCTCCGCCATCCGGATGAACGCGCGCGCCGCGTTCTCCCCGTAGGTCCCGGAAGCGGTCCCTCCCAGGATGAACGCCCGCCGTCCGCCCGCCTCCAGTCTCTCGCGCGCGATGGCAAGCGACTGCTCCGCGGGGAGGCTCTCCAGGACCTCCATGTCGTCCAGGTTGCCCACCAGGCAGAGGCTCTCTCCCGCGAGGCGGCGCGCCTCCCGGAGGTCCGCGTCGCCCCATGGAGGTGCCTCCAGGGGGTCGAGCGCGTCGATGCCCAGCGCGGCCAGCTGCGGCAGGAAGCGCATCACCGGCCCGTGGTTGTGGTAGTAGGCGATGGCTCCGTGGCGATGGATGAGGGACACCAGCCCGGTGTCGAAGCGGGTCAGAAGGTCTTCGAACGCTGCGGGGCCCAGCTGCACCGTCACATACTCCCCGCCGATGATGCGGAACGCCCGGACGCCGGCCCGGCACAGCGCTTCCACGCGCTGCAGGATGCGCTCGCTTGCCGCCTCGCACAGCGCCAGGATGAGGTCCGGCCTCTCGGCCCACATCAGGCAGAAGTCGCCGGGCGAGAACCAGGACGCCGGGATGCAGACGGCGTTCGGGATGCCGGCCATCACCAGCCCCTCCTCGCCGAGCCGCCGCTCCCACGCGAAGTAGTCCGCGGGGTCCACGGGGTGGGGGACGTAGGGGACGGACAGGAACCGCTCCACATCTTCAGGGCTCTTGAGCGGGTGCTCCACGGTGGCTCGCGTGCGCGGGGTGCGGCGGTCCCGGCGGACCAGCGGTCCGAGCGGCGTCCGGTAGGTGACCACCGTCCCGTCGCCTTCCTCGTGCGCGGCCGCCTCCGCCTCCGCTCCCAGGATGTCCCACGGGCCGCAGGCGCACTCGACGATGATGTCCGTGGCGTGCGCCAGCTCCCGCCCCAGCCCGGAATCCGGGTCGATGCGCCCGAACCCGAAAGGCGCCACCGGCGTCCGGTCCGGCGTCCCTCCGCGCATCGCTGTCAGCAGGCGCTCCCGGGAAGTCATCCGTCCGGCCGCCTCCTTCCGTCCGGCGCGCCGCGAGCTCCGGCCGTCCGGACCGCGCGGAGCCTCACCGCCGCCGCGCGGCCTTCTCCTCCCGGGCCTGCCGGGCCAGCTCGCGGGCCTCGGTGTGCTCCTCGTCGTAGAGCGGGATGAACAGCAGGGTCAGCATCCCCGGGATGGTCAGGATGCAGCAGGCGATGAAGAACCGCACGAAGCCCAGCCACTCCAGAAGGTATCCGCTCAGGATGCCCGCGCCCATCGCTCCGAGCGCCATCAGTCCCGTGGAGATGGCGTAGTGCGAGGTCTGGTAGCGGGAGCCCTGCGAGGCGTACATCAGGAACACCATGTACGCCGCGAACCCGAACCCGTAGCCGAACTGGTCGATGACCACCACCGCATAGGTCCCCGCCACCTTCAGCAGGCCCGTGGCGGCGGGAAGCTCGATGGCGGCCCACACGTATCCCAGACAGGGCACGTTCATGGCGAGCACCATCGGCCACAGGCATTTCCTGAGCCCGAAGCGGGCGATGGCCATCCCTCCCAGGATGCCGCCCACCACCAGCGCCAGGATGCCGAACGTCCCGTAGATGACCCCGAACTGCTCCGTGGAGAAGCCCAGGTTGCCCGCCGGCCCGCTCTCCATCAGGAAGGGCGGCGTCATCTTGACGATCATGAACTCGCCGGCCCGGTAGAGCAGGATGAAGGCCAGGATGGCCAGGATGCGGGGCTTGCGGAAGTATGTCACGAAGGCTTCCACGAAGGGGACCGCGTCGCCCTTCTGATGCCCGCCCCCCGGGATGTCGGCGGCCGGCCGGGGCATCGCCCAGAGCCCGTAGAGCCAGAAGATGCCGTAGACCGCGGCGCCTGTGAGGAGCGCTATCATCCACCCCTGCGCCACCGTGAAGCCCCGCTCCTCCGCCAGACGGCCGGCCAGCACCACCAGCACGCCGTTCCCGAAGATCATCGCCAGCCGGTAGGCCGTCGAGCGGATGCCCACGAAGAACGCCTGGTCCTTCTTGTCCATCGCCAGCAGATAGTAGCCGTCCGCCGCGATGTCGTGCGTCGCCGACAGGAACGCCATCACGAAGAACACTGCCAGCGTCACCAGGAAGAAGTTCGGCAGCTTCACCCCGAAGGCCACGAGGATGAACCCCGCGAGCAGAAGGCCCTGCGTAACGACGACCCAGTAGCGTTTGGTGCTGATGGTGTCCACCAGCGGCCCCCAGAGCATCTTGAGGACCCACGGCCACGTGATGAGGCTGGTCCAGAGGCCCATCTGGGCGGGGGCGATGCCCAGGGTGGTGTACATCGCCGCCGAGACGTTCACGATGATGACGTAGGGCACCCCCTGCATGAAGTACAGGGTGGGGACGAAGAGCCAGGGGCTCCGGGAGGTGGTCTTTTGTTGCTCCATAGTGTGCTTCCGGTCCCCGGCCGCGCCTGCTGCGGGCTGCGGGACCGGTTACCTGTCTTCCACACCGCTCCCCGTCTTCCCTTCACGTCCTGCGCTGAGGACGTGCTGCCGGGGGAGGACGGGACGCGGCGCCGCTCCCGCAGGGAAAAGCGTCCCGGGGGTCTTCCGGAAGGGCGATGCAGGAAAGCCGCACGAAAAAAGGCCGCCCGTCAGGGCGGCCTTGCCGAAGCCCTTCGGTCCGCGCCGGAGCAGGCGCAACAATGCTGCGAATGAAAACCGGTACATCTACCAGCGCGGGAAGCTGCCGCCGTGACGGCTCCCACCCGGATGCCGCGGAGGACTTCGCAGCGTCCCGGTCGAAGTGATTCTTGAGCCGTCCATCCGGTTCCGGAAGGGAATGGTTGCCCGCAGAATGCGTCACCTGGACCTCGTCAGCATCTTCACCCTGGCGCTCCTGTGCGCCGGGGCCGCAGCCGGCGCGTGGCCGGTGAACTACCTCTCCGCGAAGCTCGGAGCCTCCGTCTCCACACAGTCTCGACTCGAGCCGGGCTCGGACCCCGGCGCGCTGCTGAGCGACGGCGTCATCAGCAAGGGCTCTTTCAGCTTCGCGCAGGTGGAGCAGCCGCAGGTCTTCCTGGTGGACCTGGGGGAGGAGCGCGTCTTCGACCGCGTGGAGTTCGGTTCCGTCGGCTATAGCGAGCCCCGCAACGCCAGGCGCCTGGTCATCGGCGTATCGTCGGAGGGGCCCGGCGGGCCGTTCCAGACGGTCTGCGAGCGGGAGAAGGTGGGGCATTTCCAGGTCATCCGCCTGCCGGAGTGCAGGGCCAGATGGGTCCGGTTCGACCTGGGCTCGGGCGCCGAGGGGGCGCTGGTCCATTCGGTGCGCATCTACCGGGGCCACACCGTGCCGGACCTGCCCGGGGTCATGGAGCTTCTGTCCGGCCTCATCCGGCCCGGACTGCCCGGCCTGGAGCGCTACGACGCGGCCGTGCAGTCCCGTGACTGGCAGGCGGCCGCCGCGGAGCTTCGCGCATACTTCGCGCAGCGGCTCAAGCCCTCCGCCCCGCCGGACCCGAACGCGGACATCAGCGTCGCCGAGGAGTACTGGAACGGTCCGCGCGGCGAGAAGGTCCCCATCGACTGGAGCTACCAGGAGACGCGGGACTGGTACGAATACAAGAACTTCCTGAACCGGGGGCGGATGCTGTTCTACCCGCTGATGGCGTTCTACAACACCGCGCAGCCCCTCTGGCGCGACAGGTTCCGGGCCATCTTCTACGACTGGCTCTCGGCCAACCCCTGCCCGCCGGAGACCATCTACGCGGACGCGCCCACCTGGCGGACGCTGGACACGGCGTTCCGGCTGGGATGGCTGCGGGAGGGCTTCCCGCTCATCACGGCCGCCTCCGGGCTGGACGACGAGGTCTGGGCCAACTACCTCTACTCCCTCTGGCAGCACGGGAACTACCTGAGCCACGACACCATCAGCGGGGGGAACTGGCTCTCCACCATCACCTCGCACGTGATGAAGCTCGCGCTGGACTTCCCGGAGTTCAAGGACCAGAGGGCGTGGCTGCAGTTCGGGAAGGACGGCTTCGAGAAGAACGTGCTCCGCGACATCCACCCGGACGGCAAGGAGAAGGAGGACGCCCCCGGATACATCTGCATGGCCTTCGCCGGGATGCTCTCCACCCTGAAGACTCTCGATGCCGCCGGCATCAGCGTGGACCCGGCGGTGGTCCGCAGGATGGACCTTGTGCAGGACTTCCTGGGCGCCATTACGCAGCCGAACGGCATCATGCCCGCCATCGGCGACTGCCGGGGCACGCACCCGTACATCCTGCCCGAGAGCGCCGAATACTTCGGGCGGGATGACATCCGCTATATCCTGAGCAGGGGGAAGGAGGGGGCGCCGCCCGCGCGGGCGTCGGTCTGGTTCCCGGACGGCGCCTGGGCCGTGATGCGGAGCCCCTTCGAAGCGCCCGGAGAAGCCTACGAGGACGCCCGCCATCTGGTGCTCAAGGCCAGTCACGCCAGCCACGGGCACCGGGACTATCTCAGCCTGACGCTGTATGCGTACGGACGTCCTCTGCTCATCGATCCCGGCATCAAGAGCTACGAGCGGGAGGAGGGCGCCCGCTACGTCCAGACGGCCTACCACAACACGGTGTGCGTGGACGGCGCGAACCAGCCGCCCGTCTGGGGGAGCATCGACCGTTGGGTCTCGAGCGGCGGGATGGACTTCCTGGCGGCTTCCTACAACGGCTACGAAGGGGTCTCGCACCGGCGGAGCATCGTCTTCGTGAAGCCCGGCTACTGGGTCCTCAGCGACATCGTGACCGGCGAGGGCAGCCGCACCTGCGACCAGAACTGGCATTTCAACGAAGACGCGGGATTGCTGGAGGACGCGGCGGCGAAGTCGGTGCGGACCTCCTACCGTGAAGGAGGCAACCTGCTGATGCTCCCGGCCTCCGTCGAGGGGCTGGATCCGCAGCCGAAGAAGTTCTTCATCGCCAGGGGCGGAGGCGCCGTGGCGGCGGGCACGGGAGAGGTGGAGTCCACGGGGTGGCGCTATTCGCGTTCAGGGAAGCTCCCGGCGCTGTTCGACCTGGTGCTGTATCCGTTCCGGGGGGCGGCGGCTCCGGACGTGCGCGTGCGGCTGCTGGCCTCCACGCCGGCGGTCACGGCGCTGGCCGTGTCGCACGGGCAGGACACCGACTACATCCTGATGAGCCGCAGCGGCCCGCGGCGGCTGGATTCGTCCGGCGTGAGCATCGAAGGGGAGGCGGCGGTCGTCAGGACGAGCAACGGCAGGGTGACGCGGGTGTCCGGTGCGAGCCTGAAGCGCGTGGCGCTGAAGGGTCAGGTGGTCTTCGAGAGCCCGTCCGGCGAGGACGTGGATCTTGTGTTCCCCTGAGGCCGGACCGCGGGACGCCGCCGGGTGTCTTCCTTTTGGCCGGGCGCCTCTGGAACACGGGCGGCGGGCAGGCTATACTGAGTCCCTGACCGGCGGACGCGGCCCCCGGCGCCGTGCACGAGGCCGGCTGGAGGAGTGAACGGAAGTGACATCACTCGAGCATCCTGAACTGCACGAAGACTACCCGCTCTCCGAAGAGCAGGTCCAGGCATACCGTCGGGACGGCCATATCCTTCTGAGAGGCGTGCTCAGCGAGAGCAGCGCCGCGAAGTGGCGGCCCGTCATCTCGGGCGCCGTCCACGCGCTGTCCGGCGAGACGCGAAGCCTGGAGGAGCGCGACACCTACGGGAAGGCGTTCCTTCAGGTCACCAATCTGTGGCAGAAGAACGAGGCCGTGCGCCCGTTCGTGCTTGCCCGCCGGTTCGCGAAGATCGCCGCGGACCTCATGGGCGTCGAGGGAGTCCGGCTCTACCACGACCAGGCCCTTTTCAAGGAGCCCGGCGGCGGTCATACGCCCTGGCATCAGGACCAGTATTACTGGCCGCTGGACGGAGTCCCCACGGTAACAATGTGGATGCCTCTGGTGGACGTTCCCGTCGAGATGGGGGCGCTCACCTTCGCCAGCGGCTCCCACGCGGAGGGGTTCCTGGGGCACATCCCCATCTCGGACGAGTCGGAGGAGCTTTTCCGGAAGCACGTCGAGAGCAGGGGGTATCCGGTGGTCTCCGCGCCGATGCGGGCCGGAGACGCCACGTTCCATTCCGGATGGACCCTCCACTGCGCGCCGGGCAACCGGACGGGGCTGATGCGGGAGGTGATGACGGTCATCTACTTCGCGGACGGCGGCGTCATCTCGACGCCGGACAATCCCAACCGTCAGGCCGACCTGGAAGCATGGTTCCCCGGGCAGAAGCCCGGAGAGCCCGCCGGCAGCCCGTTGAACCCGGTGCTCTTCCGCCGCTGAGCCGGGCCGGTCGCAGGTGAGCGCGCCGGATGGCGGCACGGGCGGCTCCGCCGGGACCGCCGCGGAGCTTCATCTGAGGCAGGAGCGGGCTCTCGTCGCGCGCGCCCTGACAGCCCGTCCCGTCGTTCCGGCCGCTCTGGCATACGCGGCGGGGTGCGCGCTGGCTCTCTGGTCGTCCGCCACCCCTTTACCGGCGGCCCTCGCGGGCCTCATCGGCGCGGGGGCGGCGGTTTGGGCTTTCGCAGGGGGGCAGCGGGGATGGAGCATCCTGCTGGCGGCCCTGGCCCTTCTGGGACTCGGACGCGCTGCGGTCGTCCGCCTGCCCGGTCCCGAGGACGTGTCGCGTCACGCGGGCCGGCGCTCTCCGGTGGTGCTGGAAGGATGGGTGGCGTCGGAGCCGGAGCTGGCGCGCCGCCGCGCCACGTTCGTGCTGAGGGCGGAGCGCCTGCTTGCGGGCGGACGTGAGGCGCGTGTGGGCGGCTTCGTGCAGGTCTCCGTGCCTCTGGGCTCCTCCGGAGAGGGGTCGCTGCCGGACTACGGGCAGCGGGTGCGCGTGGACGGCCGGCTCGTCCTGCCGCCGGGTCCGCGGGAGCCCGGGGGGTTCTCCTATCGCAGCTATCTTGCGCGGGAGGGGATATTCAGCGCGCTCCACGCCGCGAGTCCCCGGTCGGTCAAACGCCTGACCTCCCGGGCCGGAAACCCGTTCACCGCGTCCGCCGTCAGGGCGCGGAAGTGGCTGGCGCGCCTGTTCGCTGAGCGTCTGCCCTCGCGGGAGGCGGGACTGGTCTCCGGGATGCTCCTGGGGAGCTATTCTCTGGTGGAGGAGGACCTGCTGGAGAGCTTCCGGAGGAGCGGCACGTTGCATCTGCTTGCGGCTTCGGGGTTCAACTGTGCGCTCATCGTGTTCATCTTCTGGCGCTGGCTGCTCGCGCCGCTGGGCGCTCCCCGCGCGATGTCTCTGCTCCTCGTCATCGGGCTGCTCATCTTCTATGTCCTGATGGTCGGCGGCAAGCCCTCCATCGTGCGGGCGGGCGTGGGGGCCACGCTGTATCTGCTGGCGCTCCTGCTCGGGCGTCCGTCGGACATGGTCAGCGTGCTGTTCGGCACCGCGTTCCTCATCCTGCTGGCCGATCCCCTCGCCATCGCCGATGTCGGCTTCCAGCTCAGCTTCGCCGCCGTGGGCGCCATCATCGCGTTCGTCCCCCGGATGAGCTCGCTGGCGCGGCTGGATGCGTCTGCGGACGCGCCGGACGCCGCGCCCGCCTCCGTGTGGCGGCGGGCGCGGGAGCTCGTCACCGGGCACTTCCGGGACGTGGCGCTGGTCACTGCCGCCGCCACCCTGGCCACCGCGCCCATCCTGGCACAGTATTTCAACCGGGTCTCGCTGGTCAGCCTTCCGGCGAATCTGGCCGTGGCCCTTCTGGCGGAGACCCTCTTCGCGGCCGGCGTCGCGCTGGTCTTCCTGTTCTGGATGCCGGGAGCGGGCTGGCTGCTCTCCGAGGCGGTCCGGTGGCTGGCATCGGCGACCGCGGGGGTGGTGAGCGCTCTGGGAGGGCTGCCGTTTGCCGAGATTCACTGGCCCTCTCCCGGACCGCTCGGGACGCTCAGCTGGTACGCGCTGCTGGCGGCCGTCTGGTGGCTGCTCAGGCCGGGCCCGCGTGCGGATGGGCAGCCATCCGGGGGGAGCGGGAGACCCGGGCCGTGAGGCTTCCCGTCCTCGTCATCGCCTGCATCCTGCTCGCCTGGCTCTGGGCCTGGGCCACGGCCCCCCTGCGCCGCGGACTGGTCTTCGAGTGTCCGGACGCAGGAGCCGGACAGTGCTGGATTGTGCAGGGACCGGGAGGAGGAGCGGTGCTCGTGAACTGCGGTTCCGCGGATGCGTCGGCCCGTCCGGGACAGACCGCGGTCCGGACGCTGGCGCGCCTGGGGGTCAATCGGCTGGAGGCGGTGCTCCTGACCCGTCCCGCCCCCGACGCCGCATCCGGCGTGAGGGACGTGCTTCGGGAGTTCCCGTGCGATACGCTCCTGGGCGCGGGCGACACCTCGGCTCTCCCGTCCGCCTTAGGCTGGCAGCCTCTGAGGCCCGGCACGAAGCTGCGGCTGCGCGACGGGCTCCAGCTGGAGGCCGTGGGTCGCGGGGGCGAGGTCGAGTGTGTCACCGTGGAGTGGCGGCAGGCGAGGGTGGCGCTGGTGGACCGCCTGTCGCCGGAATGCGGACGGCGCCTCGCGGAGTTCCGGCCTCAGGTCGTCGCGCTGAGCTATTCGGCATCCCGGGAGCCGGCCGGGTTGCCGCACGGGCTCGCCCCCGCTGTGGCGGTGCTGTCCAGCGGCCGGTCGCGGGCCACATGGGCGGACTACGGCCTGAGGCGTTCGCTGGAGGGAGCCGCCGACAGGGTCTTCAATACGGGCCGCGACGGCGGGGTCTCCATCCGCATCCGCGGCGGGCGCGTCGAGGTCCGGACCGCCCGCTAGCCCCGGCTCCATTCGGCGGACATCCGCACCAGATGGTCCGCCTCGTCCGGGGAAGACGCCCACACCGACAGCGCCACGCCCCGCGCTTTCAGCCTCTCCAGCAGAGGGCGCACCTCGTCCGGGGAGGCATAGGCGAACACGGACTTCCCGGCGTCCAGGATGCGCCGCAGCAGGTCCGCCCACTCCAGCGTGGGCGCCTGTCCCGCCCCCTGGACCCACTGGATGGCGTTCAGCTCGGGGATTCCCAGCAGGGCGTCCAGGTGCCGGATGGCTCCGGGTCCGTCGAGATGGTACACGCTGCAGTCCAGCCACCGGCACAACTCGCGCAGCTCGGGCAGCACGAACCGCTCGAACATCTCCGGGGAGATCATGCAGCAGAAGTCGCACTGCAGCGGATAGGTGCGATGGACGCTGAAGGTCCCCAGCCACCCCGTCGTCCCGCCGTTGGAAGCGTGCGTGATGTCCGCCAGCTCCGCGAACGCCCGCTTCCAGATGTCCAGGAGGCAGTCGCGGATGCGCAGAATCTCTTCAGGCTCCTCCAGCATCTCGATGCACAGCCTGTCGGGATGGCGCATCCCGGCCAGGATGTCGGTGACGCCTCCCAGGTCCGTGATGCCGGTCACCCACCGGCCTTTTCCCGCCGCGGCCGCCGCACGGGTCAGCTCCACCGTCGTCCGCCACCAGCGGTTCTCTTCGTCCCATACCGGATGGATGTCCCCGGGAGGCGCATCCAGAGGCGTGAGCCACATCGTGGTCTCGTCGAAGACGGGTTCGCAGCCGGCATACGCGCCCGCGATGCCCGGGCCCAGGTTCGGCCAGAAGTGCGGGTAGGACTCCCCCGCGAAATGGGTGGCCCGGAAGACCGCCTCGTTCCGGGCGATGAGATATTCCGGGTCGGTCCAGCGCCGCAGAAGGTCTTCGGGAGCGGGAGGCCAGTCCACGGCGCATTTCGGGGCGCTGACGATCATCACGGGCCGGTCCGTCTCCTCGAAGGCGAACCAGGCCTCGAACCGCCGCACAGCCTGTTCCCAGTCCGGCTTGAACTCCATCCGCGTCTCTCCTTGCCCCGTCCCCGCCTGCTTCCTCCGCCGCCGGGCGGCCTCACCGGTGCGTGCCTGTCAGAACGCTTCCAGCACCATCCCCCGCGGGGTCCGCTGGAATCCGTGCGCGCTGAGTTCGCTCTCCACGGGATGCCCGCGCACCTCCGCGTCGCCCCAGAGCTCCACCTCCAGCCGCCGCAGCGGCCGCAGGGGCCAGGGGGAGGCCAGAGCGTCCTTCAGGGCCGGGACGCACTTCAGGGCCTCTGCCTCGCCGGCCACCGGAAGCAGCCTCTTGGCGGAGGATTCCACCACCAGAGCCGGCCTTCCCTTCAGAATGACGCAGTAGTTGGCGGCGCGCCGCGCGCACGGCAAGGGGAGGACCAGTGCGGGGTCGCAGGTGTTCACCAGCACCGGCGAAGCCTCGCCCGCGCCTGTCCTGAGCGCCGCCGCTGCCTCCGGGAGCGCGAACTGCGCCCCGCCGATACCCTCCACGAAGTAGCCCCGCCCAATCTCTCCGCTCAGCTCCATCCGCTGAAGGGCGCGGTACAGGCTGCCCCAGGGAACGGGAAGGCCGGCCGCGTGGGCGATGTCGCGGGCCAGAATGCCGTAGCGCTCCAGAAGCAGGCGGGCGAGGATCTCCACCGTCTCCTCGTCCGGAGCGGCCGTGCCGGAATCCAGAGCCTGCCAGCGCCCGGGAGCGGCAAGCTTCAGAGGGGGACGCAGCCTCTTCAGCTGCTGATAACGCTGGCGGGGGGTGCCGCGCGTCCGGGCCGCCTCCTGACGGATGTCCGGCGACGGGCGGTGGTCGCGGACGGGAGCGAAGCTGTCATGCGTCACCAGCCCGCGCCACGCCAGTTCCGCGAGCGCCTTCGAGACCTCGCGGGTGTCCATCCTCAGCGCCAGCCCCAGGTCCACCACGAAGCTCGCCCCTCGCTCTCGGAGCGCCTTCAGGATGGCCTGCGCCGCCGGGTCCTCCGGCGGGGGAGCCGGCTCACGGGCAAGAAGAGGCAGGCGTTCCAGACCACGGGGCAGCAGCGCGAGGTCGCCGGGCTTTCCCGTCCCGGGGATGGCGCGCCAGATGACAAGACCGGCCGCCAGCAGCCAGTCCAGCCATTCCGGAGAGTAGCCCTCCAGCCGCCGCGCAAGGAACTCCGGCTCCCAGAGCCGGGCGGGCAGAGCGGCTCCCGCAAGCTGCTCCAGGACCTCCAGCAGCCCCTCCTTCCCGCGCAGACGCTCGCCGGGGGAGACGTGCTGCCATTCCAGCACGAACTGCTGGAAGCGCTCCGGCGGGACAGGCCGGGCTTCCCGCCGCTTCATCCCCCGGGAGATGCGTCCCGCCGCCTCCAGAGCGCCCGGCGTCAGCCAGCGCCCCTGCACCTCCAGCGCGGCGCCTGTCTCGCGCGCCCGTTCGAAGCACGCGCGTGCGAAAGCGTCCTCCAGCCCGTATCGGCCCGCGAACGCGCCGGGGCCGCATCCGGGACTTGCCGCGATGAAGCGTGCCGCAGCCCGCTCCCAGAAGGCGCGATTCCCGCCGGGATCACTCGTGGCCGACCGCCACTCCGCCGCCTCCTCCCTCAGGACGAAGCGCTCCTCCCCGCGAATCTCCACCGTCTCCACCATCCCCGCCTCCGCGAGCTCCCGGAGCAGGGAGAGGCTGCCGTCGCCGGACCTTTCGGCGGCTTCCCCGGCCGTCAGGTCGCCCAGAAGCCGGAAGACCTCGGCCAGTTCGGCGGCTGTCCTGGCGCGCGAGCCGGGCAGCAGGCGCTGCGTCTCCTCGCGGAGCTGTTCGAGCGCCCGCCAGTCCACCGCAGCCCCGGCCATCGCCTGACGGGTCAGCGGACCGCCTGCCGGAGCCTCCGCCGCTGCGGCGCCCGCGGGCCTGTCCCAGACGTACATGAACTCCATCTGGAGCTGGAACTCCAGCGCGGAGGCGAACGGCGACGGGGCGGCCGAGTGCACTTCCCGCAGCTCCACCTCTCCGTCCTGCAGACCGGCGAGGAGCTGCTCCGTGAGGGCGGCGTCGGTCTGCTCCTCCAGGCACTCCCGCGCCGTCTCCACGATGACCGGGAAGTCCGGGATGCGCCGCACCATCTGCAGCAGGTCCTTCGCCTTGAGCCGCTGCAGCCAGAGCGGATTGCGCTTGCCGGGCTGACGCGGCGGCATCAGCAGGGCGCGCGCGGCGTTCTGACGGAACCTCAGCCCGAACACCGGACTCCGCATCAGCCCCCGCTCCAGCAGTTCCCGGAAGCGTCCCGGACTGAGCCTCCGCAGCAGCGCGGCAGGGTCCACCGTGTCCGAAGGGAGCCGGAGCAGCACGCCCTCGTCTCCGGCCATGCTCTCCGGGGCGGCGCCCGTCTCCTCCAGCATCATCTCGGTGAGAGCGATGCGAAGCGCCTGGTGCACCCGCGAGCCGAACGGGGTGATGACCGCCATCCTCCCTTCGCCCAGCGCGTCGCGGAAGGATTCCACCACCACGCGCCGGTGGGTGGGCAGGGCCCCTTTCTCCCGCTGCCGGAAGATGAACTCCGCCAGGTTCCGCGCCGCATCGGGAGTGCACGGCGTCCTGCGCGAGACCAGCTCTCGCACCTGCTCCACGGTCTCCAGTCTCTCCGCCTCCTCCAGCAGCTCCCCGATGGCCTGTCCCGTGGCAGGAGGGCGGCTAACCTGTTCCCCTCGCCAGAAGGGAGCCTTCGCCGGAGAGCCGGGAGAAGGTCTCACGAACACCCGGTCCGCCTCGATCTTCTCGATGCGCCAGGTGCTGACGCCCAGACGGAACGCGTCGCCCTCCCTGGCCTCGAAGACGAACTCCTCGTCCAGCTCCCCGATGGAGGTCCGCGTGCCGCTGAGATAGACGGGGAACTGTCCCGTGTCCGGGATGACTCCGCCGCCCGCCACCACCGCCCGCAGGGTGCCGGGCAGCGGAAGGACGCGCCCGTTGGCGCGGTCGAGCGCCACGCGCGCCGGGAGGTCGGGGGCCATCCGGCCGGCGGCCATCTCCAGCGTGCGATGGAACGCCTCCTCCGGGAGGTCGTGGAAGCAGGCCGAGCGCCGCACCGTTTCCAGCACGGCCGCCACGGACACCGGACCGTGCACGCTCATCGCGGCGATCTGCTGGGCCAGGACATCCAGCGGGTTCCTGACGACTCGGGTGGGCTCCACCTCGCCCCGCAGCATCATCGCGGCCAGCACCGCGCTCTCCAGCAGGTCCACGGGCGAGGTCGCGAAGATACGGCCGCGGCTTTCCGCGCCGGCCAGATGCGCGGCCCACCCTCTGAAGACCGGCGGACACCGATTTCGGGGAGCCCACCTGACACACCATCTCCACCGCGCCCATGTCGATGCCCAGCTCCAGACTTGCGGTGGCGGCCACGGCCCGGAGACGCCCCCGCTTCAGCCGCTCCTCCGTCTCCCGGCGGCGGGTGGCGGAGATGCTGCCGTGGTGGGGCTCCACCAGGTGCTCTTCCGCCATCTCGTTCAGCTCGCGGCTCAGCCGCTCCACCGCTCCCCGGGTGTTCGCGAAGATGATGGTGGAGCGGCGCCGCTCTATCTCCCTGAGCAGCCTGCGCTCCAGCGACGGCCAGAGCTCGCCCGCCTCCATCGAGCGGAAGTCCGGCGCCGCGGTGTCCACCGCGATGTCCAGCCGCTTGCGGGAGCCTGCGTCCACGATTCGCACGGGCCGCGGCCGGCCTCCGGAGTCGTAGCCTCCCAGGAACCGCGCCACCTCCTCCAGAGGACGCTGCGTGGCCGAAAGCCCCACGCGGGCGAAGGGGCGGCCCGTGAGGTCTTCCAGACGCTCCAGCAGAAGCGAGAGGAACGCGCCCCTCTTGTTGCCCGCCAGCGAGTGTATCTCGTCCACGATGACCTGCCGAACCGTCCCGAGCATCGTCCGCGCCCGGGAGCAGAGGATGAGGTTCAGCGATTCCGGGGTGGTGATGAGGATATGCGGCGGCCTGCGCGCCATCCGCGCGCGCTCGCGCGACGGGGTGTCTCCTGTCCGCACGCCCGCCCGCAGCTCCGGCGGCTCCAGTCCCATCCCGCTCATCTCCCGCGCGATGCCCTCCAGAGGCGGGCGGAGGTTCCGCTCGATATCGTAGTTCAGGGCTTTCAGGGGCGAGATGTAGAGAAGCGAGACGCCCTTCGGAAGCGCGCCTTCCAGCCCCTCGCGGAACAGCCGGTCCAGCCCGGACAGGAACGCGGCCAGGGTCTTCCCCGACCCTGTCGGCGCCAGGATGAGGGTGTTCTCATCCGCGGCGATGGGCGGCCAGCCCAGTTCCTGCGCGGGGGTGGGGCGGCCCAGGGTGCGGCGGAACCACGCCGCTGTGGCGGGGTGGAAGAGCATCAGGGGATCAGGTCCGTCTGGCATGGCCGGGCGAGGGCCTCACGCCCCCACGGGATTGTAGCCGAATCGCTGCGAAGATGCGGACCTGCGAGGGCGGTGTCGCAGATGCTGCGACAACTGGTAATCGTACGGGTTTCCAGGCCGCAAGCACGGTGATAGCATGTTTCCTGAGGGTGGCGACTCCGAAATCCGAGCCCCTGCCTTTCGAAGGTCGTGCAGAAAGGCCCGCCTTCCGGACTCCCCCTCCTCATAGATGCTCGTCCGCTCCCGCTTGCCCGGCTTCCGGCCTCCCCGCCCGCTCGCCGGGACGGGTCGGCCTTGGCCGTTGCGGGAGCCTGGGAAAGGGGTGTAGAAATGATGAGATCCTCTTTGCGTCTGCTGCTCGTCGCGAGCCTTCTGCTCGCCTTCAGCGGCTCACTACACGCTGCGGTCTACGTCAACCGCGACTACTACTGGTACGAGCCCGCACAGGAGTGGCGTTACAACGTGGTGGACCGGACCTACGGGTCCGGGACCACGGTCTCCTGGAACTCCGACTCGAACTTCGGAGTGCAGGGCTCGGGGCCGGAGTACATCATCGAAGCTCAGGTCTTCGTGAACGAAGGCGCCACGCTGAACATCGGCCAGGGCGTGACGGTCAGGTTCTCCGCCGGGACGGGGATGTACATCCGCGGGACCCTGAATGCCCAGGGCAGCTCGACCGGGCGCATCGCGTTCACATCGACCTCGGGCAGTCCCGCGCCGGGAAGCTGGCGTGAGATCGCGTTCATCGGGGCCGGAGCCAGCGGCTCCGTGATGCGATTCTGCGACGTGTCCTGGGGCGGCGACGGGGCATACATCCCGACCGGCGGATACTGGCACCATGCGCGCGGGAACATCCTGGTCTGGGACTGCGCCCCCTCGTTCGAGTATTGCGCCTCGTCACATTCGGGGAACTACGCATTTTGCGCGCCGAGCGGGTGTCAGGCCGACATCTCGCATTGCCAGTTCACGGACAGCCCTTACGGGATGGTGCTCGAAGGCAGCTCCTACCACCAGCCTTTCGGGCCGCAGCTGCCCGTCCGGTCCTGCACCTTTACGGGAAACGATATCGCCGTTTATTGCTCGGCTCAGGCGGCCGGAGCGTTCGCGTCCAACAATACCGTGAGCGGCAACACCCGGAACATCGTCCAGGTGTACGGAGGGGAGATTCAGAATGCCGCCACCTGGCATGCCATGTCCGGGGTGTCCGCGTGGTATGTCACGGGTGATGTTTTCTGTGGAGAGGGCAGGTCCCTCAACATGGATGCGGGCGCCGTTGTCAAGCTGCAGGGCGTCTCCATCTACAGCCGCGGGGTGCTCACGGCGAGCGGCACGCCTGCGAACCCCGTCACCATCACCTCCTACCGGGACGATTCCGTGGGAGGCGACTCCAACGGGGACGGCTCCGGCACGACCCCCGCGAAGTCAGACTGGGGGACCATCCTGCTCATCGGGACGGGTTCCGACGCTTCGTCGTTCAACCACTGCCGCATCTCGTACGGGGGCAGCGGCCGGTATGTGCCCACCCCCGGCTTCTGGCACCACGAACGCGGGCTCATCGGATTTTACGGCTCGAGCGCGTCCGTCTCCAACTCGCTGCTTGCCGAGTCAGGCCACTACGGCCTGTTCGTCCTGAACGGCTCCCGCCCGGCCGTCTCGATGACCACCATCACGAACTGCGGGTCGTACGCCATCCTGTGCGACGACAGCGACAGCAACCCGTCGCTCTCCGCCTGTTCGGCGGGCGGCAACGGCACGAACGGCATCCGCATCCCCAACGGCACCCTGACCGGCAGCCGGACCTGGTACAAGTCCATACCGTACGTGCTGGACGCCAGCGTCTGGCTGGCCGCCGACGCGTCCCTGACCGTGCAGCCCGGAGTGGCGGTCAAGTTCTCCGGCGGAGGAGGACTTTACGTCTACGGAGACCTTCAGGCTGTGGGCACCTCGTCCGAACCCATCTACTTCACGGACATCAACGACGACATCTACGGGGACACCAACAACAACGGCTCCGAGACGTCGCCCTCGCCGGGAACGTGGTGTGACGTGGCATTCGTCGGAAGCGCCGCCTCGGCTTCCAGGATGGAGTGGTGCGTGGTGCGCTACGGAGGGAGCGGCGCCTACATCTCTGCGACGGGCACCTGGTACCACCACAGGGGCAACGTGTTCACCCACGCTTGCTCACCCCTGCTGAAGGACTGCACCTTCGAGCATTCAGGCCATTACGGACTCTACTCGAGGTGGGCGAGCGACCCGGTGCTCCAGAACTGCACCATCCGGAACAACCCGTGGGGCATCGTCATCGAGGACGACGCGTTCCAGGCCACGGAGGGGACGCCGCGCGTGCGGAACTGTGTCCTGACGCAGAACACCCGCGCGGCCCTGCTGCACGCCGAGTCTCTCAGCCAGTTCGACTCCAGCAACGTCGTCTCGGGGAACACCAGCAACGCGCTGCGGGTCTACACCAGCTCCATCGCCAATGAATCCGCGACCTGGCGCAGGATGATGGGGACCCCCACCATCGTCATCGATGGCATCGTGCGCGTCCCGGCGGGCAGGACGCTGACCATCACGCAGAACAACGTCGTCAAGTTCTCTGCCGGCAGCAATCTCTATTCGTTCGGGACGCTCCTGGCGCTCGGGACCGACGGCAACCGCATCTATTTCACTTCGGAGAAGGACGACACTGTGGACGGGGACACGAACGCCGACGGGTCCGAGACCTCCCCGGCGCCCGGCGACTGGAACAGCATCCTCATCTCCGGTCCGGACAGCAGCGGCTCGCTGCTGCGGAACTGCGTGGTGCGCTACGGCGCGGCGGGCGCGTACACGCCGGATCCGGGCTACTGGCTGACGCACAGCGGAGCCGTCATCATCCGGCAGTCCGATCCCCTGCTGCAGCAGGTCGATTTCGATTCGGCGGCCACCCATGGCGTCGTCGTCCTGGACGGCTCGCACCCGGCGTTCTCTGCCGTGAAGGTCACCGGCTGCGGGTCCTATGCCATCTGGCAGCACATCACCTCCAGCGCCTCCCTGGCGTTCTGCTCCGCCACGGGTAATGCCTGGAACGGCATCTACCAGCAGGGCGGCACCATCGTCGACACGCGGACCTGGTACCGTTCCATCCCCTACGTGCTGGCGGAGACGCTCTGGCTCGGTGCGGAGGGTCAGCTGACGCTCCAGCCGGGCACGGTGGTGAAAGCGCACGGCGGCATCGGCATCTACTGCGCGGGGAACCTGCAGGCTGTCAGCGAGGCGCCGGGCATCCCGGTGGTCTTCACGTCCGTGCATGACGACACGGTGGGCGGAGACACCAACGGCAACGGGGATGCCACCGCGCCCGCGCCCGGGGACTGGCGTGAGCTGGTCATCTACGGCGGCGCCTCCAGTGCTTCCCGCCTGAAGAACTGCGCCATCCGTTATGCGGGTGACGGCTCGTACCAGAGTTCCCCGGGCTTCTGGCACCATGCCTACGGTAACCTGCTGCTCTCCGGCACATCCGCCGTCGTCGAGCAGTGCGACATCTCCCGCTCCGGCAGCGTGGGCATCTGGTGCCGCGCCGACTGCCTGGCCGACATCGTGGCCAACCACATCCGGGACAACTCGACCCGCGCCATCTACGCGGAGGGGTCGTACAACACCGTGAAGTCCCCCCTGCCCATCCGGGGCAACCTGATCACCGGGAACATGGCCGGCGCCGCGCTCAGCGTGAACGGCAATGCCGCCTCCAGCATCGCGGGCGACAACATCGTCCAGGACAACGCGCAGAACGGCATCGACGTGCGGGAGGGCCTTATCGATGTCTCCGGCACGTGGCACAGGGTGTCTGGCGGGAACTGCCCGTTCATCATCACCGGCAGCACCTGGTTCGCATCGCCCACCGAGCTCACTCTGGAGCCCGGTGTCACGGTGAAATTCCGGCCCGGCGGCTGGTTGGGAGTCGGCGGGCGGATGGTCGCCGTGGGCACCAACGAGGCCCGCATCGCCTTCACGTCCATCCGGGACGATACGCTGGCGGGAGACACCAACGGCGACGGTTCGGATACCGCGCCCGCCGGAGGGGACTATCCGGAGGTGGCGGTCTATGGCGGGGGCGGGGCGAGCGTCTTCTCCTGGTGCATCTTCCGCTACGGGGGCGATGTGAGCTACACCTCCCGGGGAGGCTTCTGGCACCATGCCGAAGGCAATGTGTTCCTGAACGGCGTAGCCCCGGCGTTCGACCACTGCGAGTTCAGCTTCTCCGGACGGGACGGGGTGGCGAGCGCCGGGGCGGACGCGACCTACCAGAGCTGCACGTTCGCCAGCAACGCCCGGATGGGGCTGTACACCTGGGGCGACTCGGACGTTGTCCTGAACAGCTGCATCTTCTTCGGCAATCCCTACGCGGCCACGCAGGTGAACGGTCAGGAAGGGGGGTCCATCTCGGCTGCGTACTGCGATATCGTCGGAGTCAACTACCTCCGCAAGCAGGTGCTGAACCAGAGCAACCAGTGGGTCTGGGAGTGGACCGACACCTTCCCGTTCGGGCCGGGCAACTTCTCGGCCGACCCGGCGTTCGTCAACGCCTCCGTCGGGGACTTCACCCTGCGGCCGGTCTCCCCTTGCATCAACACGGGGGATCCGACGAAGACGGACCCGGATGGCAGCCGGATGGACGTGGGCGCCTATCCCGCCTCAGGGCTCTGGAACCCCATGACCGCGGGCTCCGCCAAACTCTCCACGGACGGCACCGAGCTGCTGCTCATCGGAAAGGTGGTCACGGCCGGGACGGACGTGCTGCAGGACCGCTTCTACATCGAGGAGACCGACCGCTCCGGCGGGCTGAAGGTCGTCACGAGCCAGTCCTGCCGGGAAGGCGACCTGGTGAACGTCTACGGGAAGCTCGCCGTCGTCGATGGCGAACGGGCCCTGACCGACGCGCAGGTCTACGTGTTCCCGGCCGGGGCCGCGGTGCCGGAACCGATGCACATCGTCGGCAAGGCGGTGGGCGGTCTCGCCCTGAACCAGTACACGCCCGGCGTCCCCGGCAGCGCGGGCACCTACAACCTGGGGCTGCTCATCTCGGTCAGCGGGGTGGTCTCCGCGACCGGCGAGGGCTGCTTCTGGGTGGATGACGGGTCGATGCGCGAGGCCGAAGGCGGCCGCACCGGACTCAAGGTGGTCTCGGATGCCCCGGTCAGCGCCGGCGGGATGGTGAAGGTCACCGGCATCTCCGCCGCCTACGTGGACGGCTCTGTCGTCCGCAGCGTCATCCTGACCCGGTCATCGGAGGACGTCAGCGCCCTGGACTGACGCGAGCGCCGCTTCGGAATCTGCGCCAGGCGGGGCGGGCCGGCGGTATACCGCCGCCCGCCCCGCAGTCTTTCGTGCTTACCAGCGGTGCTGATGCGGCCCCCACGCCGCCTCGTAGAACGGGACGATGGCGCGGCCGGGAGGCGCCACCGCGTCGATGCGCTCGTGGTCCTCGTCCGTCAGCTCGATGTCCGCGGCTCCCAGGTTGTCCTCCAGCTGCTCCATCGTCCGCGGACCGATGATGGGAGCGGTGATGCCCGGTTGCGCCGCGTTCCACGCCAGCGCCACCTGAGAGGGCGTGGCCCCCTTCGCCAGCGCCAGCTCCTCGAACACATCCAGCACGTCGAACGCCGCGTCCCCGTAGACCCTGGAGCTTCCGGTCAGGCGCGAACCCTCCGGATACGGTTCGCCCCGGCGGTACTTCCCGGTGAAGAACCCGCCCGCCAGAGGAGACCAGGGGATGAGCCCGATGCCGTACGTCAAAGCCATCGGCACCAGTTCGCGCTCGATGCGGCGGTCCAGCGGATGATAGGGAGGCTGCTCGCAGACGAACCGGTTCAGTCCCAGCTCCTTCGACACCCACAGCGCCTCCACGATCTGCCACGCCGCGAACGTGCTGGTCCCGATGTAGCGCACCTTGCCCTGCCGCACCAGGTCGTCCAGCGCTCGCAGCGTCTCGTCGATGGGCACCGACGGGTCCGGTCGGTGGATCTGATACAGGTCTATCCAGTCCGTCTGCAGCCGCCGGAGCGACTCCTCGCACTGCTGGATGATGTGCCGGCGGTGGTTGCCCCGGGCGTTCGGGTCCTCGTCGTCCATGCTGGCGTGCACCTTCGTGGCCAGCACCACACGGTCGCGCCGGCCGCTCTGTTTGAGCGCCTTGCCGGTGACCTCCTCGCTAGCGCCGCGTCCGTAGACGTTCGCCGTGTCCAGGAAGTTGATGCCCGCGTCCAGCGCGCGGTGCACCATCCGGATGCCCTCCTCCTCGTCCGTCCTGCGCCCGAACATCATGCAGCCCAGGCACAGCTTGCTGACCCGCACTCCCGTGCGTCCCAGAGAACGGTATTCCATCGTCTTCGACCTCCTCGCCTCGCTCCTCCTCCCGGGTGCCCTGTCACGAAAGAGGGTGACGGCGTGCTGCAGGCTCCGCCTGAAAGAGCGGGAGCGGCTTTTCAGACATCGCTCCCGCCATCAGCAGTCCGGGGAAGGACTGGATGAACGTGTTGAAGTTCGTCGCGCTGTCGTTGTAGATCTCCCGGCGGTCGGCGATGGCGTCCTCTATCTCCTGCAGCTGCTGCTGGAGCTTCAGGAAGTTCTCCGACGCCCGCAGCTGCGGATAGGCCTCCGCCACCGCCAGAAGGGACGGCAGCGAGCGCTCCAGGCGCTCCTCCGCGTGGATGCGGGTCCTCCGGTCCCTGGCCTCCAGCGCCCGCGCGCGGGCGGCCATCGCGGCCTCGAAGATCTGACGCTCGTGCTGCGCGTAGGCCTTGACAGTCTCGACCAGGTTCGGCACCAGGTCCCATCGCATCTGAAGCGACACGTCGATGTCGGACCAGGCGCGCTCGGCCTGCCGCTTGAGCGAGACGATGGCGTTGTACAGGATGACCATCCAGCCCAGCAGGATGACGCCGATCGCAGCGCCGAGGAACGCGATTGCCAGTGCAGCCTCGAACTCCATCCCCTCAGTCTCCATGGCCACTGTGGCCAGCACCGGCGGCGACAGCAGGGCGGCCGCCACCATTGCTCCTCCTGCGGTCATCCCCAGGCATCCTCCCAGCTTTTTTCCCGTCGCCGTCCCGCTCAGCGACCCTTCGCCCACCAGCGCCGCGCCCATCGCGGGGTGCCGCGTCAGGACGCCGTGGCGCAGCAGCCCCGCCGCCTCCAGCTGGGAGTCCAGAGCGATGAATCGCACGGTGGTCCGCAGGTCCCCCTCGCGGGGGAAGGCCCCGCCGCTTCCCGGACGCCCGTTGTAGAAGCTGGCCCAGTGCCCGGGCTCGAACACCGCAGCCCGGATGTCCACCGCCACCTCCCCCGTGCCGTCCGTCAGACGGAACGGAGTAGCGGCGGCATACGAGGAGTAGTGGTCCCAGGTGTAGTAGGTCTCCGTCCTCCACTGCTTCGTCTGGGGGTCCTGCACCTGCCGGGTGTGACGGGTGTAGCGCTGAGTGGTCTCCGTGAAGTACAGGCAGGGGATGTTCCCGGTGCGCGAGTAGACGGGCTGATCGAACACCGCCTGCCCGCGGAGCTTCACCCAGCCCTGCGAAGCGGAGCGGATGCGCGAGACGGGCGTGCTGGAGAGCACCTGTCCGGCCACCCATGCCTTCTGGCCGGCCCTTGCGCACAGGGTGCCGACGAGCAGCAGTCCGGCCGGGACGAGCGTTGCCGGGGAAGCCTGGCTGCTCTCCGCAACGAAAAGCAGCGCAGGGATGGCGGAAACGATGAGCGCGATGCCCGTCCCGGCCACGAACGACATCAGGATGCGCATCCCGGGACGCTCGTCCCCCTTGCTGCTCCGGATGAAGAGCAGGTACGTGACCAGCCAACCCGCCAGCCCGGCCATCAGGGCCGTCACGGAGATCACGGCCGGCCGCTCCTACCAGCGTATCTCATCGGGGTCCAGCATCTCCCTTCGCTCCCTCGCGGCGCGCAGCCGCAGCAGATACCCCGCCACCCCGATCGCCGCAAGGATGAGGGCGGCCCGCGTGGTCTGGTCCATCATCCATCGCCGCCGCGCGCGGCGGGCCAGCGCCGCGTAGTCTTCCATCCCGAACACCTCACGGAGCGCCCGCGTCGCGTCGCGCTGCTCCACCGCCTTCCGGATGAACCGCTCCGTCTCCTCCCTGCCGAACCGCCGGTCCAGATACTGGAATGCCCGCCGCCATTCGTTGTAGTCCCGCGGGGACCAGCTGACCCGCGTGTGTCCGTAGTCCTGATGGCTGACGTACTGCGTCTTCCCTCCGGAGAGGTACAGCGCGGAGCCCTCGTGGAACCACTGGGGAAGGCTCTGGGCCTCCAGACCCAGGAGGGTCAGGATGTACGCGTGGACCAGCTCATGCGAGAGCAGGTCCGCGACCTCCTCCTCAGAGCGTCCTTCCGTCCAGATGGCGATGTACCGGGTCAGGTATGTTATCCCTGCGGTGTCTTCGCGGAACAGCCTGCGGATGCCGGGAGGCATCCCGGCGGGGGTGGGGTAGATGCGGACGACGGCTCCTCCCGGGGGAGGGGCAAGTCCGGCCGAGTCGCGCAGACGGCGGATGGCGGGGTCGGCGGAGTCCCGGAATAGGATGATGAGCAGCTCCTCCCCGGGACCGGCCTCGGGCGCGGAGAAATCCTCCAGCGTCATCACCAGGTCCGCCAGCCCGTCCGCGTCCGGCCCGGGCGGCAGGGCTTCCAGGATGAGCCTGCAGGCGCGATGCAGCTCCTGCAGGTCCTCCCGCGAACGCACCTCGAAGCCGGCCAGCCATTCCCGCGCGCCCGCGGCCGTCTCGAAGGGCGGTCCTGAGGGACCGCGCGAAGCCGCAAGTCCCGTCACGAGCAGGAGGACGGCGGTCAGGAGCAGGACCGGAACCATCCGGAGAGAATAGTTATTCTTACTGACGGGACCGTTTTGCATCGGCGGCCTGCAGGGTAAGAACGTCACGGCCGGGGGCCGGGTCTGCCGGCGCTGTGGTATCATTCTCCCCGGTCCGGTGACAGACCTGCCGGTCGGTCGTGCACGGCAGAGCGGGAGCAAGCCGGGTCCGCGGCGGTTCCCCCCTTGCTGTCCCGGCCCGGTCAGGCCGAAAGAATCAGCCGGAGCATCCCGGCGAAGGAAAGGAAGCTGCAAGAAAGTGCTGAGTCAGTCTCTGCTCGATGCCCTCAACGGGCACATGAACAAGGAGTTCTACTCCTCCTATTACTATCTCGCGATGTCCGCCTGGTGCGAGTCCGTGAATCTCGGGGGATTCGGTCACTGGCTCCGGGCTCAGAGCGCCGAGGAGTACGGGCACGCCCTGAAGTTCTACAACTACATCAACGACCGGGGCGGACGCATCGTCTTGAAGCCGGTCGAGCAGCCTCCGCTCGAGTTCCAGTCCGCTCAGGATATCTTCGAGAAGGTCCTGGAGCACGAGAGGCTGGTCACGGGCGCCATCAACGAGCTCTACGCGAAGGCCGTGGCTGAGAACGACTACGCCACGCAGTCCTTCCTGCAGTGGTTCATCAACGAGCAGGTCGAGGAGGAGAAGACGGCCAGCGATATCCTCGAGCAGGTGAAGATGGTCGGCTCCAGCTCGCACGGCCTGCTGATGCTGGACAGGCACCTGGCCTCCCGCTGATTCCGGGCAGGAGGGCGGCCTCTGCCGCAGTTCAGAGCGAGGCGCCGGACATCGCCCGGCGCCTCGCCGCTCTTTGCTGTGTCTGACGGAAGGGAGGGCTCTGATGATCCTGGGAGCTCACAGGAGCACGGCGGGCGGCGCGTGGAACGCCGCGAGGTCCGGCCGCGAGATCGGCTGCGACGCCGTGCAGATCTTCACCCGCGCCCCCCAGAGATGGGAAGCGCGGCCGCTGGCGGACGAGGAGGCGGCGCGCTTCCGCGAAGCCTGTCAGGAATACGGGGTGCTGTGCGTCGCTCACGACATCTACCTGACGAATCTCGCATCCTCGGACCCCGTGGTGCGCGGCAGGTCGCTGGAGTCCTTCACGGACGAACTGGGACGCTGCGAGAAGATGGGCATCCCGTGGCTGGTGACGCACTGCGGCGCGCACGACGGAGATGTGTCCGCGGCCATCCGGAGGGTGGGGGAGGCCATCCGCGAGTGTCTGGACCGTTCGGGGGCGGCGTCGGTCACCATCCTTCTGGAGGGGACGGCCGGACAGGGCAGCTCGCTCGGGTCTTCGTTCGAGGAACTGGCCGAGATGCTGGAAGAGACGGGCGTTCCCGAGCGCACCGCCGTCTGTCTGGACACCTGCCACCTTTTCGCGGCGGGCTATGAGCTGCGGACGCCGGAGGGCTTCGCCTCGACGATGGATGCGTTCGAGCGCATCATCGGGCTGGAGCGCCTGCGCTGCCTGCATCTGAACGACGCGAAGAAGGACCTGGGCTCACGGATCGACCGGCACGCGTCGCTCGGGGAGGGCCTGCTGGGAGAGGAGGCGTTCCGCCTGCTGGTGAACGACAGCCGATTCCGTGACATCCCCCTCATCCTGGAGACGCCGGACCCCGACCGCCACGGCGACGAGATACAGCTTCTGCGTTCGCTGCTGAACGCTTAGACGCCCGAGGTCAGCGCCGGGCCATCTGCTCCTGCACCAGCCTCCCCGCATCCGCGGCCTTCTGGAGCGGGAGTTCCGAGCAGATGGCCACCACCAGCCCGCGCGGCGGCTTGAGGAAGAGGATGTCCCGCCCGTCGGACGTGCGCAGGATCTGCCACCCGTCGCGCAGGTCGTAGCGCTCCGCGCTTCGGCCGGAAGGCACGGCTTTTCCTCCGGGACAGATTTCGAAGACGGTCAGGCGCTGCCCGTCCGGAGAGACGAAGGTGAAATAGGCTCCCTTGCATCCGGCCACGCTGGCGCGCCCGGCGGATTCGAACCGCAGCCCCAGCGGAGCCAGCTCCACCGGCCTGACGCCGATGTCCAGCTCCTCCCGCAGAGCCTCGGCTGCCAGGACCGGCGAGCCGCTGTGCAGCGAGTTCCGCTGCTGAAGGGTGGGGAGTTCGTGCAGCGGGACATATCCGGGCCGCCCGGCGAACAGAAGCAGGAGCGCGGCTGCCACCGCCGCCGGCGCCCACACGAACCGCAAGGGCCTTCGGACGGCCTGAGTGTCCCGGAGGCTTCGCTGCTCCTCGTTCAGAGCGTGAAGGGCCCTCTTCCGGAGATGAGAGGGACAGGAGGTGGAAGCGAGCGCCACCTGGGTGACGGCCCGCAGCCGGACCATTTCTGCCCGCACTCTGGCGCAGTCGCTGCACTCTTCAAGATGCTGCGCCACGGAACGGAGCTCATCGCCCGTCAACTCTCCGTCAGCCAGAGCCGAGATGCTTTCCTGCACGCTTTCGCAATCAGTCATGGATCCCTCGCTCACCGTTGAGCGCGTGCCCGGCCTGCGACCGCCTCACCCGCGCGAACTTCGTTGACGGCTCCGGCACCGGGTCATTTGCCGGTTCCGGCCCGTCCCTAATAGATTGTAACAAAGCCTTGCGCCGTGAGTTCCCCCCGGCCCTCATACCGGCGGACTCCGGCGCCGTGGAGCGGGACGATGCCGGATGACAGACTCCTGACGGCCCTGAAGGGCTCCGAGATGTTCGCTTCCCTCGAGTCCGGGATGCTGGAGAAGCTCGCGTCACTGGCCGGATGGCGGAGCTTCGACCCCCGGGAGATCATCTTCAGCGAGGGCGAGCCCTGCGGGGGGTTCTACCTGCTGGCTGAAGGGGCTGTCAAGGTCTACAAGCTTTCGGCGGAGGGCAGGGAGCATGTGCTGCATCTGGTCTGGCCGGGACAGACCTTCGCTGAAGCCGCCCTGTTCCTTGGCGACTCCTATCCCGCATACGCCGAGGCCGTCCGGGCGTCCCGGACGGTCCGGTTCCCGAGGGAGGGTTTTATCGCCCTGCTCCGTTCCGAGCCAGATATCGCACTCCGCCTGATGGGCGGGATGGCGCTCTGGCTGCGGCGTCTGGTGGGACAGGTGGAGTCGCTCGCCCTGCGGGGAGCCGCCTCGCGGCTGGCGGGCTATCTGCTGGACCTGGAGGACGGCGGCGCCACCGTCCTTCCGGCCGCCAAGGCGGTGGTGGCCGCGCATCTTGGCATCACGCCCGAGACGCTGAGCAGGCTGTTCCTGAGGATGGAGACCGGGGGACTCATCTCCGTCAGAGGCCGGAGCATCTCCCTGCTGGACACATCCTCGCTCCGGGAGATTGCCGAAGGCCGCCTGGATGTCTGAGACGCGCCGGCGGGAGCCCTTCCCGGACATCCGGGCAGGAAACCGGCGCCGGCGGGCGTAAGCCCACAGCAAACGCCTGCAAGGAGGGGTGCTGTGGAAAGACTGCCTGCGCTGGGCGCGGCTGCGCTGCTGCTGGCTGCGGCTGTGCTTCTGGCGGCCTGCGAAGCCGGAGGCCAGGAGCCGGGGGATTGTCATCCCGTCTTCTTCCGCGTCCTGAGCTCTCAGACCAACGCGCCGGTCCTCCCGAAGACCCGCTCGGCCCTTTGCCGGGACGGGGGACCGATGACCGGGAACACGGGGATGGCGGACGAGGGCTTCACCGAGTATCCCTGCGCCACGGGTTCGCTGGACCTCACCTTCGTGGAGGGCTTCGCCATCTACCCGCGGTTCGTCTCGGGTCTGGTGGCGGACCGCTCGCGCGTGAACACCGCGGACATGGTGGTGGACCACGCCTACGCCCCGGACGGGGTCGTCTGGGGGCTGTCGGGCCGCGAGTTCGTGCAGACCTTCACCGCCACCGGTGACGAGCTCGTCAGCATCACGCTGATGATGGCTTCGGAGTACGGCAGCTTCCGGGCGCAGCTGCTGGCCGGCGGCCCGGGAGGGGCGCGCATCGGACCGGCCAAATCGTTTTCCTCCGGCGCCTCGATGGCCTGGGGATGCGCGCGGTGGGAGCCGGGAGAGGCGCCTCTGG
>FWWL01001782.1_pt1 | contig 48804 bp, 33 predicted proteins | sample 2228331 | NCBI WGS metagenome assembly FWWL01 (sample SAMEA103939775, study PRJEB20133) | metagenome | reverse complement strand
TTACCCTTAACGACATTTTTATCAATTAAAAATTCATCAAAAAAGGACTTTAGTCGTTCATTAATATCATTATTCATTTGATAATAAACTCCATTGATTTGGATATCTTGATTCGGTCCAAATGATAAACCTATTATCTTTTTGTTTTCTTTATCGTACAGTTGAAGACTTCCGCCACCAGTCCATGGATTCGGCTTTATCTTACGATATGTGGATGCTTTCATTGACTGGATAAAATGATTAATTTCTGTCTGGTTCTCTGTCTCGTAGAGCAAGCCGTTTCCCCCATTTCGATATTCTATCTTTACGACATCTCCTGGTGATGCAATTTCATTAAAACTAAGCGAGACTGACGGTATTTGAAACTTATACAGTACCACCATTCCAACCACAAGAACTAAAATAATACTTGCTAATATAGGCTTCCGCATACGAATCCCCCTCTGCTTTTTTAGACGATAAAAATGGGGATAGGTTGCATTAACCTGCCCAATAGCTTAATAGGCTGCCGATATTTTGGCCGGCAGCCTACGTTGATACACTATAGTTTCCCTTTAGCTTTATTCAAAATAAAGTTTCGCTCCTTGACCATGTACCACAGGAATCATTCATTGGAAATGCAGCTTATCATGAAGCTGATAACGCTCAATATTCGGTCCCGCCGGATCGAATCCGAACGATTGCAAGACAAGCATTAAGCTAAAACATGCAAATGGATCGTTTGTCAAAAAATCCAGCATAACAAACAAAGTAGGTTGTAAATCTTCAAACTCGACCTCAAGCTCGCAGTTCCAATTATCTGGTAAGACCGCTTTCGCGGGCAGGCGAAAACCGACTTTGCCAATCATCTCACATCGTCTATGATTCGTTCCTGCTGCACGTATGCCTCTTTCGCATGCAGCATCCCTCTCTGGTCCAGATATGACGCACTTTCATCTATAGCCTGGGAGAACGGAAGAAGCTGCCGCATGACGTGATGCCGAAACCAGAGCATCTTCGTTGAATGAGACCATCTGACTAACCGGATATCCATCATCGATCTGACGTTGTCTCTTTGAAATCGGATTAGCTGATGCCTGTGTCGTGATTTCCATCGTTTCATCCGGTCTGATGCCATAAAGCGACACCGAACCGATTCCGTCATATCGAATGGCCGAATGACCGAATGTGAATACATAGAATCTGTTCATTATTTCTTTGAATTACTACCGTTTCACGAATAAGAGCTCCAATGGATCAAACATTTGTTCACAGTTTTTTCCCCGTAGTTTTTTTGAGTAAAGGTTAATTATTTGACTGGATTTGGCTTTGATGTGTCTAGCTCGTGTTTGTAAAGAGTGTAAGCTTATCTGGTAAGCTTTAAGCGCTTACATACTTAAGTATTAAATGGAAGGAGCTGAGAATAGTCCTTAGCATCATGTTAGCGCCAGATTTGTAGAAGAAAGTTCTACCAAATTGGATCGGAGGTTATTGTTATGAAACGAATAAGAGTCGTGTTTAAGTTCGTATCGGTAAGTGTAATTTTGTTTATATTAGCGATGGTATTCCCCCATTTCCAGGCAGCTGCAGCCGATTTGCTTGTTCCGAACTACAGCTTCGAATCCGGGTTAAGCTATTGGACCCAAAAGTACGGCTCGGGTGGTATTAGCGTTTCCATCGATGAGGCTTTCACAGAAAGCAACAGCCTGAAAATCGTTGACGGCAACAGTTCAGGGCCCTATGGAATTGAGAGCGACTACATGCCGGCTACGGCGGGAACAACCTATGTGACAATTGCGAGAGCATATATTGAATCTGGCTCCGCAGATCTATATTTAAGATTCTGGAATAGCTCGAAGACTTATCTGAGTGCAACCTACGTAAGCAAAAGCACCCCCGTGAACGAATGGACCTACCTGAAGGCGTCGGGGGAAGCGCCTGCCGGCACCGCGTACGTGACTGCATTATTGTACTCAAGTGGAGCCAACGTTGGTACCGTTTACTGGGATGATGTTTTCATTACCAAATCACTGATGAATGTGGGCACGCAAGTTACAAGCGCTTCCATTCATTCTGCGATATTCGGCAAGGACGGTTCTAATAACGATGTGATCTATGCCGTAGTGGACGGAGCTACTGGAGTCAATGCTCGATTGGCAGTGATCAATGTAAATAACTTAGTCGCGACAACCTATACTCTTTCAGGTGCAGGAGGAGGTTGGGCAATCACTAGAGCTACTGACGGAAAAATATATGTAGGCACGTATAACGGAGGGAAGCTGTTCCAATATACACCGGGAGCCTCCAGCGTAGTCGACCTCGGTCAGGCAGGCGGACAATCGTTTCTATGGAGCGTTGCTCCGGGCCCATCGGGTTCTGTCTATATGGGGTCTTTCCCGAATGCTAAACTTATGAGATATACTCCTGGATCCGGCTTTTCGCAACTCGGCCCAAGTCCTCTGGTCACCGGAGAAAGCTATGTTCGCAGCGTAGCTTATGATTCAACGAATAACAACGTCTTCGCAGGAATTGGGGCACATGCCCATCTGATCAAATATAACGTCGCTACAGGAACTCGAACCGATGTATTGCCTTCTAGCTATATGTCAGAGGAATTTGTAAATAATCTGGATATAGAGGGCGGAAAATTGTTCGCCAGGCTGCTACCCAGCTTCAAAACAATCGTCTTTGATCCGACTGGCGGGAGCGTGACCCAAGAAGCAGAGATTGACCGAGTCACCTCCAACATTATGTCGAAGGCGCAAGGTGGGATTTCTTACTTCAGCAAAGACAATGTGCTTTACACCTATGATTACGCCAGCAAAACCACAACCTCTCTTGGTGTTCCTTTTCCGAATACTCATGATTTCGGATTCATTCAGTTGGCGGATCAAACCAATTATCCCGGCGTAACATTGATGGGGATCGCCAACAAAATGGGCAACATTAGTGTTACCAAATATAACTTTCAAACTGGCTTGAATACCTCCAATTATGTTACTGGTATTCCGGAATCGCCGTCCACTCTCCAGAACATCGTTAAGAGCCCGGACAATAAAATATATACAAGCGGGTTCCTTACCGGAGGGACCGGTATCTATACATCCATGCGCTCGGATCAGATCGATATCGAACGTGGAATCGGGCAAGCAGAAGGCATGACGACTCTCAATGGAAAAATCTACTACGGAGTATATCCTTCTGCGGAGATCTTCGAACAAGATCCATCCCTGCCGTGGTCCATGGGGACGAGTCCGGTCAAGCTGTTCGATCTGGAAGGTGATGATCAGGATCGTCCCGTCAGTTTGATCAGCGCGAACGGAAAATTGTTTATTGGGACAGTACCATTGTACGGCAAGCTCGGCGGTGCGCTCACCATCTATGATCCTTCGACAGGCGTTCAAACGGTAAAGCGGAATCTCGTCAACAATCAGAGCATTATCTCGCTTGCATATAAGGATGGCTATATCTACGGTGGCTCTTCCATCTCGGGTGGACTTGGAATAGCGCCATCCGAGACCAGCGCGAAACTATTGAAATACAATGTCGCTCTGGGGACATCGACAACAATCAGTCTTCCTGTTTCAGGACTGGCCGCCATTACTTCGATTATGGTCGGCCCAGACAACAACATTTGGATGATGGCGGAGGGCTACTTGTTTATTTACAATCCTTCCACGGGCACTTTTGTATATAACAGCAACTTATTCCCTTCTGTGTCTTATGCACCTTCCGCCTCATCTACCGTAATTGCGGATGCAACTTTGATACTTGGCAAAGACGGTTATGTTTACGGGGTAATCAAGGGAACCTACCTCTTCAAAATCCATCCTACGACTAAAGTCGTCACTACGATTGAAAGCACAGCGAACGGCAAGGTCAGACTGATAGAAGACGAATTCCGGAATTTATATTACATCGGTGGAACGGATATTTTCCGTTATGCATTTTAGGTTCAAGGAATCGTAAGTTGAACTACTTACGATCCGATGCTTTACCGCGGAAGGCTTCGGTCTACACGCATCGAAGGCCAAAGTGTGCTTCGAAGACGTGAAGGTGGATCTGCTGCCGTAGTAAGGAGACACCTACCCAGCTGGCCTTGGGGACGGCTGGGCTGATGACCACGCACCATAATCAACAAAAAAACAAGTTTAGAAAGGAATGGCGATGTGTATGGAAAACTTGAAGCTTTTTGATTGTCACTGCTCCTTCGGTAGAACAGGGATCGTAAATCCCGGCTCTTTCCACAGCCAGAAAGATGTAATGTGGAGAATGGAGTATTACGGAATCAAACGCGCGCTCGTTTTCCATAGCATTGCGAGGGAGTATAACCCCGCTATCGGGAACCGGTTGCTGCTGGAAGAGCTGAATAACTCTGTTTAAATCAACAGAACTAGAGCAGTATCACGTCCCACTGTTTCTGGGGTGGGATCATGTACGCGTTCGAAGTTGAAACAAATGGTACTGACACGGCACGTCTGGCAGGTCACTAGGACACATCGGACGGTCACGATCCGAAAAATAATTATACCGGAGTTTCGCGGACACCAAAGAGCTCCACGGGCTTCGCTTTTGCCGGTTCCGCGGGCAGAAAAAGGTATTGGAGTAAGCGCTTATGACCGCTTTCTCCCAGAACGTGAAAAAGATCGCCAATCTCCTGGCCAAGGTCAGGGTGACGGTGATCTTCTTTTAAATAAAATCGTGTTCCCTTAAATATCTTAAAGATAAAAAAAAGCCCTAAATAGGGTTTAATCGAAAGTATGAGCCGTGATAAACGTTGATTCGAGTTACGGAGTTTCCGCTCGCTGCACAGCCCCAAATCAAACTTAACTAGATCCATCAACAATCCTGCAGGGATATGATAAATTGATCGCCAGCGCTTTCATCTAGACACTTCGCGATTGCTTAGAGGAACTCGCCTCCCACTGCAGCTATTCCCTTCACGTTTTCCTCAATATGCGGGATTTCTTGTACCGCCTAACGTTTGCCGTATTGACACTCTGAATCGTACAACTTTATTGATCTGCTCCTATACTTGTGAAGCAATTGATTGACGATACTCGGATGGTGTAACACCCATTTCCTTTCTAAAAACACGGGAAAACGAACGGAGTGACCCAAATCCAACTTCAGCAGAAATATCTGAGATTTTCATATGCGTGGCGGTCAGTAGACTTACCGTCTGGCGAATTCTTAACTCATGTAAATAACAGAGAAAGCTCTTTTTGCCGTATTTACTGAACATGCGGTTAATATAGGATTTGCTGCACATGAAGTACTTGGAAACAAACTCAATTGAAACATGTTCCTCCAAGTAGTGTGTATTTAAAAATAGCAAGAATTTCACGTAGTCTTTCTCCACAGATTGTAAGGGTAAGTTTTTATTGCTTAATTTATTGTTTTGACGGATATATTGAACAACAATACTGGACATTTTAGACAACATAACGGACATGTATCCATATAATGGCTGGTTATATTCATTCAACATAGCGAGAAAGTCCTGACGGACATTTAGAAACGTCTCGTCGTCCAAGGTTATGACAGGCTCAAGTTCATTAGCTATCAACATACTAAGCAATTCAGGTTCTAGTAGCGCATCAGAGATAACCTGTATGTCGGTCATACAACACAACTGCACAAATGGTTGGTCACCGTGCATAGTGAAATTGTGTGCTTGATGTGGAATAAGGAGGAGCATTCTACCCGGAGTCAGTTGGTACGGCATACCATTAATGATTGTACTTCCGCACCCCTCCAATACAAGGCTGATTTCAACCTGCTCATGATAGTGGATAGGGTAGTTCCCATGGGTATGCATCCCAATATAGACTGGCAACAGCTTTTTTTTCAGATTACGCGTAAGAATAGCATCTTCTTGGTCCGGGAAAATAGACGTCACAAAGAAACTCCCCTTATTCTCGATTAACGATATTCAATAGTTTGGTGATAAAAGAGCAGATGTAGACAGACTAACAATTAATTAAAGGAGTGTATATAAAATGTTCAATATAAAACCGAAGTTTACATTTGATTATCAAATTTCGTTTCAAATTCTTGATTTGAAAATTTTCGATTGAATCAATATCTTACGCTTGCAAATACATTAGGCTTAGTATAACAAGCTTAATCGGGTATCACAGATAATAAAATAATCACTGCGATGATGATCTCAACTCTATTGAGATCCTTTTCATTTCTTCATCAATCTCATTCAAAACGCGCTTTCTGGAGATCGGCTTAATTCCACTATGTAAGGGAAGCCTGGATCCCCCAGTCACTATACCTCCAGATTTACAATACTCTCCTGTAAGTGTTACCACTAGGTAGCCATTTCCGTAGCGGTAGAACACCACGTAGTATTTTCCAAATTACTCGTGATCACAACATGACCCAGTAAGTACGAAAACAGTTCGCAATATTTATCATTAAATGTAACAACATCCATGGCAGCAGCTAGATACCCATCCTTTCTGGATAGAATCATGCTATCCCTTTCCGAGCGGGATTGATTCACTACTTTATCTAGAGACAAAATCGTTGCTCGTCCAAGCTTACGTTTTCTAAGAAATTCAAGGGCTGAATAGGCGTCCTCTTCTGTCTCCACTATAACATATTCTAAATAACCATCCAGTGCAGTCTCTATCGCTATTTCGTATAGTTTCGGAACGGATAGTATATCAGCCACTGGCCCACATATCCCCGACAATTTTCCCTTACTTGCCATTAGAAGATTACGGACGCCACGGCTATATCCGTGATATTCTTGATCAAGCCCATGAATCGTTTTTTTCCGTGAACTCAATACAGCCAGGGATCTCTCAATCTGAAGGATTTCCGAATTGATTTGCATGTTTTATGACTCCCCTCCAATGGTACATACTGTTTGCTAAGATCAGAACAGCGGCGCAAAGAGAATCTTCTGTGCGCCGCCATAATCACTGTATAAAAAGAGAAACTCGGGTCAGCAACCAGTCCTATTAAAACGCATAACGGAATATATCAGTCCCACTAATGTAGTAGAGATTTCGAAACTCGTCTTCAATTAGACGGACTTTGGAGTTGACCGTGCTCTCTATTGTGGTTACCGCCTTCGTTGTAGGGTGGATTTTAAAGAAATAAGTTCCCTTGATCACTCCGTACACATACCCATCCTTGCCGTTTACTAACGAAGCATCGAGAACGATGCCCGAAGATGCGGTAGGCCCATAAGTAACAGTCGGGAAAATGTTGCTATTGTAGACAAATGTTCCTGTCGTAGGGTTATAGATGAATAAATACCCTTCAGCCATCATCCAGATGTTATTGTCAGGTCCAACCGTAACGGCGGTAATCGCGGCAAGTCCGGATACAGGAAGATTGATCGCCGTGGATGTTCCGGTAGAAATGTTATACTTCAATAGTTTCGCGCTAGTCTCTGATGGAGCCACGCCTAGCCCCCCTGAGATTGATGTCCCACCGTAAATATATCCGCTTTTATAAGCAAGCGCTATAATACTCTGATGATAGACAATGTTGCGATTGACTGTATACGTGCCGGTTGATGGATTGTAAATCGTGAGCGCTCCTCCAAGCTCCCCGTAGGAAGGCACTGAGCCAATGAATAATTTCCCTTCCGCGCTCACCATGGTGCCAGGACGATCTTGCTTGTCTGCCTTGAGATCAAATAACTTGACCGGGTTGCTACCAATCGACCAAGGATTAGCAGGATCATACTCGTATATGAATGCTTCGGGATAAACCCCGGTATATAGCTTCCCATTTAAGACTGCCATACTCTCTGATTGCCCGACTCCGCGCTCTATCGTGATTTCGTCTGAACGCATGGAAGTATATATTCCTGTACCGCCAGTGAGGAATCCGCCCGTATAAATCTTATTGTCCGGTCCCTTAACAAGATTCTGAAGGACTGTTGGAGTAGCCGATACTCCTGACACGTAGGCGTTGGTAACGGTTCCGTTTTGAATATTATATTTGGCGACTTGAATTTTACCCAAGTTATTCGCAATTCCCACCAGTGTATATCCCGGGTAGTTCGTTTGATCCGCCAATTGAATGAGTTTAAAATCTTGTGCATTCAGAAACGACACTCCGAGGGAGGTGTAGGTCTTGGAAGCAATATTGTAAGTATGCAGCACATTATCCTTGACAAAGTACACGAGTCCGCCAGACACCTCTGACACAAGGGAGGACGTTAGCTTGTCAATCTCTGCTTCTTTCGTGACAACCCCGCCCGTTATATCGAACACGTTCGTTTTGTAACTAGGCAACACTCGAGCAAACAGCTTCCCACCTTCGATGTCCAGATTGTATACAAACTGCTCGGAAGAATAGCTAGCTGGCAATACACTCGTGCTCACGCCGGTTGAGACGTTATATTTGATTAGATGCGCATGGGAGCCAACACCTGCATAAACTATGTTATTTGTCGGATCATATGCAACGCTTCTGACGTACTGCTCGCTGCCGACTAATGGACTGGAGCCAAGCTGCGTAAAGCCTGATCCGGGAGTGTATTTCATAAGTTTCGAGTTTGGAAAGGAACCAATGAAAACAGATCCAGATGGACCAGGAGCCAGAGACCACAGGAAGGGTTGACCTCCTGCTTGCCCCAGGTCGACAACGCTTGATGCGCCGGGGGTATATTGAAACAATTTACCGTTATTGTAGGTACCCGCGTATATTTTTCCATCTGTTGCTTTAGTGACTGCCCAACCTCCTGCCGCACCAGAAAGGGCATAGGTGGAGGTGCTTAATGTATCCACATTGATTGAAGCCAACCGGGCGTCAATTCCCGTAGCCCCGTCCACTACAGCATAGATCGTATCGTTATTGGATCCATCTTTGCCGAAAGTGGCCGAATGGATGGATGAGCTGGTGATTTGTGTCCCGACGTTCATAAGCGATTTAGTAACAAATACATCGTCCCAATAAGTAGTTCCCACGTTCGCCCCACCTGAATAAAGAAGTACCGTTACATAGGCAGTGCCTGCCGGCGCTACACCGGTCGTCTTCAAATAGGTCCAATCGCTTACCGGTGTGCTCTCCGTTGAGTAAGCAGCGCCCAGATAGGATTTAGAACTGTTCCAAAATCTCACGTATAGATCGGCCGCCCCGCTATCGATGTAGGCCCTAGCATAGGAAACATATGTGGTTCCGGCCAGCGCCGGAATGTAATCGCTTTCGGTTCCAACGGCGTCGGAGCTTGTTGTATCGGCAATTTTAAGACTATTAGTACCGGTATACGCTTGAGTTGTGGAAGAGGAGATGCCACCAGTTCCGTACTTTTGCGTCCACGAGGTCGTTCCGGACTCGAAGCTGTAGTTGGGTATTAACAAATCAGCCGCAAACGCGGGGGTGATCCAGACTAATGTGGCAAACAAACTGCATAATAAGCTTGCGGTCAATGTCTTTGCGATCCCTTTTACTCGGTTCATAAAAAACACCTCCATTTAGTTTCAACAATCAAATTCAAATGTGATTGGAATCACCAAATCTTTTATTGGCAACTCCCAGATTATCCAATCCGGGAGTTGCGTTATAGGTAACTTATCAGTCAGTTTTAAATGTGATTTTTTTGCCAAGCGCATTCGATATTTGTTCTGCATATGCATCGAATATCGCTTTACCTTTATACGTATCCAGAAGTTCATTCAAATACTTAGGCCAGTTGCTGGAGTCTTTATCCTCCATAAGCAATTGTACTTGCTTCGCGCGCATTTGAGTGCGATAAGAACCGATGTCCAGTCCTGCCGGCGGCGACACATTCGTCCCCAGTGTGAAATACTTATTTTTAGCGATGGATACAAGAATCGCCCGGTCATGATCTGTTTCTCTAGGGTCGATGATTTGTAATCCTAATGCTTTCGATGGATCTTTGACACCTAAAGTAAAGACGCTACCCCAGATCTCGGTGAAATTCCCGTTGTCACCTATATCTTTCTTGTAAGCATCCGAGATCAAGGTGATTTTGTTACCATCACGTTTGTAATGGACGCCTTCTTGGCCGAAGTTGGCTATCAGATAGCCTTCCGGACTGGCTAACCAATCCATAATTTCTAGCGTACGTTCAACCTTCTTCACATCCGCTTTGGAGGAAAACATGAATGGTGTTCCTGGCAATGGCTCGTAGGTTACTGGTACATCCCCTGCGATATGGAACGCTACAAACTCCGCTTTGGAATTGCCGGTAATTTCACGAGTTTTCTTTTGCACGCTGTTTGTTGAATTTTCGAACCCGATATCGCGGATCCCGGAGAAGAAAATGCCGGCTTTACCCGTTTGTACCTTATTGATTGGATCAGCAGGTTTATTAAGAAACCAATCAGGGTCAATTATGTTCATCGCCAACATTTTGCGAATATCATCGAGTACTTTGCCAGTCCGTGCGTTAGAGCCGCTGTCTACGAAATTGTTATTCGGATCCACGAAGAAACCGGGGGTCATCCCGTTCTTGAACCATTCCGGGAAGTCAGCCGGAACTGAGTTTCCGCTTGCTTGCGTAGTATAGCCGTAGGTGTCGTTTTTACCGTTTCCATCCGGATCATTAAATGTAAAGGCTTTCATAACTGCGATCATTTCGTCGTAGTTAGTGGGTACCTTCAGTTTCAAGTTTGGATCCTTTGCATTCAACGCATCAAGCCAGTCTTTCCTTAAATAGTAGGAATTGTACCAATTCTTCTCGAATGGGACTGGCGCTCGCATAAACTTTCCAGCCACTTGATAGCGTTTAAGTTCAAGCTCAGTAACCCATTTGAAATAGTTGGGCATCTTAGCGGGTGTGACCAAATTGGTCAAATCCATACCAACGCCATCTTGAATGTACTTAGTCGTCGCAGTCGCCTCTGGATGGAAGAAATCCGGAGTGGAGCCAGAAGCGATAAGAGAATTTACCTTGTTCGTGTAGTCTGTGCTCATGAGCATATAGTCGAGCTTGATCTCAACGTTAAATTTCTCTTCAATTATTTTTCGAATAAAATCCTTGTCTTTAGATGGAAGCGATGAAGCAGCTGTCGGCACACTGATCATCCAGTTTAAGCTCAATTTTTCTTTAGCTGGAGCAATCGGTGCGGCACTCGTGATTGGTGACGCGCTTGGACTACTGGCTACTTTCTCTTCCTCTCCACCGCAAGCACTGAGCATAACAGCGGATACCATCGACAATGCGATGATTAGGTTGTATTGTTTCTTCAATCCCATGACCTCCTAGAATAAGTTGAAATTGCGTTCTGGTGACCTCAAATGCATTCAAGCAGGTAGAATATTTCGGGTTCAACTCCTTACAATTGAATTTAACCTTCGAGAACCTCTACTGCCGTCGTATCCTCTTACAGATTCGAGGGTTAGTGATAACCTTAAATTAATACATTCTGAGTGGGTAGATTAGTCAAATTGACGCTACCTACAGACAACTTGTAACGAAATGTACTAATTTCAAAACTGTTTTGTCTCCCGTATAACTAAACTAGTATTATTGTTAATCAAGAAATAAGGAGGGAAATCCTTGTGGCACAAAAAAATGCGATTCTTATGCGTAAGTCCCGTCAAGCACGCGGCAATGACCGCCAGCACGGAGCCTCATATTTCATTGGCGTTATGCTCGACCCACCCCGGCTGCGGAAAATATTGCGTAAACTCGTGCTGCGCCGTATGGACGACACGTCCTGCTTTATCGGGTAAAATCGCCGCGAGCTCGTCGTTCCCTGATCCAAAGCCAGCCTGTACATGTCCATAGCGTCCCCAACGGGAAACTTTAAGTGATAATGCGGAGATCGCTCATCGCGCCGAACGACGTTTCTGCAAAACGCCAGCAAAGCGGCAAAAAAGAACTGTTCGGAAAATATAGTTTATTTTCAGCCGATTGTTCTATTGATAACATAGGTTTATCCGTGGAGAACACAGGAGAGCAATACGGCGCAAAGGAGAAGCTGCCGTGACCGTCTGATCCTCCCCGAGATATAAAATAAGGAAGAGTGAGCTTATGTATCAGGTAGCAAAACGAGCAATCACGACGATTGCCGCAGCCGTCCTGCTTGGCGGCGCTTTGGTGGCGCCGGCGATCGTGAAGGCGGCGGACCGCAGCCTCGATCCGGTTTTGGTCACCGATCAAGCCTACAATTACGGCAGGGGCGGCTCCGATCAAACTACCCTCGGGCAGCTTTCGGCGCAAGCCTACACGATCGAGTCGTACTTGCAGCAGTACGAAACAACGAATCGCAACGAGTGGCTGGACAAGTTCGTCGAACAGGCCAACCGGATCATCGGTAATGCCGAGGATCCGGAGGGAGACGGCATTCTCGGCTGGTATGATGCCCGCTATTCGCACAAGCAGATCAAAAACGGCGATTTTACCATTGCGGGCACGCCCCCATCGGCGACAGAGCTGCTGACGAACCGCTCCTTCGAGACCGACGTGAGCGCCGACAACATTCCCGACGGCTGGACGGTTCAGGGCAGCTCGGCTTCGGTATATCGCTCAACCTCACTTGGGGACGCGTACGAGGGTAGCGCCGGGGTCATCGTAGAAAGCGACGGCACGAACGCGAACCGGCTCGTCCAAAGCTTTTCGGTGACGGCGGGAAAGACGTATGTTGTCGAAGCGTTTGCCGGAACGCAAACTGAGAAGACGGCAGCCCGGATCGAAATTTTCAACCCGGCGACGAACGCGATCGTGGCACAAATGACTGTGCACCATGTCGGCTTTGAGCGGTATGTGTTTCAGTTTACCGCCCCTTCGACCAGCAGCCTGATGATTCGCCTCGGCTTGTACGACTACACGCAGCCCGGCTACAAAGCCCGCTTCGATCTGCTCAGCGTCCGACAAACGCTTGATCCGCCCGTCGAGCAGCTGACGAACGGCCGCTTCGAGACGCCGGACTCCGTTGATGCTACGCTGCCGAAAGGCTGGGCGCGTTGGCCGGCGGGCACCGTTGCGAGCAATGTGTACCTCATTTCCGGCATCAACAATTACTACCGTGGCACAAGAGGGTTGGCCATCCAGACGGACAGCAGCACGTGGAAGGTCGCCGAGCAGGTGCTGAACTATACGCCGTCGCAAACGTATACGGCTACATATTGGGGGCGTGTATCGGACACGAACTATTCCGGAAGGGTTGAAATATACAACGCCACCGACGATATCGTCATCGCCACGAGCTTTTACAACAATAACGAATGGAGACAGCGCTGGTTTTCATTTACCGCTCCTTCCATGGCGGGCAAAACATTGAAAATCCGCCTGTACCAAAATCAAACGCCGGTCTTCATCTCGTACGTGGACGAGCTGTCAGTCGTACCGGTGACGGAATCGTACGCGGCAGGATGGACGTCCAATGCGCCGCTGTCGCAAGCCCGCTTCAAAAACTCGCTCGACGCGCACCCGTCCGGAGGCCGCGGCCTGGAGTTGATCCATGACGGCATAACCGCTCCGCGCATGTCGCAGCAGCTGCTTAACTATGATCCGGGGTTCGTTTATGAATTTTCTGTTTATGCCAAAATGTCTCCGGGAGCGACCGGTCGGTTGACCGCCTACGATGCGACCGCCGCCGCCCCGCTTGGAACGATGACTTTTACGAACGACACCAGGTTCGAGATGCACAAGGTGCGTTTTACGGCGCCGGCGCCGGGACATGACATCCAGATGCGGATCGAGATGGACTCCTCCGTCAGCGGGCACAAGCTGGTTGCTTACTCCGCCGGGGGCGGACCGCTGTACGCCAACTTGTATGACGAGGCGCGCATCGTGTACCCGATGCTGAAATTCACCAATCTCGTATACAGCAATCCGGCGCTGCAGACGGCATACGGGTCGGCTGCAGACGCTTATCGCGACTTTGCCGCCCACAATATCGCGCTGAAGTACGAAAACCAGTGGGTGCAGGTGACCGGCGTCGACGGCGCCGACAACGGCACGGGCTTGTATGTGAATCCGACCGGCTTTTCCACCGAATGGTTTCCGTCCAGAAGCTTGCCACCCAACCAGTACCTGGCGTTCGGCCGCATGCTGTACCAACTGTACGATGCGACCGACGGAGTGCCGGCATACAGCGCAATTCGTCCGCTCTATATAAGCCGGGCCAACGATATGACCCGGTTGTTCAAATCGAAGGTGCGCGCCCATCCGCTCAACGGCACGCTGTCGACGGACGCCTACGTATGGAGCTATTGGGAGGCGATCGGCCCTTGGGACGACGGACATCCTTACTCTTACACGAACGAAGATTTATCTCACAGTGCGGAAACGTTGAAAAGCGTGCTTGAAGCTTACCGGCACGGTCATGTGTTTACGTTGTCGGATATGCTCAAGTTTACCCGCACGTTGACCGACATTATGTGGAACGGCAGCCTGACCGATCCGGCGGTTTCGTATTACAATTCCGACAAGCCCGCGGTTACGCTCGACCGGTTGAACGCCATTAATTTATCCTACTGGGCAGAGTTTGCCGAGTTTGACCGAACGGCAGCCGACATCGCTGCGGCTCTGACCGAGTATGTGGCCGAGGAATCGCCCTATCCGTCGTATCTCATCCGTACTACTGCGGCGTTATGGAGCCGCAACAAGGTGGTTAATAACGGCTTAGAGGTAATCGATCCGCTGGATGCGACATTGCCCGCCAACTGGACGCGCTTTCACGCCACGAGCGCCAACGTTTATCTGGACGACACGGACGCTTATTTGGGACAACGCAGCGCGGCGGTCAAAACGAACGGTTCGACCTGGGTGGCGCTTGAGCAAAAGTTGGATCAATACGTGCCGAATACGCCGTACAAAGTAACGTTTTACGGGAAAACCGATGGCGCCGTGTCAGCGCGGGGGGAAGCGTTCGACTATACGACCAATACGGTGCTCGGCACTCTTTATTTTTCCAACACGAGCTGGACGTCGCATTCCTTCAGCTTCACGACACCGGTCGCCTCCGATCATAACATCCGTATTCGGCTGTACCATACGGGCTATGCGACACCAAATGCGGTTGCCCACTTCGACGAAGTGCGCGCGCTGCCGCTGCTGTACGAGTCCGCCGTGCCGAATAGCGGGTTCGAGGTCGGCGCCTACTTTAACGATACACTGCCACGCTTCTGGTATCGCGGCTCGGGGTCGGACGCGGCCAACGTGCTGCGGGATGACACGGCGCAGTCGACCGGGCTGCAATCGATCCGGCTGACGACGGCCACGGGCGGGGCCGCCCAGTCGCTGTATTACGACTGGTACGGGTATAAGCCGGGAGGCACGTATACGGTGACGACCTCCGCCCGCACGAACGGTTCGGCCGCAGGCGGCCGGCTGAAGGTAGTGGACATCGAGACGAATACGGAACTGGTCAGCATTCCGGTTACGGCGACGTCGTGGACGACGCACACCGCCACGTTCACCGCGCCGATTGCCTACGACCACCGGCTGCGGGTCTACGTAACTCACAATAATCCGGCTGTTGCCGGCGGCGAGCTGTGGGTGGACGATTTCGGCATTGTTTTGAACTGAAGTATCCACTTCCGCAGGAAACTGTTAAAATGGCTACAGTAGTTGTGGCGACAATGCCGATTCTGGCGGAACGGGGGGACACTTCATGATGAAAAAATGGTTCAACCGCTTGTTTCTGTCGTATGTTCCAATATTTCTCCTCATTTCGTTTTCGCTGCTCCTGATTACGGTATGGATGACGTACGAGCTGTCGAGGAAGGCGGCGACCAATTCAAGCGGGTTACTCGTGCAGAATACGAATGAATTTATTGACTTTACACTCGCCAATATCGAATCGGCGGTCGAGCACGATTTGTTGCGCAGCAAGCCTCTGTTGTCGTATTTGGGCGAACATTCCCCTGAATCGCTCGATTATTCGACGGCCCAGGCGGCGTGGGAGCTTGGACGGTTTCAAAAAAGCTTTCCGTTTGTTCATTCGGTTTACTTGTATTCCCCCCGACCGCAAACGGTGCTTTTTCCAGATCGGTTTACGGTGCTGAAGCAGTTCGGAGATCGCGAGTTCGCCGAAAGGATACGGTTTAGCAGCGACCGATTCGTCTGGACCGGGGCTCGTCCATTCGCCGGGACGGACCACGCGACGGCGGAGCAAGTTGTGTCGCTGGCGCGCTACGTCGATATGGGGACACGGGCGGTTGTTGTCGTTAATGTGAGCTTGAACAAGCTGCAAGAGGTGCTCCGACAGCTGTCCGACTCCAAGATGCAATATGTCGAGCTGCTGGATGCCGGAGGACAGCCGATGATTTCCAGCGATACCCTGCAGCCGGCGGAGCCCCGGCCCGATTCGACCGTGCTCGCTGAGACATCCTCGGCATATACGGGCTGGACGGTGCGAAGCGGGCAAGCTTCTTCCGCAATGAACGCGCTTTCGTCGAAAATGTATTTCTGGATCGCCATCGGTTTGGCTGTTATCGTGCTTCATTTTATCGCTCTGCTCTATGTCTCGAGACGAAACTACAAGCCAATCGAAACGATTGTCGGGCGTTTGAGCATCTACACGGGAAGCCAATCTCGCGAGTTCGAACCGGTCGATCCGCCGCGCAACGAATACAAGCTGATTGAGTCGACGATCGAACGGCTTGTTCAGGACTCGGAACAGTTGGAGGAAAAATTCGGCCGTACGCTGGAATTCAGACGGCGACAGCTGCTCCTTGAGCTGCTTGAAGGCCGCGGCGAGCGGGACCGGTCGCTGCTGGACGATCAGCTGGCGAAGCTTGGCGCAGAAGACGCTTCAACGCCTCTGTTCGCCGCACTAATCGAAATCGATCGGTACGCGGCGTTCGCCGCCTCGTTCGCAGAGCGAGATCGCCATTTGTTCAAGATCGTCGTGTACAAGGTGCTTCACGAGCTTGCCGCGTCGTATGATTGCGCGCTATGGGCGGAATGGACGGAGGACCACCGCCTGGCGGCGCTGTTGTTTGCCGGGGCAGGCCGACCTCAGCAGGCCGGACGATATGCCGAGCTGTTCGAGTCGTTCATTCGTTGGATTGGCGAAAATCTCGATTTTACCGTAACGGTAGCGATGGAGTCGGAGACCATAACGATCGGCGATCTGCCGCAGACGTACCGGGATCTGCTCCATTTGCTCAGCCTGAAGCCGTCGCTCGGACGAAATCGGCTATTGACGCCGGAGGATGCGGGGAAGCCTGCCGAACCGCAGGCGAAGCAGCTGCAGGCGATGATGCAAACGGTCCGTTATTTTCGCATGCTCGATCCGAAGTGGGTCGGTTATTTCGGCGAACTGCACGGTTTGCTTCGGGATATGGTGCTGACGCGGGAGGAACTGAACGGTTATATGAATTATTTCCTGTTTCATCTGCAGCATGAAATGTCCGGACTGGATGAATTCAAGGAGCCGTTTTTCGGCAGTACGCTCCCCCGGCTGGAACGGATTGTACGGCACGATGAGGTTGTCGACGACATTTTCGAGAAGTTCCGACTCGTGCTCGACGAGACGCACAGCCGGTTTGCGGAACGGAGGCATCAGCTTCTAAACAAGCAAAAGTACCAGACCGTTGAAAATATTGAGCAGTACATTCGGGAGCATTACGACAATCCGGACTTGTCGCTTTCTCAGCTGAGCGAGCATTTCGAGCTGAGCATGAGCATGAGCAACATAAGCCGGCTGTTCAAGGCGAATTACGGCGTCAAGCTGGTTGACTATTTAACGCATACTCGCATCGAACGGTCGAAGGAACTGCTCAGCCAATCCGATTTGCCGGTTCAGGAAGTAGCGGCCAAAGTCGGTTATATCAGTTCGTTGACCTATATCAAAGTATTCAAAAAGATGACCGGCTTGACTCCCGGCGCCTACCGCAAGCAGTTGCAGGAGAGCCGACGGAAGGCGTAGGCTTCAATAGCGGCCGCCTTCCGAAAACGAGGCCACTAAAAAACTAGGGAATTAACGGAGCAGCTACAGGCACCAACAAAGAGACGACACTTATTCCCAATTAACGGGAATAAGTGTCGTCTCTTCACTGTTATTTCAGTTCCTCATGTCTGGTTCCTTACTTCATCAGTTTCAATATTCGTTTTAAATTAACAGTGAATATAGCCATAGCTCCTTGGAGCTCCATACCTAATAGACCCGAGGATGTGGCTACATCATACCCGTGCCGTGTTTACAATTGTTTGCCATCATTTTTTTCGCCGGTTGTAACAATGGCGGCCCGTAATGATCCGTTCCTCGGTCATGGCAATATGTGGTCTTATAGCCAAAAAACGAAGAGTCCGCGCTTTTATATTGATTTGCCGCAACATATTATCTTTGGGAATCACCAAGTTATAGAGTTCTATATAGGGGCTTAAAGCCAAGGACTGTTGTTGTTGAATCATCGTATTCACCTACTCGAATTAGTACCTTAATTATACAGAAAACACACAAAGTTCTCCTCAAAATTCGAGAAGAAATATGTGTGTTTTTCATAACAAGGACTTTTTCAGTGGCCTCCCGAAAACCGTCCTATACGGTCTGGTATCGCGCGCTATGTTTCGCCGCGGCCGAGGGGCTGCGGCGAAAACGGCTATTCCCCTGCCAGCCGCGTCAAAGCGATGCCTGCGAACATCGCGGCGCCGAGCGCGATGCAGCTTTCGTCAGGATTGAAGCGCGAGCTGTGCAACCCCGGGGCCAATTCTGGCTGTTCCTGCGGCCCGGAGCCAAGCCAGAAGAAGCCGCCCTTGGCAAACGCTAAGTATTCCGCGAAATCCTCGCCGTACGTCATCGGCAGCGGCATCGTCCGATTCGACTTGCCGATCAGCAAGTCGGAGACTCCGGCGATGTGCGCCGCGCACGCTTCGTCATTGACGACCGGCGCTACCTGCTCGATGTACGTGACGCTCCCTTCGCAGCGATACGCCCGGCAAGTTTCCCGCACGATTCTCGCAATCCGCTCCGGCATCGTCTTCCGCCATTCGGCGTCCAGATGCCGCACCGTCCCCGTCATTTCCACGAAATCGGGAATCACATTATTCGCCGTCCCTGCCTGAATCGTGCCGATCGTCACGACAGCGCCCGTCGTCGGAGGAATTTCGCGGCTGATCGCCGACTGCAGGCCCATCACGACGGCGGAGGCGGCGACGATCGGGTCGATGCACACCTCCGGGTAGCCGCCGTGTCCGCCCCTGCCCTCGACACGAATCTCGATGCGGTCAATCGAGCCCATGACGACGCCCGGCTTTATGCCGATTTTCCTGGCCGGAAGGCTAGGCAGATTATGAACGCCGTACACTTCCGCAACCCCTTCCATGACGCCCTCCTGAATCATCGCTTTGGCGCCGGCAAGAATTTCCTCGGCCGATTGGAAGAGGAAACGCACCGTCCCGTGCAGCTCCTCTCGACGCTTGACAAGCAGCATCGCCGCGCCCAGCAGGACGGACGTATGGACATCGTGCCCGCAAGCATGCATCACGCCTGGCCGCTCCGAAGCAAATTCAAGCCCCGTCTCCTCGGTAATCGGTAGAGCGTCCATATCGGCGCGAAAGGCGATTAGCGGCCCTGGATGGCGGCCGCGCAGTTCCGCGACGATGCCGTGACCGCCTACTCCGCACTGCACCTCGAGGCCCAGCTTGCGCAACTCCTCCGTGACTCTGCTCGCCGTGTGAAATTCCTGAAAGCTCAGCTCTGGATAACGGTGCAGCTCTCGGCGAAGTGCGATCAACGTTTCCTCCAGTTGCAGCGCCTGCTCCTTCAACTCTTGTATCATCGCGAGATCGTTCCTCTCCGTTCAATAGTATGCATGGTTCTGCATGAGATCTGCTTCTGCCTTATGCTTCCTTCTGCTCTGCCGCATTCCGCTCCAACGCCATCAAATATTGCTCGTAGCTCGTTTCGAAGCCTGCAGCCTGCAGCATCCCGATGACTTCCGGATTGGCCATCGACAAATTCGACGTGCTGCGCGAGCATGCCCGGTCAAGCGGACCGTATACGTGCCGCAAAGCGAAGGCGAACAGCACTTCGCGGTCCTCTCTGCCCGGCTCGGCCTCGCATTGATAGAGAACGATCGACTCCACATTCCCTTGCTTATCCAGGACACGGCTAAACAAGGCGTACGCCGCCGCTTCGCCGAACGGGTCACGGACGATCAGCGCTTCTCCATGTTTCATGTTGTGCCACATGCATTCCCAGGCAACCTTCTCGCGGTAAAAATCAAGCTCCGCCGCTGCCGAAGCTCTGCCGAACTCCGCCTGCAGTCCCCAAGCCGAGTCCGGCACCGGAATATGCTGTTCGCTCAGCGCGCCCTTATGCGTCATGCCCGTAATCTGGTCGATCTTGTGGAAGCCGCCGCTCTCGTAAGCTGCGATCGCATGCTCGTTACGGCAAACGACCTCTAGAATCGCGCAGTCCACGTCTTCCACCGCGATGACCTGCTGCGCCTCCCTCATGAGCGCTTTGGCGATTCCTTTCCCGCGATATTCCGGGGCCACCCCGGTCCCGCCGTTCCAGGCCCATTTGGTGCCGTCAACCGTCTTGGTTGCGAGAAAAACGAACCCGGCAGGATCGTCGCCAACGAACGCTACAACAGACAGCGCCGGCTTGATCGAATTGCCGGCGAAGCTGGCGAGCAGTTGCTCCATATTCCTCGTCATATCCGAATAATAGCCGGAGAAGCCGCGATTAAACAGTGACAACGCTTCGTCAAACGTACAAGTGTTCAAACGCCCGAACCGAACCGTTTCATTTTCCATAGAGGACACCTCATTTATAATGAACTACCCGCTGATCTCTATTAAAAGCTCGATCGCCCGCTCGACAAGCAACTCCCCCGTTCCCGCAGGCAGCCGGTTGTTGGACGTCATCCGAGGCTCGTAGCCGCCGTTTGCAAACGCTTCGCGCGTGCAGATGTAACCGATGGCGGAGCCGTTGCACAACTCATTGACCGCCGTGTAAGGGAACGGAGAAGCCGCTTTGATCGCCAGTCCCAGCTCGACAAACAGCTCTCCCGGGCAGCCGACAACGGCAAAAGGTCCGAGCTTGATCGCCTGAAGCTCGATATCTGCAACCTGCTCGCCTTGCTCATAAGCCAATAGCAGCTCGGCGGCGAGCATCTTCTCTACCTGGCCCTCCGCATCCGAGGCGAGACGCTGCCGCGCCTGCTCAACCTCCGCATCGCTCGGAAATCGGCAGGCGATTTGAACATTTTCCTGGCCCACGCCGATCTCCATGTCATCCGTCAACAAGGCTTTTTCCCTCGTCTTCAGCACTTCTCCGGCGAGGATGCGCCCCATGACTCGATGATGCTCCCGCTGTATGGGCCACTTGCCGCTGACGTCGACATGGTTGATATTACCGCTGGCGCCCATCCAGAAAAGACTGACGGCCTGCGCGCCGAGCGCCCGTTTCAGCGATGCACTCAGCTCCCCGGGGTAATCGGCGCTGTACTGTGTGCCGCCAACCGCATCGGTATGGCAGGCATAATTCGTCACAATCCCGATCGGGTTGCCGTCCGGATCGTCGATCCGCACGACTAGCACTTGCGGGTCGATCGGTCCCTCCGGCCGTTCAATGTCGGGATTGCCGATGCCCGGATTCGTCCTGACGGTGCCGTCCTTCATCCAGAACCTCCGATTGAAGGCAATATCCGCCTCCGTACCGGAAGCAAAGCCGATCCGCGCCTGTTTTCTGGTTCGGTAAGCGACGATGGCTGCATCCGCCCCCTTCTCCGTCATCAGCTTCAAATACGCCTCGTCGGCACATATAAACGAATAGGTAACGACCGGTGGACCGGTATGCGTATGCGTCGCAGACACCATGATGCTGGATTCCGGCATGCCCGTTTCTTGATGTATGCGCTCCCGAATACCGATCACGACGCGACGCGGCAGGTCGATGCAATCCAGGGCGACCCATGCAGCCATCCCTTTCTCCGTTTCGACAACGAGCGCCTTCGCGAACAGAGCGTCCAGCACGCCGGTCGATTTGCGGTCACGAAAATAACCGGGCATGGAGCTTTGCAGCGGCGGCGTAATATCCGTTTCCGCCATTCCGCATAAGAGCATGTTTCATCAACCTCGCTTTTGGTAAAGTTGGATTGCTCGTTTATCATCCTTTGATCGCGCCAATCAACATCCCTTTTATAAAATATTTTTGCAAGAAGGGATAGACGATAATAATCGGCAATGTCGCCACGACAACCGTAGCCATTTTGACCGTTTCCGGCGGTAATTGGTTCAAGCTTTGCGCGTTCTGAACGACCAGCTCGCTGCCAATGTTTGGGGTTTGAATCATATTTTTCAGCACAACCTGCAAGGGATACAGCCCCCGGTCGGTGATGTATATAATTCCGCCGAAGTAAGCATTCCAATTCGCGACGCCATAGAACAGGCCGATCGTGACCAACATGGGCACCGAAAGCGGCAGCACGATCTGGAGCAGTGTCCGCCAATCGCCGCAACCATCGACGCGAGCGGCCTCCTCCAGTTCAACGGGCAAATGCTCGAAAAAGGTCTTCATCACCAGCATATTGAATGTGGATATGAGTCCCGGCAATATCAACGCCCAAATGGTATTCATCAGGCCGAGCCCGTTGACGACCAGATACAGCGGAATGAGTCCGCCGGAGAACAGCATGGTAAAGACGATGGCGAGCAGAATACCGTTTCGTCCGGGGATATAGGTTTTGGACAGCGGGTAAGCGGCCAGTATGGTCAACAACAAGCTCAATGTCGTGCCGAGCACGGTGACGATAACGGTAATCTTGAGCGCCTGCGGAATCGTAGGGCTCGAAAAAATAATGCGATAAGCTTCTAGCGTCCATTGCTTGGGCAGCAGAACGAATCCTCCACTGCTTATAATTTCCTTTAGCGGGGTCATCGACATCACGATGACATAATAGAAAGGAAATAGCGTAACTAATCCAAACACCGTCAGAATCCCATAGAGGACGACATCTGTCACCCGATCCGCCTTCGTTTTCTGTATGATTAAAGACATGCTCGATTTCCTCCCTTTACCACAGACCGGAGCCGCCAAGTTTTTTGGCGATTTTATTCGATGCGATGACCAGGGTAAAGCCAATGACCGACTTGAAAAATCCGGTGGCGGCTGCAACACTGATATCCAGTTGCTCGATCCCTCTGCGAAATACCCAAGTATCGATAATTTCTCCCACACTGTTGACGCGAGAGTTCAAGAAAATATAGACTTGTTCGAAACCTGCATCCAAAATATGACCCAGTCTCAAAATGAGCAGCAGGACAAACACATTGGCGATGCCCGGTATGGAGATATGCCAAATTTGGCGAAACCTTCCTGCCCCGTCAACCAAAGCTGCCTCATAAAGCTCCGGGTTGATTGCAGCCAACGCGGCAAGGTAGATGATGGCGCCGAATCCCACGCTTTTCCATAAATCGGTCAAGATCAGCAAACTCCGGAAAAAGTCGCTATTCGATAAAAAATCGATCGGATGCTCACCCGCGCTATTGAGCCATTGATTGACAATACCCGAGCCGGGGGCAAGAAATGCGAAAGCGAGCCCGTATACAATGACCCAGGATAAGAAATAGGGACCGTAAGTAATCGTCTGCACGGTCCGCTTGAACCAGACGACTCGAATTTCGTTCAGCATCAGAGCTAGCAAGACGTCGGGAACCATGTTGAATACCATTCGATAGATGCTGATCAACAGCGTATTTTTCATAATGGCGAAAAACTCGGGCGTACTAAACACTTTCCGAAAATTATCGAAGCCTACCCACGGACTCTCCCATATGCCTTTGGTCAGGCTGTAGTCCTTAAAGGCGACAAGCAGCCCGGCCATCGGAATATAGTGGAAGATGACGTAATAGGCCAAAACGGGGATTAGCATCGTATAAAACACCCTGTAACGTATTACGCTTCCTAATATTTTCTGCATGTCAATATACCATCCTACCCTTTCTCTGATTTACTATTATAGCAGGAGCTCCTTAATCAGTTAGCATGCATACACTCACCCCCGATTCCGATAGATTCAGAGTAAAGGATCACGTTCGCTATGAAAATAAAGCTTTTTTGCGGAATAGTTTTTCTTTTCAACATGTATTTGCAGCAAGAATTGACTATCTGAAAAAATGAACTGTTTCGGAGCAATTCCCATATCCCCTATATTGAGTTTGAGTCACACATTTATAAATTAGGAGGTCTTACTGCCATGTCGCACGGTAAACACAGCAGGAAACAAAGAATGACGAGAGGGGTGACGATATTAACCGGCTTCACGCTGCTGCTTGCAAGCGCTTGCTCAAGCAACTCATCCGATCAGCCTAAGAGCAGTCCAGGCGCATCGAACCAGCCGGCCAGCGAGACAAGCTCGCCCAAGCCAAGCGCACCCAAGATGAAGCTGTCCATATTTATCAACAGCACACCTTCATCCAATTTGCCAACGGACCCGAAGAACGACTTTGTTCGGACGAAAATCGAAGAGAAGTTCAATGTCGAGCTGAATACCACCTACATGCCCGGAGGGCAAGATTACAACAACAAGATCAATGCGCTGATCGCGGCCAACAACGCACCTGACATGTGGAGAGACTTTAATGGTGACGGCGGAAATTCCTATGTGCTTAATGGAGTATTGGCCGATATGACGCCGTTCGTATCCAAAACGACAATGCCCAATTACTACAATCATTGGGTAACGGAACAAGGCATGAAACTGTATCAGATCCAGAATGAATTTTACCGCGCTCCGATCCCGTATCAGAAAAATTTGTACTATGCGTATTATATTCGCAAGGATTGGCTGGATAAGCTCGGCCTGAATGTTCCCAAATCGTATGACGAATATTTGAATGTGCTGAGGGCGTTCCGCAACAATGACCCCGACGGCAACGGCAAAAAGGACACGTACGGGTTTACACTAGCCGCCGGAGGGGACGGGGTTACGCTCAGTTGGCCGGAATACCAGAAGAATGGACTGATCTATCCTTCTTTCCAGGACGGAGACCGCTTCGTCGATATGCAGATGGATCTGAGATTCGAGCAAGTGGCGAATGATGTCGTGAAGCTGATCAAGGAGGATCTGATCGATCCCGACTGGTTTCTGAGCAAAGCGCCTTCGCACATCGACAGGGCTGCGCAAGGCAAAGTCGGCGTCGTCCAAGGTTCGGGCAAAACGTTCGCCTTCGATTCTCAACCGGACAGCTTGCAGAGCAAGACGAAGCTGCTGAATCCGAACGCAAATTGGGTAGCCTTCAATCCGTTCGGCGACAAGCCGCTCGCGGTAACGAATTGGCCGGGAAACCCGTTCCTGTTCCCGAAAAATGCCGCGGAGAAAAGCCCCGAAAAAATCAAGAAAATCGTTGAAATTTTGGACTGGCTGGCGGGAGAAGAAGGATTTTTACTGACGCATTACGGTGTCGAAGGGAAGCATTACACCCGGCAAGGGAACAAAATTTCGTTGAAGCCCGAGGCGTATAAGTCCGATATTACGGAAAAGGGAGATTTCCTGCAAATTTGGGGATTTTTCACTCCAGATACACCTGACGTCTATGGGCTGGAAGTGATCAATCCGAATGAAACCGAGCATGACCGACAAGTGTTGAAGACGGTGCTGGATATTCCCGTACTGTTTAATGTGGGGGCGAATGTCGTTCCGCCGAAAGGCTTCGACCTCGGCACATTCCGCAAGAAGGCGCGCGAGCTGCAGACAAAGCTGATTTTAGACGATAAATCAGGAGCGAAGTGGCCGCAATATCGGGAAATACTCTTGACCGAGTATAAAGGTAACGAGCTGTTCGCCGAATATGCCAAACAAACCGGATTGAAATATTAAATTCATGGAGGAATGGCTCTGATGGGAGATTTGATCTATTTCGATTGTAATGTTCAAATTGGCAAGTTCGGATACAAGCACCCCATGCACAAATGGCGGACGGAACATATACTCGAGGAGATGAAGCGGACGGGCATCGCTGGCGCTCTCGTGTATCACGGAATGGCGAAGTCACATTCTCCTTCGTACGGCAACTCGCTGCTGCCGGAGGAAATAGCCAAAAGCAACCGGCTGTTCGGCTGCCAAGTGTTGCTGCCCTCCCATATGGGCGACTTTCCGGATGCCGACGAAGCGATAGCCGACATGCGCAGCCGGGGCATACGGGCAGCCAAGCTGTTCCCCAAGTCGCATCGGTTCGAGACGGACCGGCGTACGATTGGGCACATTCTGGATGTGCTTGAACAGGAGCAAATCCCGCTGCTCGTGGACGCAGGCGAGGTTACATTTGCGCAGTTGGAAGCGATATTGAGCCATTCCCGGCAACTTCCGGTGCTGCTGCAAGGGCAGGGTTGGAGCTTCGAACGTATGTTATTTCCGTTGATGGACGCTTTTCCGAACATGCATATCGAATTCTCGGCTTTGCAGAGCAATCGGATAATCGAGATGACCACGCAGCGCTTCGGACCCGAGCGGCTGTTGTTCGGCTCCGGAATGCCTGCGAAAAGCCCAGGCGCCGCCCGGGCGCTGATCGATTACGCGCGTATATCCGATGAAGACAAGCGGCTCATCGCCGGGGGGAACTTGATCCGTCTTTTGGGCGGCATCGCTCCTCCTCCCGAAATAATGCCCGATCAGGACGAGGTCACGCGAAATTGCTCCCGCGGCTTGCCACTCGGAATTCCGGTGCTTGACTCCCACACCCATCTGATCGAGCCAGGCGGGAATACTGGCAGCGGACTTCCGATGCTGCACGGCACGATTGAAGGCATGGTCGAACTATATCGCGCCCTGGGTATCAGGAAGATGTCCGTTGCGCCGTGGGTTGGCGTAAACGGGGGCGATGCAGAAGCTGCGAACGAAATAACCGAGCAAACGATCGCGGCTTACCCTGACATGGTCGAGGGCTTCGTATTGATTGATCCAAACTATACGTCCGATGTGGAGTCGCAAGCCCGCAAATGGCATCTGGAAAAAAGATTCAAAGGAATCAAGCCTTATTACTATGCGTCGCATACGAAATATACGGATAAAGTTTACGCGCCGTGGTGGAAACTCGGCAACCAGCTTCGGCTGTACGCGCTTGTCGATCCGGGATTGCTCTCCGATCACAATTACGTAGCGCAAATCGAGGAACTGGCCGTCCGATACCCGGAAGTCAATTTCTTTATGGACCATGCCGGACGGACATTTGAAATCGCAGAGTTGTACGCCGGAGTAGCTAAAAAGTACGAGAACGTCACTCTACAGCTTACCTATACGACTGTAACCCTCGGGGTTATCGAATATCTGGTCGGTGAGGTCGGAGCGAGCAAACTATTATTCGGCACCGATTCTCCCATGAGGGATCCGCGGCCTCAGGTCGGCTGGCTTGCGTACGCCGATTTGCCGATTGAGGATAAAAAGGCTATCTTCGGAGGAAATTTCCGGCGCATTCTCGGCAGAGCTTTAAACTGAAAAAGGAGCGATTCGATAAGCAAGCTTGCGATCGAAGGGGGAACGCCCGCAGAAAAACGTTGCCGTCCACTCTCCGCGACGGTCGTGCTGTAGCACGAATGGATTGATCTATATTCGGCACAAATAAACAGCAGAGGCTAAGTGAAACGGAGCAAGGAACATACATGACAGGCGAGTTTTGGTTTTGCGTTTCCACCATCCGAAGGCTCATATCATCCAGGAAACGCAAAACAAGATGTTTGAAGTAAGCCATGTATGTCCTTGCGAAGTGGAACGGGTCTTTCTGAATCTTGATAAAACAAAGGAGTTGAATTATAAAGTGAAACGTGTAAGTAGGATTGTGCTCACTGCTATACTCGCCGCCTATTTATTCTCCACCGTTGCATCAGCTCAAGATTCCGGCACAGATATTTTTATGCAGAATGACAAGTATAATAACGGAATAGCCTCCTCCATGTTTGACAAAGGGCCTGGCAATTCCAACTACGGCATGGCGGGCTCCTATTCCTGGAGCGAAACCTACTTTCTTGAAAGCTACATGAATATGTATGAATCCAACGGTGATAAGTTTTGGTTGGATAAGGTGGCCGAGCATGGCAACCGATTGATGGCAAACGCTTTCAGTATCAACGGCTCCTCCAATCTGGGCTGGCCGGAAGCAAAATACTCGCATCTTCAACTAAAAAATCCGAGTTTTAGCGTATCCGGCGCATTGTCGGGATCCGCTGAGCATATAGCAAACGGCGACTTCGAGAGCGATGCGGATGCCGATCAAATACCGGACGGCTGGACGCAGGTTGGCGGAGCGGGTATGGCCAAGCGGGCAGTTGGGGCCGGTATCGGAGGAACGGCTGGTGTCGTGGTTGAGAGCGACGGAACGAACTCGAACCGTCTCGTTCAATCGATCCCGGTTACACCGGGTATGATTCATACGGTGGAAGTATTTGCTAGTGTTGAAACCGAGTTGACGCAGGCACTGATCGAAATTTATGACCTGGCCAACAACAGAGTGTTGTACAGCAACCCATCGGCACAAAAATATGTGGATAGCGGTGTCGCGACTCGTATCCATCATGTCGGATACGAACGATACGTATTTCAATTCGTTGCGCCGCCTTCCACCAATCCCCTTCAATTGCGGTTGGGCCTTCAAGATGACACGCGTCCCGGATACAAGGCCTATTTCGACAACGTATCTGTAAAAGCCGTTGAACACACGCTTTTCAACGGATCGATGGAAACGCTGCCGAATACCGGCGCCGACACGTCCATGCCGCTCCACTGGAGCCGCTGGGCGCTGGCTGACCCATCGAATGTCATGATCAGCTCGGACGCGCATAGCGGCAGCCGTTCGATTAAAATCGTCACGGACAATACCACGTGGAAAAAGGCCCAGCAAGTGATCGACTATATACCCGGCCAGACTTACACATTGTCCTATTGGGGCAAAGTATCAGGCTTGCCCGGCCTAAAGGGAAGAGTGTCCGTAACGGCCAACGGAAATGTGCTGGTTCACAACTTCTTCGATGAAACAAGTTGGACCCAGCATTCGTTCACCAGGCCAGGTCATGATGATCGAGCTTTATCAAAGCTCTGCAGCATACGTCGGCTTCACTGCATATTTTGACGATATTGTGCTAACGCCAGGACTGCCCCCGAAAGAATTTGTCTCTAATGGCGGATTCCAGACAGTCACTTCCGGATTGCCGAATGGTTGGAGTCTCTCTCCCGGCACGACAACAAGCGATATTTCATTTGACACAAATTCTGTCAGCGGACGCAAGGACCTCGTCATTCATAGCAATACTACAAGCTCAAGAGGGTTGGAACAGACGATCGCGACGAATTATACTCCGGGATACACTTACTTCGTTAGCTTCGAAGGCTATTCGTCGGCTTTGAACGGCAATCGGGCGTATGTAGATATTTATGACGTCACCGCCGGCACAGCCTTGTATGTGCAAACGCTCGATAGCACTTCCCTGAATAACTATAAGTTCTCCTTCACCGCTCCCAGCACAAATGGCCATACGCTGAAGATCCGGCTGCAACAGCCTGAGGCGTCTGTTTCGACCAACAGCTATTTCAATCTGGTATCGATGAAACCGTTGGCGCGATACGAAGCTTCCGGCTGGACCAGAGTAGGAACAACCAAACTTGTCAACGCTCACCAGCGGTTCGACCCGCTATTGTTCAACGATTCATGGGGATATGAACTCATTTCTGACAGCACATCTCAATCAATCGTCGCCCAACGCCTGTGGAACTACAAGCCAAATGTCAAATACGGTCTTCAATTTTCCGCCAAAACATCCGGATCAAGCGCAATCGCCCGGGCCCGAATTGCGGATTATACTTCCAATTCAACCGGAACGACGATCGCCTCACTCGATTTCAGTACGACAGACAATCTGTCCAAGCTTTACGGATTCGATTTCACGACCCCTGCGACGGCCGGACGCGATTTACGAGTAGAATTTTCGATCCCGTCCGGAGCAAGCGGAGATACGTTATGGATCGATGATGCCAATGCAGCACAATATTTTCATCAAATGGTTGATGAAGCAAACATCGGCTCAAGCTTGCTTCGTTTCGCAAACCTGGTATATGACAACGCTACGCTCTCCAACTATAAAACAACAGCCGACGCGTACGTGGATTTTGTTGCCAACAATCTTGTGGACACTTACGACAACGATTGGGTGCAGATCACAGGCACTGATTTATTAAACAACGGATCAGGGATTTACACGATGCCGGGCGGTTTCAGTACTGAACGGTCGCCAGCCAGAAGCTTGCCGCATAATCAATATTTAACCTTTGCACGCATGCTATACTTGCTCTACGATGCGACCGACCCTGTGCTGTTATCCGAGAGGAACAAGTATTTGAGCCGGGCTAACGATATGATGCGTGCGTTTAAAAATAAGCTAGTTACTCACCCCCTCGACTCATCGTCCTATAATTGGCTTTATTGGGCTCACATGGGCGATTGGGATAACGGCCTTTATTCTTCTCTTGTTTATCAAGGCGAGGACACTTCCCATGCCGGGATTACTATGCTGGCCGTACTCGAGGCCTATCGGCATGGACAAGTGTTCTCCCATGAAGATATGCAAGCATTTACGAACACGATGACGAAAGTCATGTGGAACGGCAGCACGACCGACCCTCTGGTTTCCGGTCAAACGCAATTACGCCCTAGCACCAATTATCTTCAAGCTGTCCGCGGCACGAATTCATCCAATATCCATTATTGGTCACAGTACGCTGAGATCGACAACACTATTTATGATATGGTTCATTCGATCTGCACATATCGGAATTGCGGTCTTGTATTCTCGAGCAATCTCACGCGTTTCAGTCCGAATAAGCTGATCAACTCGGGTTTCACACTCAAGAATCCCGCCGATTCCACACTGCCACAAGGCTGGAGCCGGTTCGGACTTACCGATGCCGCACATGCGTATTACGACAGCAGCGACAAAGCCGTTGTCATTAAGACGCAGACTGGCGTCTGGACGGCTCTGGAGTACCCGATTTTGAACTATGAACCGAATACGCGTTATGAGATTGTGTATACCGGCAAACGAGTCGGTACAATGAATGGCCGAATTGATTTGCTCGTGAACAATGTGCTGAAATCCAACACTGCATTCTCCAACACCAATTGGGTCACCAATAAATTCATGACGGACAAGACGCCGATCACAACCGGCCAAAACGTGAAAATCCATTTGAAGCCGCAAAACACGGCATCCAACGATCAGGAAATCCGATTTGACAATGTTTTTGTCTATCCGTACAATGCGAATTCACAAATCCCGAACTCGGGATTCGAGACCGCAGATCCGAGCGACTCCACGTTACCCCTGTATTGGCAACGCGGTAGTTCAACCTCGGCGGGCAGTGTGGTGCTGGATTCAAGCGCGGGCAATTATGAATCGGGCTCGAAAGCGTTAAAGCTCGTATCTTCGGCAAATTCGGATTCGCAAGAGCTAGTCTACACATGGTATGGGTACAAATCCGGCGGGGCATACGATCTCGAATTTTGGGCCAAAACAACCGGCGCCGCGGGCGGAAAGGTGACGATTGTCGGCGGGAGCGTCAATGAATCGATCGTCATTTCCGCATCAGCAAGCTGGCCCTCAACTCCGTCAACATACAGTTTCACTGCTCCAACCTATACGAGCGCTCAGGAGCAATTACCGCTAATAATTACTGTAACGCATCAAGATAAAACGCAATCCGGAACACTCTGGGTGGATGGGCTTAGCATCAAGTCGCATTATACATATCCATATTGATGATTGCTTCTTCGCGTCGGCCAAACAATTAGGCTGGATTCTTTTGATCATGATGTACAATATATTTAGGGAATTGCGGTGATGGATGCAGCAAAAATGGAAACGGGAGTAAAAGTCGGCGTTGCCGTGCGCGCCTATCCTCCATCTTGTTCCACACCGTTATCCTCATCATAATACAAGATCTCGAGTGCTCGCAGTGTAGTAGACGACGCTTTTTATTAAATAATTCAAGAAATTACGGGATATACGACTGGAGTTTCGGAAGCTTCAATAAGTGGGAAAGGAACAAACAAACGGCTCAGGAGACGGTGGATTGCCGTCCTCTGAGCCGTTTGTTTGTAGATCGCTACTTCGTAGAACGGGATCCCCCATCAATTTCATGCACTGTGGCTTAAGGACGGGGCCCAGCGTAGAATTATCCGCGAATACGGGGACTGCATTGTATCGTTGATACCCGTTTATCGGTCATTCCGGCTATTGATTCAATGAATTGCTTTCGTTGCTCTTCGGTAGATTCGTGCACCGCTATGAATTAACCAATCGGATAACGCAATGTATCCAAACTTAACTTCTCCATTTCTCTTTTAATTTCTGGAACAAATTGCAAATTCCTGCCTACTAACGTAACGAAACTGCCGAACATCTCTGCGGCTGCTTCGTAGTGTAGTTTATGGAGCTCTCGTTCGTTAGCGGAATGTGGTATAGTTGGGCAACCATTCTGTACAAGCATCTGCACGTAATTGTAGCTCATTATACAGCATCCCGGCATGGTAACCGTCGCAAACGGCATGGTGAAATTGTCCTGATAATGGCAGTAGTATTTTTTCGTCATGCTGAAAATATTTCCCCATTGTAAAGATAGGTAGTAAATAGGTTCCCTCGTTATAGATGTTCAGGTTAAAGCCAGTGAAGCTAACCCAAGGAATGCTAGAAATGGGGAAAGTGTTGGGTGGTTCGTTTGTTTTAGCGGCAAATTGTTTAACACTTCCGTACTTTTTCATATCATCAAGATAACGACTGTAGAAATCATTAAAATCTTCACCATACAAAGTCCATATGCTTGAAAAAGTCTTATCATCATCATGGAAAATTGTAAAGCTAGGAGACAAAATATCCCAATAACCTAATGTCCCATCAGAATTAAAACATGTGCGAAATTCATTGTGGCGGTTTACCACCGTAGTTATCATGTGGATTAGTGCTGGATACAGCTTTATCCCCTGACTCTTAAGTTCTTTCAGCAGCAGGGAAATGTCAATATTTGCTGTCATGCTAAAGGTACATCTGACATTGTTTAAATAATGCTCAAAATAGGGTTTTCTACTCCAGTTATCAATGACAATCGGATTGAAATTCATTTATTATAACCTCCTAAAATGATTACTTTTTCTTTTTAGGAGGTTTGATCCACTGCTTTAACCATATCCTCATCACAATCCCAACACATTATTTTTCTACTGCCACTTCATTGACTCTGTTACTTTCATTTTTGTTAAGGGTTTCTCAACTCTGCCCGTGGGGATTGACCTACTTTGATTCCTCATTATCAGACAAGTCACTCAAGATCGAGTTTCGGCTCTTGCGCAATCTTCTGCAACCCATACAACTTTTTAAGAAGTATTGAAGAATTGAAAAGTATCCTAGAGAAAAGAAAGGAATAGTTAGATGACTTCTTTGCTTTCGGTCTTATTTAGCTGGACATTATCCACTTCGGTCATGGCCAGCGTTTTGGCTCTGTATATTTTAGTGGCGAAATGGCGGTTAAAAGAACGAAACGACGAGTTGGGTTAATCTTGACCGGTTCGATTCGACCGACGCTAATATCAAATCAGCCTTATGGGAAGACACACTCCCAATATTCAAGTCGGCGCTTCGTGGTGTATATTATTATTGAGAACTTTCTGAGTATGAGCGTAGTTGCCCGATAGCTTAGTGCTTATCGGCATACTAAATCTTTATATACATACTGTACAACTATGACCATACTCAGACATTGGGTACTTTCTCCGACAATATCCTTCGACATAACTTTTAGCATCTTTATTAGATAATGTTACCAGCCATGCCCCAATCAATTTCACATGCGCCCCGCGACGATATATGCTTAATATACCAAAGGAGCGTGATTCAATGGACATCAAATCGTTTTTATATCCCAAGGACAAGGTCTCTTACCTCACGACATCCTCTAATATGAAAGAAGCCTTGGATAAATTGGAGGCGAGCCACTATACGGCCATTCCGATCTTGGACGACAATGGCTTATATTTCGGAACGCTATCCGAGGGAGATTTGTTATGGAAATTGAAAGCCACACCCGGCCTCGGATTCGATACGATGCACGAAATTTCGGTCGTCTCCATCAAAAAACGGATGAAAGTCGAATGCGTCGAGATCGGCGCCGATTTGGACGATATGCTGGCGCTGGCGGCCGATCAGAACTTCGTTCCCGTCGTGAACGCCGATCGAGTCTTCCTCGGTATTATTCGCCGCAAAGATATCATCGAATACTATACCCGAAATATAACTGATTAGTTGGAAAGAGATGATCTTGCGGATCATCAAGGTTGCCATTCGCCGGCAGCCTTATCTTTGTTCTTAAAGTTTATAAAGCTCTCGTTTCTCGTTAGGTTAATTCCATGAGTATTTGTATTGCATAAGAATCCCAGTCTGCTTCGTCTGTGTTTATCTCTAAAGTGGTAATTAGCGATTGTTTCGCACACATGCGAAGTTTCTCCTGATCCTCTAAGAATTTCTGACATGCCTCCGTTACTGTGGAGTGGTTTTCGATCACAAATGATTTCCAAGCTTCGCTACGACTTTCAATAAATCTGGACTCAACAGCATCTTGGGACAAGGTTATGAGTACACAATGTGCATTCAGCCTTGATAGACGTTTTTCCAGCATCTCAATTTCTGTAAAATTTATAAATGCCGCTCGATGATTTACATGGAACCTCCTTTTCATCCTTAACCTACTTTGCCCCAAAAAAATCGCTATCTCATCCACCTTCGGGACGAAATAGCGATTCGAAAAAGGTTTACTATCGGCCCCATCGTCGCAAGTCGGGCAAATCGAAATAGGATAGCATACCAGGCAAAATCGTGCTGACGGTATCGTTTGCCTCATAATAACGCGTTCGGACCCAAGAAGCGACGCTGTCCGAAGCTTCCTCGATTTCAAGCGAAGAGATCCGGTCATCGAGAGCCACTGCGATTTCGGCATATAGATGAAATCGTCCCCGCGCGAACATATGCGTGTGTTCCGTTGTGCTATACGGCAGCAACCCGATCAGATCCACTGCACGCGTAACGTCGAAAATGCGTACGGCGGCCAAGCTGTCGTCCAGCCAGAACAAGTCGGTCGTTAGCTTATGCAGCGTTCCATACCATTGCCAGAGCGGAAGCGGGTTGATCGGATGCGGGGTGCAAACCCCGTCGGCGGTCACATCCAAAACGAGTACGATTCTACGCTGCGAACATGTATGGCGGATCCACTCGAACTTGTCTTGAAGCTGTTTTGTGCCGCGATCCCACAAGCCGATCGTAACCGGTAGCCTTTCGCCGTCATAAGCAGGATCTCGAAAAACAAACGCATGATTGAAAATGCCTTCCTGGCTCCACCATATGTAGCTTTCTACCGACAACCCTTCCGCTGGCGAAAGTTTCAAATGCCGGGGGTTCAAATCGGGAACGATACGACCGCCATACACGCGCTCTTTTAACCAATTGAAAGCTTGCTGCTTGCAAAGGTCATCGGGAATCAGCTCCAGCTTGCTTTCGATTAGGCGCAATCGGTCCAAATTTTCGTCGTAAACGGCGCGGGCGTCCTGGAAATGGGCCCGCACTTGACCGCTTGGGGTGCAATTTAGAAGTTCGGGACTAAACGGAACAATGCCTAAACCATCCGACTTCGTTTCTTTCCGTCCAAGCAAATGTTCGGCAAAAAATGCAGCTGCCTTGTCGGCAAGCGGAGGGCTATACTGATGCACGGATCGGTCTTCCGCAGCCGCTGGCATATCCGGTATACCGTACATCTCCCAGAATCGTTTCGTCCGGGCGACCGTACGCCTCGTGCCCTCAATCGGAAAAAAATCGGAGGTGACCGCGAGAATCATGACCGGACGCGGCGCCATGGCGAGCACCAAGTCTTCATGGTCCAAGCCCCATTTGGTCATCCCGCGCCATATTTGCTCAGCATCCTGCGCTTGGCCGGCGTACATGTACGTTTCCCGGTTCATGATAAAGGTGCCGGGCGCCGCAGCCGCAATTCGGGTATCGCACAACATGATCATGCTCGTCTGCAATCCGCCTCCCGAGTTGCCCGTCACGCCGATTCGCTTCGGGTCGACTTCGGGCAAACTGCACAAATAATCGATGGCCCGCATCGCATCATGAAGAAAATAGCGTGCAATTCCGTCGCCAAGTGGCAAACATTGGCTGCCTGCATGATCGTGCTCTTTCGTTCCGGGACGAACGGCTGCTTCGCCTTTGTCAGGCTCGTAATAGCTGAGTCTCTCTCCTTGTCCAACCGGATCCATGGCAAGTACTATCAGTCCTTCGCCAACGAGCCGCTGGCATACGTATTGGTAGCGGTCATATTGTTTCGCATTATCTGCGTGACCGCACAGAAACAAAACTGCTGCGGACGGACCATCAAGCCCATCCGGCACATACAGGTTGCAGGTGACGTAGGTGGACGGACGGGACTGAAAAATCAGCTTGTCGATCTTGTAGCCATCTGCTTGAAGCTTGCCGGTAATTTCAGCTTGAAGCGGATGATCGAAGGAAGGCAATCCCCCGATCGACTCAATCAGCTTCTCGCGAATGAACGATGAGTGTGCTTCCGAAGCTTCGACGGTCCGGATCTTGTCGCGGGCAAGGTCTCCTTCGTCGAACGCAGCTTTGGAGCGATCATATACCCATCGCTTGAATTGGTCTTTCACGTCGTAGATGGATAAGTTGAATGATTCGAGATCCTTGACTCCCATTGCCTTTCATCCTCTCTCCTTAAACGAATAGGACGGTTCCGAACTTCTCGGGCATGTGGTAAGCGACCCGACCGGTCGTCGAGCAAGCCCAATAATGCCCGGGTTCCTTGCGGATCGGTGTCAATCCGGTAAAAGTCCATCCTCCACCCGGTTCCCGGAACCGGCGGGTTATCGAAGCTCCGAATAGCGATAACGATATCATAAACCAAGCTCCCGTCTTCCATAACTTTGACCGTAGAACCGAGGCCGTTATCGTCCCAGTATGTCCGAACTACCGGCGGTTCTCCCGGCTTTTTCTCGATTAGCGCATCGAACATTACATTGCGCGGGCTGAACTCGTCTTCTTTGTAATGCGTTCCATGCCCTTCCTCGTCCAAAAAAATTTTCACAACATCTTCCATGTAAATTGGATCGTCGCGATTTTCATAGGTTGCTACGATATGGTCATACTCACACTTGAACCGAATGTGTACGAACTTCTCGGACCGGCACATCCTTACCACGGTTTACATGCGCTCGTTCGTACCGTCCACCGTGAAAGCCACAATCCCGAACTTTTGCGGCTTATTTACGGTTTTATTCGTTCTATCTCGCTTCTTCTAATGAAATATTATTGGCCACTGATGTGCCAGTTCCCTGATCGTCTATTCCGTTGGAATTATAGAGTGTTGTAGCAAACAGAAGCTGGTTGTTGTGAATGACGTTGTATTTGGCCTGCGGAGAATTCACGCGTATGCCGTTCATGGGGCCGTAGCGAATTACAAATTCGGACGAAGCGTCCGGGGCGACGGTCCAGGCCGGCGTACATACGGCGGTTTGCGTCGTTCCGTCGTAGGATGAAATTTTTCTTTTTTGTCCCGCACCGGTTCCGCCAACCAAATAAACCGTCATTGTGTTGTATTCCCCGCTTATGGACGAAGCGTTAACATCCAGTACAATCGTAGTGCTAGTTCCGCCTTTTGACTGTCCGGCGCGCTTGAACCGGTTTTGAACGGTATTGCCCTGGATGGTGTTGAAGCTTGCGCTGTCTATAATCATAACACTCGTGCTTGACGCAGCGTTTCCGCTTTCTTCGATCACGTTGTTGGCCACCAAGCAATAGTTGGTAGCCCCGGAAAGCCGAATGGTGTTGGTCGCAATGTTGTAGAGGTGGTTATTCGTGATGCTGATCGAGCTTGCATTTTCCAGCCAGATGCCGATGCCGTTGCAATTTTGAATCAGGTTCCCCTCTATCGTATAATTGGTCGATTTGCTAATCCACAAGGATCTGTTAATCGAGTCGGACATAATGTTGCCTTTCAAGGCGACGTTTTGCGTCAACAGTCCGTTAATCCGGGAGGCGGGGCCAATAAGCGTGTTTCCGAAGAATTCGACGTATTCGACCGCCCCTAACGTCCCGTTCATCGTAAAGCTGCCGCCGGTATTGTTTTGGAATAAACAGTGGGCAACGGTCACGCGGCGAACGAAACTGCCGGGGTCCGGTTCGAGATCAATGCCAAACTCCGGGGCATGTCCGTGCGTATTGACAAACGTGGAGCTCTCGATCCGCACGTTCTCGGCACAGGTGACGCTGATACCCTGCCGGCGGTTGTTGTCGCAGTATACGTTCTGGAACGTAATATTGCGGGAGGCGTTGCTCTGGGTCATGTAATAGCCGACCACGGAGGCGTCTCCCCAGCAATCCGCGATATACAAGTCGCGCACCAGCACGTGGTCCGATCCGCCGATCGCAATGCCGTAGCCCCATTGACCCGTCGTCCCCGGATGCTCGTTTCGTTCCCCAATGATTTTGCCACCGCCTTCGATGGTGACGTTGGTTTTGCCGAAAATATTGATGATCGTATATCTCGGCGTTGCCGACGGAAACGCTTTCAGAACAGCCGAAGGGCTTATCACGATTGTCGTGTTGTCCTTCGCCTGAATGCCCGCATTTAATTGACCCACGCTTGTTGCATCGGCCCGGACCATGTACGTTCCTTCCGGAATATATACCGTCACATTGCCGTCGCCGATGGCCGCGTTGATCGCCGCCGTATCGTCGGTCGTGCCGTTTCCCGCGGCGCCAAACCATTTCACGTTTACGAACGACTGCTCCACAATCCGCTTGAAGCGGGCGCCCGATGTCGAGACGAGAACCGTTCCCATATTGTCGGTCGATGCTGCGTCTAGGGGATCGTAGAGAAAAAATCCTTCCTTTCCCGGGTCGGTTACATAATAGGTTATCCCTTCCTTAGGAGACGTTTCCGCCCTCAGCTCGCTTATGGTTGTCGAAACGCATGTTTCGGTTTCCAACCATTTCGGTCCGGACTTGCCCTTGCTGTATGTCGCCTCCCAAACCGATGGCTCCATTCCGCTCGTCGCACCGACGGTAGCTTTGTAAAGCAGGGTCGCCACTCCTGTTGCCCCGATTGTGGCCAAAAGCTTTCTTCTTGTCAAGTTTGGCATGCTGCAGTCCTCCTTAATTTTTATTATTATTCGCGTTTGCCGCATCGTCGGAATCGTGACGATACGGCAATTGGCGAAGAAAGCAGCATTGCTGTCTGCGGGAACCGGTTTGCCGTCTGTTCCGCCGTCGTGCAGTTATTTCGCTCTTTCCGCTTCCAGCATTTTGTTAATCTCTTCCTCCGCTTTGCTTAATGCGGTGTTGACGTCTATCGTACCATTCATGTATTCATTGAAATATTTTGCGACGATCCCTTCGGACTTCGACCGATACGGAGAAGCTTTCGGGTACGGCACCGGCTTGCTCTTGAAAATACTCTCGATCCGTTTTCCTTTCAGGACGTTCAGATTTTTACCGAATTCGGCTTGGATCGCCGTATTCTTCAACGGCGAAATGATTCCTTGACGTGCGATCTCCAGCTGCACTTCGTCGGAGGTGACCACCTCGATGACCTGCAGCGCCTGCTCCTTGTATTTGCTCGATTGCGTAATCGCCATCATGTTGACGCTGGCGTTGCCGTACGTGTTCGGTCGACCCGGGTAGCTCGGATATTGGACGAGATCCCAGTTAAAGCCTTGCTTTGTCGGCTCCTCCAGCTGCGAGAACATGTTGGTGTACGCGATCATCGCCAAGTTTTTTTGTTTCAGGAAGTTATCGATAGGCGTTCCGTTCGGCTCGTTGCCCGGAATCGTGTACATCGCTTTGACGAGCTCGAACACTTTCTTCCACTGTTCGTTGTTGACGGACGCTTTGCCCGTCGTGACATCGTCTGCCTGAATGCCAAGAGGCTGGTAAATCCATGCGATGCCGGCTCCCGGGTCAATGCCTCTGTACTGAGTGCCGCCTTCCATACGGGTCAGTTTTTTGGCAAGTTCGAGCATTTGGTCCCAGGTTAGCCCGTCCTGCGGATACGGCACGCCAAACTTGTCGAAAATATCCTTGTTGTAGTAGAAGGCATGGAAATTTCGACTGAACGGAATGCCGTACAGCTCGCCGTTCTTCGAACTGACCTTGGCGTCCGTAATCATCTGCGGCTCGAAGCGATTCAGATCGAATTGATATGTTTGCAGCAGCGGTGTCATATCGTATAAAATCCCTTTGTCCTGATACGTCGCAAAGCGGCCGTTGAACGTAAAGACAATGTCGGGCGCGTTGCCGGAAGCGATCTGATCGGTCAGCGTCGTTCCCGTGCTCGGTTGAATGATGTTCAGCTTGATGTTCGGATGTTTCTTCTTCAATCCGTCCTGAATAGCAGCTTCCAGAGCTTTGTCCACAATAACCGAGTCTACGGCGGCGTTGAGCGTTACCGACGCATCGCTCACTTTCGGCGGTCCCCCGGCATCTCCTCGGTCCGCTGCCGGGCTGTCCGGTTCCTTCGTCTTGCCGCATCCTGCGGCCAAGACAGCGACAAGCAGCAGCAATGCGGCTCCGCCAACTAACATTCGTTTCATGTCGATCCCCCCCAATGGAATGGTTCAAGCATTCGATCTCGTACTACCGTCTGTGCGCGTCCGCCGCCAATCATGTCCGCGGACGCGCGTACTGCTACTCGCAGCGAATTTCCACAATCCGCGCATGGTCGAGCCCGTTTGTCGCGATCACCTCCCATCTCAAACAGTCGACTTCGCCAAGCTGCACATCGAATTGCAACTGCCGCCGGTAGTTGCCCCGCACACGGGCAACCTCCTCGAAACGGCCCCCGATGCCGGCCAGAACATTGAAGTCTTTCAACGTTTCCGGCTGCGGCCCCCACGCCATTCGGCTATGATGCCCGTCCGAGTGCGTCAAGGCGAGATGGCGATGGAGCCCGGTGTCCAGCACGACCGTGATGCGCGAGATTTGAACCGGGCGTTCCCAGCGAAGCTCCAGCCACGGCGCCGAATCCGCCGGGTCGGACATCCAGCGGTGCGTCCCGGGCACGGCTAAGTCCGGTCTGACGCCCCGCCTGCCATGCACGGAGCGGGTATGTCCGTCCGCAACTTGTGACGCGGCGCCGCCCGTTTGCTCCGACGAGGCGGTGATGGCCGCTTCTGCCGCAAGATTTCGGTCCTCCAGCAGCTTGCCGGGCAAGAAAGCCCCTTGCCGCAACAGTTGCTGCTGCGTTTCCCGGACAAGCTCCGGGTCGCGCCAGGCTTCGTGCGGCTTGTCGCTTCGAACCGCGAAGGCGGCATATGTGCCCAGCCCTTCCCCCATCAAGGCGCATGTCGCCATGACCCGCGTACTGGAGAAAGCGACGTGCGTCGCCGATATGTTGCGCCCTGCGAACAATAGGTTGAGGATATTGGCGCTGACGAGCGAGCGAAGCGGAATGCCGTACATATAGGGCGTGTATGGATGAAAATTCGGCTTCTCGTCCGCCGCCTCGATGCCGCCGGGATGATGGATGTCCATCGACCATCCCCCGTAAGCGATCGTGTCGTCGAAATCCACCGACTGCTCCAAATCGTGCTGGGTCAGTACATGCTGTCCGACGAACCGCCGCGATTCCCGCTTCCCGGGAAGGAAACCGAACCAGTCCAACGCCCAGTTCGCCGATTCCTGATGATGTCCGCTGTTCTTGATGTGGTCCCATACGCCGAGCATGATGGCCAAAAGTTCGTCGCGGATCTCCTCGTTGTCCTTGATCGTATCACGCATTCCGCCGTATTCGACCCACCAATATCCGTATTCCCATGTTTGATGCGAGCGGAACCGCAAATCTTCCTCGGAAAAAGTCCGCGCCCACTTCGGCGCGACGAACGGCATCGGGCGCCTCATGTCCCGGGAGGTGAACAGCAAAGATGATCCGAGCCGGTACGCGTCCCGATCGTCCCTTGCAAACGATTCTCCGTATTCCGCGGACGACTCCCGCCCGGTCGTGTACCGCGCTCCCGCTTCGCTTCCGAGCCGGCCGTCCCCAGTGCAATCGGCGAACAGCTCCGCTTCGATCTCGAAGTAATGTTCCGTGCTTTCCCGATTGACGTAGGCCGCCACGATCCGGTCGCCGTCCATACGGACCCCGACAACGCACGAATTGAGCATCAGCGTCAAATTCGGTTCAGTGCGACACGTTTCGTATAGTATCAAATCGAGCATATTGGCGCAACGCTGCGGGTTGCGCACGGCGCATTCCAGCATAATTTCCTCGACGATGCCGGTTTCCCGCGACTCGGTCTCAAGCGCGGCACCCCGAACGGAAGCACCGCTCACGTTCATTCGCACTTCCGACGAGGCGTTGCCTCCAAGCACCGGGCGATCCTGACAAAGAACCGTGCGAATTCCGTTTCTGGCGGCAGCGACCGCTGCAGCTACACCGGCCATCCCTCCTCCCGCCACGAACAGCTGCGTAGTTATTTTTTGCCTGTTTGTTTGCTTGTTGCCCTTCACTTCAATCTCTCCTCATATCCTGAAATCCGACCTTCTCGTTCCATGGAACGGAGTCGTTTTGAAAAAATCATCACTTTCGTTTCGCTGCGTATTCGGTTATCGTAAATACATACTTCCAATCAGGCGGTGATCGTGCATGCAAACATATCGTCCCCGAGAACTTGCGGCTCGCATCGATTTTATTACAGTATGGAGCCATAAGGCGCGGTTCGAAAAAGACGAAGACGTCAGCCCGCAATGGGTGCTGTTCGTCGTGGATGGCGGCAGTTTCCGTTTCGAGATCGGCGAGCATAAAGGAGTCGCGGAAAAAGGAGACCTTATGCTCTGTCCGCCGGATATCGCTCTTAAGCGGGAAATGCTGCGCCCCGCCACTTTTCTTGTGCTGAACTTTTCCTGGTTCGCCGCCGCGGAGGAAATACGCACCGAAGATCGGCTGTTTCCAAACCCGGTCGGCAAGCATCCGATCCGGGACAAGCAGCGTTTCGCTTCCACTTACGGCTATCTCGCCATGCTCTCCCGGCGCCAAGACCCGCTCGGAGTCGGTCGCAGAAACTTTCTGCTTGCGGATCTATGGGAACAATTCGACTGGGAATGGGAGACGCATCTCCATGAAACGAGAGTGATTCCCGACGACCCGCTGATGGAAGAAGCGGAAGCCCACATCAAAGAAAGCGCTTTCGAATTTATCAGCCTCAGTCAGCTCTCATCCGCGATGGGACTTAGCACCGTGCAGTTCAGCCGCCGTTTCCGCAGCATGTTCGGCGTCAATCCGAGCGAGTATTTAAGCGAGCTTCGGCTTGACCGGGCCCGGACGCTGTTGCAGGAAACCGTGTGGACGATCGACAAAATCGCAACCGCTTGCGGTTACAGCAACGGCTTTTATTTCAGCAGAGTGTTCTCGCAAAAGATGGGTATCACCCCTTCCGAATACCGCCGGGCGCACCGGATTTGATCTGCTCCCGGCTTTGCCGCTTTAGTATTCTCTTGTCTTATTTTTCATGGTATCATCCCCGTTCGAATAGATACATGCAGGAATCCATCAAATTTTATATATTTTTCTTCATAAGCCTCGTCCATGCGCAAGAAAGTGCAAACCGGCTAAGAGATTGCATGTTCAGCGGGGGGCGTCTTCCGTTAAGCTTGGCTGGCTAGGCAATCGATGCGTATGAATGAGGAGGAGAGCCGCCCGGATACGATCCGGGCAAATTCGCTCTGCTGGCCCGCTAAGGGAATGAGATAAAGTTCTTGGCAAATTCGGGAATGGGATAAAGTTCTTGCTTATTTGAATTTGACAAGAACTTTATCCCATAGAACAAAAAAGCCGCGGTTTACGCGGCAAATAATGGGACAATGTTCTTGTCACCCGACAATTTCTCATATTTTGTTACACATTTATGATGTGTATTTTCGATCATCAAATAATAAGTTCTTGTCCCCCTTAATATTAGTACTGATTTGCAAACAGCAGCAGCCTTGGAATAAATTATTCTAGGCTGCTGCTGTTTTTATTCAACTAACGTGTCCCGTTAGCGCAACAAAGTTCCGCTTACTTCGGCGGTTGTTCCAACACGAACGGCCGCGTCCGCGTCACGAACTGGAAGCCTTGCTTGCGCAGGATCGGCGCGGAAGTCGGCAGCGCGTCGACGAAAGCATGCGTCCGACCGCGGTCACGGGCTTCCTGCAGCCTCGAGGCGACCAGCGCGGTAAAATGGCCTTGTCGCCGGTGTGTGGTCTTGGTGCGGCCCCCGGTCAGTTCGGCGTATGACCCGCCGGTTCGGAAGTAGACTCGCCCACAGGCGACGGGCTCGCCGTCCACGTAGGCGATGTGGATGCTCATCTCGTTCAGACTCTCCTTCAACTTCAGAGCCAGCGCGCGCCGCTCTTCCTCCACGTTTCGCCTGCCAATCTCGCGGGACACCTCGGCGTAGTCAGCCAGGTCGCGCTCGTCCCGGACGATCCTGATATCGTACCTATCGACGTCACCGAAGGTGGCCAGCGATGCCTCGTCCAGCGGCAGAACCAGCACCTCCTCCTCCTCCTCCTCGGCCTCGAACCCGGCGGCGACGAGCCGCTCGGGCAGGTCTACGGGCGTGTCGTGGCCGTAGTACTTCCACTCCAGACTATAGCCACCGGCTACAGCGGCGTCCCGCTCCCGGCGGATCAGTTCATCGATCTCCTCCGCTGGACAACTGGCGAACACGATCCTGCACTCCGATCCCTCCTCGGTACGCTCCACGACTACGTCACCGCTGGGAGACGGCGTGCCCATCGCCCGGCGCTCCGCATCCAGGACCGCCAGGATGTCGGATCTCACAAATTGACTCATGTCACATCGCTCCTTTGCCGATCTTTGTTATTAAACTGGATCTCAACTTTTTACAACTGAGTATATATTACCATATATTGAAATTAACCTGCCCGTTAGCTTAACGCTTAATCTCTGTCGGGAATGAGATAAAGTTCTTGTCATTTGAATTTGACAAGAACTTTATCTCATAGAACAAAAAAGCCGCGGTTTACGCGGCAATTAATGGGACAATGTTCTTGTCACCTGACATTTGATACAGAACTAGGAAACCAACTATTCTGAAATATCTATTCAGGAGTAAATAAAACAATATTGTCATCTTCGAGAATATTTTGTTGTTTACCGTATATATCTGTAACCAAGCCAACTTCTAATTTTATTATTTTTTATGTAGGTTTTTATTTAAGCAAATCTGCCCGTTTCGTCAATGAGGCTACCCTACCGGCAGCCTCGTCCTATTATATCAAACTATTCCAAGCTTTCTCCGCAATCTGTTGTACGTAAGGTTATGCAGCCAACGTGGGGTTAAGATCTCAAACCCGGTTGGACATCCGAGCAGCTTGGCAATGAGCAGATCCTTGTCCATGTATTCTACGCGAAAAGTGCCGGGAACCAACTCCACCGCCCGTATGTCGAGCATTTGTGCATATGACGGGATGTCAAAGCGAATGATTGCCGAATTCATCTCTTCCGTTAAATATGGGAAGATTTCCGCCCTTATTAACAAGGGTGTCAGGTCATACGACTGTTCGGTAGGGACCGCATCACGAAGATCGTCAAGGCGGAACAACCGAATCTCTCCCTCCGGCTCGCAATACCCGGCCACATAGTTTTCCTTGCAATAGACGTAGATCTTATATGGAGACAACAACGCCTCTTCGTTGTCTTCTCCACTTTTGCTGTATAGGATTCGGACCTTGCGATGTACCTTGATGGACTGACTAAGCACGTCAAACCGCGAGAGCATCGCCGGCTCGACCGTGAAAATCGGAATAGACGCAGATGGCTCCTCCTCCGTCCCCTCCCCGACAAGACGGCTAAAAAGCCGTGCTAAATGAGTGGCATGCTCGTTCTCTATCCGTTTGTATTGCTCCGCTAAATAGGCTAACGTTCTCCTATTTTCATCAGTCATGAACAAGTTAGTTACGGCGTATGATTGTCCATTATAGTAATAACCTCTGCGTTCATGACTGTAAGCAAGAGGTGCGCACATCGTATCTCTCAAATATTCCAAGTCACGCGAAGCTTGCCTGGAAGAAATGGAGAACTTCTCTGCGATCGTTACTGAATTGGGAAAACGGTCGCCACGGATTTGTGCGTCAATCCAGGAGATGCGATGCATATTGCCCATTGCCGAGTCACCCTTCCGAAACCTAGTATAAGGCGGCCGCAATTCGCTCCAATGTTTGAAGGCCTTTGCGCTCCATTTCTTTTGCCCGCTCGAGGTGCTGGACCGCCTGGGAGATGCGAGTTCGGTCTTTCATATCTTCCTGCTTCCTCCCATGGAACGGATACAAGTCCCTAACGCTGCGCAAATGTTCGTGAATAACATCGTATTCATGTGCGCCTTGACGCATGAATCCGGCTGCCTGCCCGCCGATTCTGTCCGCCGCCTCTAGAAGGAATGGGGCCGCCATCGAACGGCACTCCGCCCAAGCTTCAGCGTTGATGGATAATCCAAAACCATCCGTATCCGCTCTGAGGAAGGTTTGCATGAAATTGTCGTACGCTTCAAGTCCTGCCTTGTATCCGTCGAAAAGCCATTTTCGAGGACTGCGGGAAAATTCCAAGGCAAATTGAAGAGACTCTCGGACAATATCCCTGTCATTCGATGCAATTCCCTTCTCGACCCAGAACATCTCCAAAAGCCCGACATGCGTCGTCGCCAGCCGATTCCAGGCTAAATGGGCTTTTCCCGCGACTGTAAGGGAATGGCCTTGATCGTCCATAATTTCGTAAGGTCCTCCATTGCGTCCAACTACGATATTATCGGACAGCGTTACGCCAAGCGAACGAGCTAGCTCCCTGACCTCGTCATTCGCTATGCCTTTATTTAGCGCTTTAGCCGCCTCAGGACTGACTTGCCATTCCCAATCATCGGTTCCGATCCCCTGGAAAAGGTAGCCTTCTTCATCATACCCATCCACGACGTAATATTCCGGGATCCCTATCGAATAGCCATAGCAAGGAGTTCCGCGATCGATCGCCCGTTTGACCGATTCCCACGCCGCGAGCTGCTTGAATTGAAAGTCGCTGTCCTTTTGCAACGAGATAACTCCTTCTATGGTGATGCCGAGATTGTTAGCCAGGTTCCGAATCATTTCCGTATCAAACGCTTGGAATCCTCCAGGCTGGCCTTTATTCTCCATGTTCATCAGGAATGCAAAGCCGGTTCCCCCGTACAACCAAGCCCGACTCATTGGTACGCCCAGATAAGAGGCGCATTCAAATATGCAATCCAACTGCGTAATCCAGTTTTTTTGCTTATACGTTATACCTTCCAATCGTTTGACCATCATTTTATTTCCCCTTTCTTATCCTTTAATACAGTTTAAGGGGAACACCCTGACATATATTGTCATGTTCTATTTTTTCAGCAGAAATATTTATATCCATCTCTCAGTCTTCTAACACCCAATAGTTCACAATCGTTAATCAGGTGGGGATTAAGAACTCCTCTCCTGCACCAGCCTTATTCGCAGCATCTTCTCTATAATTCGTCAAATTCCTATTTTTCCCTTCTTTGATTAAACGGCTGCCGTTGTGTCTTTTTCAGCTATCAAAGCGCAGTAATTAAAATCTCACTGTATTAGGTGCCTTATATAAAATGAATTTGCCTGTCCACTGTTGTGATGTAACTATAATCCTTTCCTGACTATTCTCTTTACTAAAGATATATCCAGATCCCATCTGCTCAATAAAATTATAGCCCAAAGATTTCATTCGTTTGGTTAATGCAGCTCCGCCTTCTTTTTGAGGGCCATTATAAATGTACCAATTATAGTCTCCTTGTTCAGTTAGAGACAAAATGCCATTGTGCCTATTAAAAATTTTCATATAGGCTTGTCTCTTGGTAACTCCTTCCATCGGTAAATCAGGCAAGTATAACTTGAAGTAAGAATAAACAACGGCAAACAGGAAAATAAAAATTACTGTACCAGTTATGATTAATGTTGAATTCTTAAACCTTGTGATCTGCAATTTTCCTATTCTCTCCTTTGAAGGTTATCCTTTGATAAAGTTCGATTTGATACCAATTTTTACTGGGGTTGTTGTTAGCATCCCTTGCACGCTAAACTGCCCGTTCGTAGCTTAGTTCAAAAGCAAAAAGAGGACCCACAGCAACGGGCTGAGGGTCTAAGATTGTATATTAAAAGGGGGTCGTAATTTAGTATAGACTTAATTCATTAAAACTGGATGAAAATAAGATTTCAATTCTGTTACACTATAGAACTATTGTACCCGTTTGTATTAGTCCCCTAAAACTTAAAAAAACCGCGATTTACGCGAAATTTATAAAGCTTAACCGATTAATATGCTAAGAGTCTATTTTGACAATAAAAGTATGCCAAGAGTACAAAAATAAAACCGATCAATGGAAATATAAGATTGAACTATCGTATAATTTTTGGACTTCATAACCAGATCTGAACCATCAAACAATCAAAAGTTGTTATATAACCCAGCATTAACAAGCAATTTGAAACTGTGGCAAAATTATGATCTTACACGTTACAATTATATGGGTTAAGTCACAAGCATCTGTGTCACTTAACCCATAAGTTTGTCATTTTGGAAAGCTTATGCTTCAAATTTAACGTTGCAAACTTATGCTTCCAAAACAAAAAAAGCCCTTGAATACCAAGAACTTAGCCCAATTGGCCATAACATTTTTCTTAACGATACTCATTGAACTAACGATTCCCGTTAGGTGAACAAAGGCAGCCGATCGTTCTGGCCGTTACCTTCGTGTATTTATTCAGATATCGTGATCCGTTAGCGGAATCTTTCAGATTTACAGCACTATTGCACGCTCACCTAAATACTCAGAAAATCGAATTAAATAGC
>FWWL01001780.1_pt1 | contig 48814 bp, 35 predicted proteins | sample 2228331 | NCBI WGS metagenome assembly FWWL01 (sample SAMEA103939775, study PRJEB20133) | metagenome | reverse complement strand
GCCGGATGACCTCCGCGGCCGAGATCCGTTGGGCCTCGGCGACCTGCCGAACCTTCCGGTACAGTTCATCGGGTAGCTGGACGGTTAGGCGGACCATGGTCTTCACCGCATCACCATTATTGTTCACCATGATGATAACCTGTGTCGCCTTGACCGTCAGCCGCGGCCTTCCCCCGCAGGTTTACTTCCATGCTCGTCCTGTCCGGCAGGCGCACCTGGGGCCGGGAAGAGGAATGGCCCGTCCTCCACGGGGCCCACGCGGTCCGGGGCCACCTGCGGGCCCTGTGGGGGAGAGGACGCGAGCGAGCAGGCCCGGGCCTTTGCCGCCCAGCACGGCTTGGTGCTCCCGGCCAAGTACACCTTCGTGAGGCACCCCGTGCGCGGGAGGAGGGCCGGGAGCGAAGAGCCGGCGCCGGAGCCGGTCCGGGTGCGGACGCGGAGGCTTGCTACTGTGGCGGCCCTGCTACGCTAGGATCTAGGATTCTGCTGGGGAGCTGGTAACGCCGGAAAGCCTGAGACGTGGGGGAGGTTTGCCGTGAAGTCCAGGCACATCACCGTGGACCCGAATCAAATGGGCGGTGTCCCCCGCATTCGAGGGCTTCTAATCCCCGTGGCCACCGCGGTGGCCATGGTAGCCGACGGGATGACGGAGGACGAGATCCTCGAAGCCTACCCGGACCTGGAGCGGGAGGACATCCGGGAGGCGCTTCGCTATGCGGCCGAGGCGGTCCAGGAGCGTGAACTCCCACTCATCGTCCCTTGAAGTTCCTTGTGAACAGTGCCCTCTCTCCTCGCGTTGCAGATGGCCTGCGGAAGGCCGGCTATGACGCTGTACATGTCCGTGACTGCGGAATCCAAGCTGCCGATGATCCAACGGTCTTCGACGTCGCCCTCAGGGAAGCGGGGTTGATATCCGCGGACACGGAGTTCAGCCTCTTGCTTATGCAACGCGCCAGCGGTCAGACCTTCTTTGATCTTATTCCGTCGAGGAGCAGACCGCAGGCCGGAAGCTCAGGTGCGCCTGTTCCCCGCGAACCTTCCCGAAATCTCAGAGGTGCTTGGACGTGGCAGGATTGTGGTCTTCCAGAAGACTCGGATCCGCGTGCGGGCTCTACTGCTCCATCAATAGGTTGGGCGGGGCAGGCCTGCCGGTTCCCCTCAATTGATCGCTGAACGGACGCGAGCGTGGTCTGCCGCGATGGCGCCCTGACCCTCTTCCGCTCAAATGGTGCCTTCCGCTTCGCCTTCCGAGCCCGCTCTTGACTCCGTTCCCATCCGCGAGCGTCCGCGGACGCCACGCCCGCAGTTCGTCTCGACACCGGAGCGTCTAATGCCCAGGGGCTCCCCCGGCGGATTGCCTGCGGTGCGGAGTGCGGGGGACCCGGCGCGGTCCTCGTGGAACGGAGGGCCCCTTGGCCTGCCCCCGGCCCCTTCAGTGCCTCCGAGGAGGCCGTACACACGGGGCGATTCCTAAAACCCCCGGTGCCGCGCCGGACTCCCCCCGCCGGGGTGCCTCTGTGGCTGGTGTGCGGACGACGTACCCCGCTGCGCTGGGTGGTCCGTCGAGGGGTCCCAGGGTACACCCCGCCTGGGCGCTGGTCCTCGCCTCAATGGTGTGAGGGCCGACCTGTCCCGCGGGTCGTGGTGGGCGGGGTGGGATTTGAACCCACAAGGGCCGTCGGGGCCCAGCGGATTTTAAGTCCGCCGCGTTTGCCGGTTTCGCCACCCGCCCCTCCCCACCCTACCGTTGCGCAGGGGCGCGGGGCAACCCTATAATCGGTCGGTAGCGGGCGGGTGTAGCTCAGGGGTAGAGCGTCGGCTTGCCATGCCGAAGGCCGCGGGTTCAAATCCCGTCGCCCGCTCCACGGTCGGGCTTACGGCACCACCTCGTACAGGCCTTCTCCCCACCGGACCACGATGAGGTCGCCTTCTGCCTGCAGGTACGCCAGTGCGGGGGACAGCTGGCCCACCAGCCAGCGGCCGGCCGCAGAGGCCGGGTGGCCGCCTGCCCAAGGCCAGCGGGCCCCGCAGGCCTGGCACCGCAGCGAGGGCACGCTGCCGGAAAGGAGGAGCCGGCCCAGCCGGTGGCTCCGCAGCTCCCACGCCACCTGCAGGTCCTCCCCGCCGCACCGCACGCAGGTTCGCATCCAGTCCCTCCTGTTCCAACACGGTGCAAACTTGGTGCCGCGCCCCCGGTGCCCCCGTGGTGTTGACGTTGGTACTTGCCTCGTCTATTGCAAGAGCCTCCTTAGGGGATCTCTCCTCTCGGCGCCCGCGGTGCCCTGGTGAGGCTGACATTGGTACAATGCCCTCGGCCGCCAGGCCACAAACCGCCAGCGCTGCGGAGGTGTGCCGTGTCTGAGGTCCGAGTGGGGGACCAGGCCCCTGACGTCACCCTGGTCGGGTGGGACAGGCAGCCGGTGTCGCTGCGGTCCCTGTTGGGGCAGCCGTTGGTCCTGGCCTTTTTCCCTGCCGCCTTTACCCAGACCTGTACCCGGGAGATGTGCACGTTCCGTGACAACCTGGCGTGGTACGCGCAGCTGAAGGCGCAGGTGGTGGGAGTCAGCGTGGACCTGCCCTTTGCCCTCAAAGCGTTCGCGGAGCAGCTGGGGCTGAACTTCCCCCTGCTCAGCGACTACGGGAGGCAGGCGGTGCGGGCTTTCGGCGTGGAAGACCCCCGGCCGTTTGCAGGCCTGTTCCCGGGCCTGGCCCGGAGGGCGGTGTTCGTGCTGGCGCCGGACGGGACCGTGGCGTACCGCTGGGTCTCGGACGACCCGAAGGTGGAACCTCCCTACGGCGAGGTGGAGCGCGCGGTCGCGGCTGTGGCGGAGGCGGCCGCCTCCCCGCGTTGAGCAGCCGTCGGGAGGCTGGTACAATCCCACCGGGGGCGACGTAGCCAAGAGGCAAGGCAGGGGTCTGCAAAACCCCGATCCCCGGTTCGAATCCGGGCGTCGCCTCCACCTACTCCCGCCGCCACAGGAGCCACAGGAACACGGGGACCCCAACCAGTGCGGTGATGGCGCCCACGGGGACTTCCAGGGGTGCCGCGGCGGTGCGGGCGACCAGGTCGGCCCACACCAGGAGCGCGGCGCCGAACAGCGCGGAGGCCGGCAGCAGGCACGCGTGTCCGGGTCCGACGGCCCGCCGGACCCCGTGCGGGACCACCAGCCCCACGAAGCCCACCAGACCTGCGGAAGCCACCGCGGCGGCCGTCATCAGGGTGGCCGAGGTCACCAGGAGGGCCCGCGTCCTGCGCACCTCCACGCCCGCAGACCGCGCCTCGTCCTCCCCCAGCAGCAGCACGTCCAGGTCGCGCGCGAGGCCCCGGGCGAGGCCGTAGCCTCCCAGCACGGGTAGTGCCGCCAGGCGCACGTGTTCCCAACCCCGGCCTCCGAAGCTGCCCAGCAGCCACGCCAGCGCCTGCTGGAGGGAACCGTGGGACAGGGCCAGGACCACCGACAGGACCGCGGCGAAGAAGGTCCCGCTGGCCAGCCCCGCCAGCAACAGGTCCGCCGGGGTTCCCCGCCGGGTCGCCGCCAGCCGGTACACGCAGAACACCGCGGCCGCCGCGGAAGCGAACGCCGCCGCGGAGACCGCAACCCCCGCCAGACCCGCGGTGATAGCCACCACCGCGCCCAGGGCCGCACCGGGCGCCACGCCGATCACGTACGGGTCTGCCAGCGGGTTCCGGAACAGCCCCTGGTAGACGGCACCGGAGCAGGCAAGCGCAGCCCCCGCCAGCGCCGCCAGCACCGCCCGGGGAAGGCGCAGGTCCACCACGATGGCGTACGCGGCCTCCGGCACCTGCACCGGCGCGCCCGCGGCCCGCAGCAGAGCCCCCAAGGTCTCCGGGAGGGGAACGGGTACGGACCCCAGCGCCGCCGCACACCCCACGCTGGCCAGCAGGGCGGTCCAACCCGCCAGCAGGAACCGGCCTGGCGGCCGGCGCCCCGCGGGGGCTGCCAGGGGAGGCCGGCGGGAGGGGCTCAGCGGGCGCGGATCAGGGACAGGAACTCCGCCCGGGTGCGGGCGTCGTCGCGGAACAGCCCGCGCATGGCGGAGGTCACCATCACGCTGCCGGGCTTCTTCACGCCGCGCATGGTCATGCACAGGTGCTCCGCCTCGATGACCACCGCAGCGCCCTTGGCGCGCAGCTCGCCCACCAGCAGGTCCGCGATCTGCGAGGTCAACCGCTCCTGCACCTGCGGACGGCGGGCCAGGGTCTCCACCACCCGCGCCACCTTGCTGATCCCCACGATGCGGCCGTCGGGCACGTACCCCACGTGGGCCACCCCGTGGAAGGGCAGCAGGTGGTGCTCACACAGGGAGTAGAAGGGGATGTCCTTGAGCACCACCATCTCGTGGTGCTCCTCCTCCTCGAAGCCCACCCGGAGGACCTCCCCAGGGTCTCGGTGCAGCCCGCTGAACAGCTCCGCGTACATGGCCGCGATCCGGCGGGGCGTCCCCCGCAGGCCCTCCCGCTGCGGGTCCTCGCCGATGGCGTGGAGGATCTCTACCACTGCGGCTTCGATGCGCGCCCGGTCCACCGCGGGCCGGGACCGCGCGGGCACCTGCAAGGCGGCCTGCTGCCCGTCCATACTCTCCCTCCTCACCCCGTCTGCCGGACGAAGGACTCCGTGGTGTCCGGGACCGGCACCAGCCCGAGCAGCGCCTCCACCGTCCGCGCGAGCCGCACGGTGAACCGGACGTCGTGCGTACGAACGACCCTGGCCCCCCGCTGGATTCCCAACACCACCGCGGCCGCGGTGGCCTCCAACAGCTCCTCGGGCGGCAGCCGGAGGATGTCCCGCAGGTAGTTCTTCCGGGAGGTGGCCAGGTACACGGGGTAGCCGAGTCCCATCAGCTCGTCCAGCCGCCGCAGCAGCTCCACGTCGTGGGCGGGGGTCTTGCCGAAGCTGAAGCCGGGGTCCACCAGGATGTGGTCCGGCGGAAGCCCCGCGCGCCTGGCCACCTCCGTGCGTTCGGCCAGGTACGCGTAGACCTCCCCGAACACGTCCTCGTACCGGGGGTCCACCTGCCGGACCTTGTGCGGGCCCCGCCGGTGCATGACCACCAGCCCTGCCCCGTACGCCGCGGCCACCTCCGCCATCTCGGGGGTCGGCAGCCCGCTCACGTCGTTCACCGCCACCGCACCCGCGTCCAGGGCCCTGCGCGCCACCTCGGGCTTCACCGTCTCCACCACCACGGGGATCCCCAGCTCCGCCCGCACGCGCTCCACCACCGGGACGACGCGGCGGACCTCCTCGTCCGCGGGCACGTGGGGGCCCGGGCGTGCGGACTCGCCTCCCACCTCGATGAGGTCTGCGCCCTCTTCCGCCATCTCCCGGGCCCGCCGCAGGGCGGACGCGAGGTCCGGGTGCCGGGCGGCCGCGTAGAAGGAGTCCGTGGTGACGTTCAGGATCCCCACCACGTACACGCGCCGGCTGAGGTCCAGGGCGAGGTCCCGCAGACGCAGTGCCCCCACGACTCCCCATTGTACCCGGGGCCCCGCAGGGAAGGCGGGAGGCCGGGACGAAAGGCACAGGGTACTGCCTCGGGATACAGGTGCAGGTGAGCATGCTGGACCCTCTAGCGCGACGCGCCCTGCAACGCCTGTCCGCGTACGTGGCAGGCCGCAACTCCCCTGCCGCTCGGGCGGCCAGGGAAGGCCCGCCGCCTGTGCAGCTGGCTTCCAACGAGAACCCGCTGGGCCCCTCCCCCCTGGCCCTGGAAGCCCTGGCCCGTACCGCGGGCGAGTGGGGCCGTTACCCGGACGACCACTGCTCCGCCCTGCGGGACGCCCTGGCCGCACAGCTCCGCGTCCCTTTCGAGTGCGTGGCCGTGGGTGCGGGCAGCACCGCCCTGCTGAAGTCGCTGGCGGAAGCGTACCTGGACCCCCAGCAGACGGTGGTGTACCCCTGGCCGAGCTTCCCCCTGTACCCGTGGATCGCCCGGCTGCAGGAGGCACAGGAGGTGCAAGTCCCCCTGGACCCCAAGGGCCGGCACGACCTCCCGCAGATGGCGGAGGGCGCGGCGGCTGCCCGGGTGGTGGTCGTCTGCAACCCGAACAACCCCACGGGCACGTACGTCTCCGACGCGGAGCTGAGGGCGTTTCTGGACCGGCTCCCGGGCGACGTCCTGGTGGTGCTGGACGAAGCGTACGCGGAGTTTGCCCGGGACGCGGCGGCAGACTACCCGGACGGGACGCGCTGGGTGCGGGAAGGACGGCGGGTGGCGGTGTTGCGGAGCTTCTCGAAGGCCTACGGGCTTGCGGGCTTGCGGGTGGGCTACCTGGTGGCGCCCCCGGAGGTGGTGGAGGCGGTCGCCCGTGTGCAGGAGCCCTTCCACGTGTCCGCCCCGGCCCAGGTCGCCGCCCTAGCCGCCCTCCAGGACCGCGTCCACCTAGCGCGGACCCTGGCGGTGGTGGCGGAAGGGCGGAGGCGGCTGCAGGCCTTGGCCCGCCGGTTGAGCCTGAGGACGTACCCGAGCGTGGCGAACTTCGTGTGGCTGGACGTGGGCCGCCCCGCGGGGGAAGTGGGCGGTGAGCTGGCCCGGCGGGGTGTGCTGGTCCGGCCCGGGCCGGCGGGCAGTACCTGGTTGCGGGTGTCCGTGGGGACGCCCGAGGAGGTGCGGCGGTTCGAGGAGGCTCTGGAAGAGGTCTTGGGCGGCTGCGGAAACGGCAGGGGCCGGCGTGGGCACCGGCGAACTTCCTAGACCTGCACAGGACGCAAAACCCAAGGGGGGAGCGAGCGATGACAGACCGCAGGGTGTCGGTGCTGCTGGTGGTGGCGGCACTGGCGGGAGCCTCCGTGGCGGGCGCCGCAGCCGCCCCCGCGGTCCGCTTTGACCGGAACATCAAGGTGGGCGTCGTGGACACCTACAGCGGGCCGCCCGCGGTGTTCGGCAACGACGCCCTGAACGGGTTCCGCTTAGCCCTTCAAGAGGTCAACCGCGACGGGGTCCACGGTGCCCGCATCGAGTTCGTCACCCGGGACGAGAAGTTCAGCCCGGAGATCGGCCTGAGCATGGCCCGGGAGCTGGTCCTGCAGGAGCGGGTGGACCTGCTGGTGGGCACCATCAGCAGCGCCACCGCGCTGGCCATCTCCGCCTTCGCCCGCGAGCAGCGGGTGCCCTTCATCGTGTGGATCTCCAAGAGCGAGCAGATCACGGGGAAGTTGGGGCACCGGTACGTGTTCAGCACCGGCGAGAACACCGCCATGGCGGGCAAGGCCCTGGCGGAGGCCATGGTCCGGCGGGGCTTCAGCCGCTTCTGGCTGGCCGCGGAGGACTACGAGTACGGCCACGCCATCACCAACTCCTTCTGGCGGTTCGTCAAGCGGCTGAAGCCGGAGGCGGAGCTCGTCAACCAGACGTGGTGGCGGACGGGGGAGCCGGACCTGGTCCCGTACCTGACCCAGATCCTGCAGGCACGGCCGCAGGCGGTGTTCTTCGGCACGGGAGGGGCCGGCATGGCCAACGTGATGCGGACCATGCAGGTGATGGGCTTCGCGCAGCGGGTGCCCTCCGCCGTCCACACGGCCATCGACGTCACCGTGCTGCGGCCGTTGGGCACGGCGGCGCCGGAGGGCGTGTTCGGCACCACCGACTACCTGTACTACTACCCGGACACACCCGCCAACCGGAAGTTCGTCCAGGACTTCCAGGCGGCCTTCGGCACCCCGCCGGGGTTCCCCGCCTTCCACGGGTACATCACGGGCCACTTCCTCGCGGCGGCCTTCCGCAAGGCGCGCTCCCTGGACCGGGAGCGGTTCGTGGACGCCCTGGAGGGGCTGCGGATTCCCACCCCCATGGGCGAGGTGGAGATGCGGGCGTGTGACCACCAGGCGGTCCTCCCCATCATCTTCGGGGTCACCCGGCGCGACCCACGCTTCCCCCACCTGGTGGCGGGCGACCCCGTCATCCTCCGGGGCGCGGACGTGATGCCCACCTGCGACGACATCCGCAGGGCGCGCGGGCAGGCGCGCTAGGGCGCGGAGCGGGCCGCGGCGGGCGGGAAGCGGGAGGGCTGGCACGTGGACACCTCCGCGGTCCTGGCCCAACTGGTGGTGGGGCTGGGACGTGCCATGATCCTGTTCACCGTCTCCGCGGGCCTCACCTTGGTTCTGGGCGTGCTGCGGGTCCCCAACGTGTTCCACGGCTCCCTGTACATGCTGGGGGCGTTTGTGGCGTGGTCGGTGGCGGAGGCGGCAAGGGGCCACCCCGCGGCCCTGTGGCTGGCCCTGGCCGCCGCCCCGTTGGTGACCGCCGCGGTGGGGCTCCTGGTGGAACGCGCCCTGCTGAGCCGCCTGTACCACCGGGAGCACCTCATGCTGATCCTGTTCACCTTCGGCGTCATGCTCGTGCTGAACGACCTCGTGAAGCTCCTGTGGGGCCCCACCTACCGCTCCCTGGTGCCGCCCCCATCCCTGCAGGGCGCGGTGGAGGTGCTGGGCGTGGCGTTCCCCCGCTACAACCTGGTCCTGCTGGCCGCAGGCCCACTGGTGGCCCTGGGGCTGTGGCTGTTCGCCCACCGGACCCGGGCGGGGAAGGTGTCCCGGGCCGCCGCCACCGACCGGGACATGGTGGCAGTACTGGGCGTGGACGTGGGGCGCGTGTTCGCCGTGGCCTTCGCCCTGGGGTGCTTCCTGGCTGGCCTGGGCGGGGCCCTGGTGGCGCCCACCACCAGCATCACCCTCGGGATGGACCACAGCCTGCTCATCGACAGCTTCCTCATCGTCATCGTGGGCGGGCTGGGGAACCTGTGGGGCGCCCTGGTGGGCTCCCTCCTGTTCGGCCTCACCCAGTCCCTGGGGCTTCTGGTGTGGCCGCAGTTCGCCATCGCGTTCCCGTACGCGGTGACCGCGGCGGTGCTGCTGGTGCGGCCCACGGGCCTGCTGCGGTCCGCGTGGTGAGCCGGCGCTTCCTGCCCCTGGTGCTCGCCGCGGCCCTGGTGGCCGCCCCCGCCCTGCTCCCCCCCTTCTTCCTGTACCTGCTGGCGCTGGTGCTGGTCACCGGGCTGCTGGCCACCAGCCTGAACCTGGTGTTGGGCTTCGGGGGGCTGTACCAGTTCCACCACGGGGTCTTCTACGGGATCGGGGCGTACACCGCGGCCGTGGGGATCACCCGGCTGGGGTGGCCCGCCCACGTGGCGTTCCTGGCAGGGCCGCTGGCCGCGGCCGCCGCGGGGCTCGTCATCGGGTTCTTCTGCGTGCGCCTGTCGCGCCTGTACTTCGGGATGCTGCAGCTGTCCTTGGGGTCGTTCGTGTGGATCGTGGCCCTCCGGTGGTACCCGGTCACGGGCGGCGACAACGGGATCCACGGGGTTCCCCTGCCTGGCGCCCTGCAGAGCCTGCCGGGCGCCTACGCCCTGGTGGTGGCCGTGGTGGCCGCCTCCCTGGCGGCCCTGTGGGCGGTGGTCCGGTCTCCCTTCGGCCTCACCCTGCAGGCCATCCGGGACAACCCCCAGCGCTGTGAGGTGATGGGGGTGGACGTGCGCGCGCACCAGCTGGCCGCCATGGTCCTGGCGGCCTTGTTCGCGGGGGTGGCAGGGGTGCTGTACGTAGCCTTGGAGCGGTCGGTGTTTCCCAGCATGCTGTTCTGGGTGCTGTCCCTGGAGGTCCTGGTCATGTGCCTGCTGGGCGGCTGGTTCACCTTTTCCGGACCCCTGGTGGGCGCCGCGGTCCTGGTGGGGCTGCGGACCCTTGTAGGGCGCTACACGGAGTACTGGACGCTGATCCTGGGGGTGGTCCTCATCCTGCTGATCTTCTTCCTGCCAGAGGGGATCATGGGGTACGTCCAGCAACGGTGGCCCGGCCTGCGGCTGCCCGCGGCCAGGCCCGCCACGGAGGAAGTCCGTGGCTGAGCTCCTGCGGGTCGAAGACCTCCACCGGTCCTTCAACGGGTTCCCCGCGGTCCGGGGGGCTTCCCTTGCTGTGGAGGCGGGCCAGGTGGTGGCGGTGATCGGGCCCAACGGGGCGGGCAAGACCACCCTGTTCAACCTGGTGACGGGGGTGCTGCTGCCGGACCGCGGCCGGGTGCTGCTGGAAGGAGTGGACGTGACCCGGTGGCCCGCCCACCGCCGCTGCCGGGCCGGACTGGGGAGGACCTTCCAGATCGCCAACGTGTTCCCGCGGCTGTCGGTGTTCGACAACGTCCACGCGGCCTGCCTGGCTCAGGCCCGCAAGGGGTTCCACCTGTTCCGGGCGGCCCGGCGTTTCGCGGTGGAGGAGACCTGGAGGGTCCTCGAGCTCACCGGCCTGCGCCCCCAGGCGCACCGGCCCGCGGGCACGCTCTCCCACGGGGACCAGCGCATCCTGGAGATCGCCCTGGCCCTGGCCACGCGGCCCAAGCTCCTGGTGCTGGACGAGCCCACCGCAGGCATGTCGCCGGAGGAGACCGCCTCCACCCTGCAGCTGGTCACCCGGCTGAACCGGGAGCAGGGGGTCACCGTGCTGTTCTGCGAGCACGACATGGAGGTGGTGTTCTCCACCGCCCACCGGGTGGTGGTCATGCACCAGGGCCGGACCATCGCGCACGGGACGCCCGAGGAGGTGCGCGCGAACCCGGAGGTCCAGCGTGCGTACCTGGGCGGGGAGGAGCCGGAGGCCAGCCGCCGGGAAGAGCGCCTTCCGGCCTCCGGAAAGCCCCTGCTGCACGTGGAGGGGATCCACACGTACTACGGCCTCAGCCACGTGCTGTTCGACGTGTCCCTGGAGGTGCGGGAAGGGGAGGCGGTGTTCCTGCTGGGACGCAACGGCGCAGGCAAGAGTACCACGCTCAAGAGCGTGGTGGGGCTGGTACCGCCTCGCCGCGGGACGGTCCGCTACCAAGGCCGGGACCTGGTGGGACGGCCACCGCACCAGGTGGCGCGTCTGGGCGTGGGGTACGTGCCGGACGACCGGAGGATCTTCCCGGACCTCACCGTGGGGGAGAACCTGGAGGTGGCCACGCGGGGGGCCGGGTACTGGACGGCGGACCGGGTGTTCGAGCTGTTCCCGGTGCTGCGGGAGAAGCGGCACCACCGGGGCAGCCACCTCAGCGGCGGCGAGCAGAAGATGCTCGCCATCGCCCGGGCCCTGGTGGGGAACCCCCACCTCCTCCTGCTGGACGAGCCCATGGAGGGCCTGGCCCCTATGCTGGTCCGGGTCCTGGAGGAACGCATCCGCGCCCTGAAGGCCAGCGGCCTCACCGTGCTGCTGGCAGAGCAGAACGTGGGCGCGGCGTTGCGGCTCGCGGACCGGGGCTACGTGATCGACGACGGCCGCATCCGGTTCCAGGGGACGGTGGAAGAGCTCCAGGCGGACCACGAGGTCCGGCAGCGGTACCTGCTCCTGTGAGCCGCCAGGGCGGTCAGCGGACGGCCTCCTCCCGGTAGCTGGTGGGCTCGTGGGCCCGCAGGTACTCCAGGACCCGCCGGGCCGCGGCCCTGCCCACCACCGCGGCCACTTCCTCCTCGCTGGCCTCCCGGATCCGCCGGACCGACCCGAAGTGGCGGATGAGCTCCCGCTTGCGCTTTTCCCCGATGCCGGGGACTTCGTCCAGCGCAGAGTACACCACCCTCCGGGCCCGCAGCTGCTGGTGGTAGGCGTGGGCGAACCGGTGTGCCTCGTCCCGGACCCGCTGCAGCAGCTGGAGGGCCGCGGAGTCCCGGGCCAGCCGCAGGGGTTCGTCCCGGCCCTGTTGGAACACCAGCTCCTCCCGTTTGGCCAGGGCCACCACGGGGATGCGGAGGTTGTACTCGAACAGCACTTCCAGGGCCGCGGACAGCTGGCCCTTGCCCCCGTCCACCAGGAGGAGGTCGGGCAGCACGGACCACTTGGGCTGCACGGGTTCGTCCCGGTCCAGCCGGTCCTGTTCCTCCCGGGCGTTCTGGAACCGGCGCCGCAGGGCTTCCTGCAGCATGGCGTAGTCGTTGGGCCCCTCGGTGAACTTCATCCGGAAGCGGCGGTAGGCGTCCCGCCGGGGCCGCCCGCCCTCGAAGGTCACCAGGGAGGCCACCGCCTCACCGTGCTGCAGGTTGCTCACGTCGTACGCCTCGATGCGGAAGGGCGCTTCTTCGAGCCCCAGCACCTGCTGGAGGGCGCGTACGGCAGCCCCCTCGCGTCCCGCCAGACGCACCCGCTCCTGCTCCAGGTGCAGCCGTGCGTTGTCCTGTGCCATGTCCACCAGCCGGCGCCGGTCCCCCCGCCGGGCCACCACCACCCGCACCTGCGAGCCCCGCCGCTCGGACAGCCAGCGGGCGATGACCTCCTGTCCGTCCACGGGCTCCCCGATGACCACCTCGGGCGGCACCACCGGCGCGAACTCGTAGTACTGCTCCAGGAACGTCCGCAGCACCTCCGCGGTGGGGTGGCCTTGCGCGCCCGTGAGGAAGAAGTGCTCCTGCCCGGACAGCCGGCCCCCCCGCACCTGGAACACCTGCGCGCAGGCGTCGTCGCCGTCCGCGTGCACCGCCACCACGTCGCGGTCCTCCAGCGTGGCGGCCGCGGTCCGCTGGCGCTCCGCTACTGCCTGCAGGGCCTGGATCTGGTCCCGCAGCGCCGCCGCCCGCTCGAACTCCAGCCGCTCCGCGGCCTCCTGCATGGCCGCCCGCAGCTGCTCCACCAGCGCCTCCTGCTTGCCCTCCAGGAACAGGAGGGCCTGCTTGACCTGTTCCTGGTACTCCTCCTGGGAGGGGCCCCAGGGCACGCAGGGCGCCGTGCACTGGCCGATGGCGTAGTCCAGGCAGGGCCGCGGGAGCTTGCGGTCCACGTCCACGTCGCAGCTGCGGAGCTTGAACAGCTTGCGCAAAGTCCGGATGGTCCGCCCCACCAGCTTGGGCTCGTGGTACGGGTACGGCCCGAAGTAGTGGGCGCCGTCCCGCACCACCCGGCGGGTCATGACCACCTTGGGGAACGGCTCGTTGGTGATCTTGATGTAGGGGTAGGCCTTGTCGTCCGCCATCCGGACGTTGTACTTGGGCCGGTGCTGCTGGATGAGGTTGGTCTCGAGGATCAGGGCCTCCACCTCGTTGGCGCACGCCACCACGTCGAAGTCGAACACCTTCGCCATGAGGTGGCGCAGGCGGGGGGAGTCCACGGACAGGGGGTCCTGGAAGTAGCTGCGCACCCGCTGCCGCAGGGAGGAAGCCTTGCCCACGTACACCACGCGGCCCGCTCGGTCCCGCAGCAGGTACACCCCAGGCCGGTGGGGCAGGGCCCGCAGCTTCTCCTCCAGGTTCGCCACCCGCTCCATCGGCCCTATTGTACGGCGCCCGGGTGCACAGCGCGGGACAGGGTTGCGGGGCGCGGGTAGACTAGTAGCCAAAGCGCCCGTGCGTGGAGGAGGTCTTCGCATGTCCTGGACGTCGCGCCGTGCCCGCGCCATCCCGCAGTCCGTGTTCCTGCTCATGGACCGGGCCAAGCAGGAGGCCAAGACCTCAGGCCTCGGGGTCATCGACCTGTCCCTGGGTTCCAGCGACCTGCAGCCACCTCCGCAGGCGCTGCACACCCTGGCGGAGAGCCTGGAAGACCCGGCCACCTACCAGTACACCTTGCGGTCCGCCACCCGTCCGTTCCTGGAGGCGGCGTCCGCGTGGTTTGAGCACCGGTACGGGGTGACCTTCGACCCCGACACGGAGATGCTGAGCCTGGTGGGCAGCCAGGAAGGGATCGGACACCTCCTGTTGGCCCTGGCTGACCCCGGGGACGTGGTGCTGATCCCGGAAGTGGCCTACCCGCCGTACTGGGGGATGGCGGCTCTGGCGGGGTTGGAGGCCTTCCCCGTGCCGTTGCGGGAGGACTACCTACCGGACCTGGAAGCGGTCCCTGAGGAGGTGGCCCGGCGGGCCCGGGTTCTGGTCCTGAACTACCCGAACAACCCCACCGCCGCGGTGGCGGAACTGAGCTTCTTCGCGCAGGTGCTGGACTTCTGCCGGCGGTACGACGTGTTCCTGGTGCACGACAACCCCTACGTGGACCTGGTGTTCGACGGGCCGGCGCCGTCCCCCCTGTCCCTGCCGGGCGCCCGCGAACGGTGCGTGGAGTTCTTCACCCTGTCCAAGTCCTACCACATGGGCGGGTTCCGCCTGGGTTTCGTGGTGGGCAACGCGGAGGCCGTGGCGGCCTTGGAGGCGGTGAAGTCCGCCCTGGACTTCAACCAGTACCAGGGCGTGTTGCGCATGGGGGTCACCGCGTTGCAGCAGCCGGAGGCGTGGGTGCGGGAGCAGGTGGCGGTCTTCCGGCAGCGGAGGGACGTGCTGGTCCGCGCGCTGCGGCGGGTGGGCTGGGAGGTGCCGGTCCCCCGCGCCACCCTGTACCTGTGGGCCCGGGTCCCCGCGGACGTGGACGACGTGACGTTCGCGGTGGAGCTGTGCCGCCGGACCGGCGTGGCCCTGGCACCGGGCCAGGGATTTGGACCCGGCGGCAGGGGCCACGTGCGCATCGCCCTGGTGCAGCCCGCCGACCTCCTGGAGGAAGCCGCAGCGCGCATCGGCGACTTCCTGCGGAGCTCCTGGCGGTAGCGGGTTCAGGCGCGCTGCTCCTGCAGCCGGCGGACCAGCGCCCCCAGGGGACCCACTTCCGCCACCGAGCCGTCCCGGAACACCACCCCGGCGCCGGAGAGCGGGGAGACCCGCGGCCCGGGGACCAGGATGCCGGAGAAGTTCAGGGGGTCCGCCGCGTGGACCACCACCGGCCTGGAGTCTGGCGGAAGGCGCCGCACCGCCCGCAAGGCCTCCACCGCCTCCGGGGCCGCGTACTGCTCGCCCGCGAACCCGGACACGAACCGGCCGCCCCGGACGCGCCCTTGCGCTTCCCACCGCCGGTACACGGGCGCCAGTTCCCTCCAGGGCGGGGCCACGCGTTCCCGCACCAGGACTTCCCGGAAGACCACCCCGTAGCGGCGCAGCAGCTGTTCGGCCAGCCGCTCCAGCCGGTCGGCCGGACCCAGCTCGTCCGCGCCTCCCCACGGCGCCCACCGGCCCGTGGGCAGGCCGGCCCGCGCGGACAGCAGGCGTAGCCGGGACCGCCGGGGCCTCCTCCGGCCGCGCGCCAGCAGGGCCCGCAGGCCCGCGACCCCGTCCCCCGTCACCCGGCCCGCGGCCACCAGCTCCCACAGGGCGTCCTCCACCTCCCCGGGCAGCCCGCGCACCGCCCGCGCCACCTCGGGGAGGAACGACGCGCCCTTCGAGCGCAGGTAGGTGTCCACGTCCCTGGCCAGCCCGGACAGCCTCGCGGGAGGCGGGACAGGCGGGAGGTACACGCTGAGGTCTTCCCGCAGGAGGAAGGCGATGGGCGTGTGGCGGGCCAGCAGGGCGGGACGCGGGGCGGGCTCGGGGTCCTGCGCCCTCCCGGGGGCGACCCGCCCCCACGCCACCAGGCCCGACAGGCACAGGTGGTCCAGGTCCTGTGGGTTGTACGCGGCCACCCGTGCGGGCAGCACCCACTCCTCCCACGCGGACGCCACCAGCTCGAACCCCTGTAGCTGCCGGAGGACTTCCAGCAGACCCTGCCTCCCGTGCAGCTGGGTACCCGGGTACGCGTGCTGCCACCGCAACAGGAACCGGACGAAGTCCGCGGGCGTGGTGGGCTCCACCTCCCGGCGCAGCTTGAGCACCGTCAGCCTGTGGATGCGTGCCAGCAGCCTGCGCTCGCACCACTCCTCCTCCACGCCCGGGCGGAACCGGCCGCGCAGCACCACGCCCCGCCCTTCCAAAGCCGCCAGGGCAGCCGCCACGTCCCCCAGGGGGAGGCCCAGTCGCTCGGCCAGCTCTGCCACCGTCACCGGGCCCAGGTGCAGCATCCACCCGTGCACCAGGTCCCGTACGGCTTCGTCCCGGCTGCCGTGCTCCCCTGGCACGGCAGGGGTGAGGTGCACGTCCGGCCAGATGGCGGCCACCGCGGCCGCCTGTTCCATGGCCGCGTACCCCGCCACGGGCCCTTCCACCCGCACCGCCCGGCCCGAGGCCACCAGTTCCCCGGCAAAGTCCTCCCACGGGGCCGCCTCCGCCCGTGGGAGGAACACCACCGTCTGCAGCAGGTCGTGCAGCTCGTCCGGGTCCCGCACGTCCGGCCAAGCCTGCCGCCGGACTTCCTCCACCGCCTCGGGGTCCAGGGCCCCTGCGCCCGCGGCCAGCTCCGGGTCCACCCGCCGCAGGCTCACCGCCCGCGCCCGCCGCTCCTCCAAAGGCGCGTCGTCCAAAAACGCGTAGGGGTTGGCGTTCAGGATCTCGTGGGACATGGGGGACGGCTGCGGGGTGTCCACGGCTACGGTCTCGATCTCTCCCCGCTCGACCGCGGCCACCACCCGCTCCAGTCCCTCCGCGTCCATGGCCTCTTCCAGGCAGTCCGCCAGGGTCTGGTTCACCAGCGGGTGGTCGGGCGGGCTGAGGGGGCCGGAGTGGTTGTCCTGGCAGCCCACCTGCTCCGGGAACACGGCGGCCAGCAGGTCCTCTGCCCGCATGCGCTGCACCTGGGGCGGGGTGCGCCTGCCGCCCCACTGCCGCGGCACCGCCAGGGCCCGGTTGGCGTTCTGCCGCCAGCGGGTCACGAACAGGGGCGACTGCAGGGTGGCCTGCACCAGGTCCGGGCGGGCCGTGTGCGGCCGGACGAACTGGAAGATGAGCTCCAGGGGGAAGCTGTGCTGCTCACCCAAGGACAGCACGATGCCGTCGTCCGTGGCCGCGGCCTGCAGCTCGAAGTCGAAGGTGAGGCAGAACCGCTTGCGCAGGGCCAGCCCCCACGCGCGGTTGACGCGGGCGCCGAAGGGCGCGTGGAGGACCAGCTGCATGCCGCCCGCCTCGTCGAAGAAGCGCTCCGCCACCACCCGCCTGTGGGTGGGCACACAGCCCAGCACCGCCAACGTCTGCCGTACGTAGTCCACCAGCTGGGCGGCCCCCGCGCGGTCCAGCCCCGTCTCGGCCACCAGCCAGGCGGACGCCGCCTCCGGGTCCGCGGCCCGGCGGGCCAGCTCTTCCCGCAGGGAACCCACCGCCTCCGACAGCTCCTGGGTGCGGGCGGGCGCCTCCCCCAGCCAGAAGGGGATGGTGGGGGCCGCACCGTGCGCGTCCTCTACCCGGACCCGGCCCGCAGACTCCACCCGCCGCACCCGCCAGCTGGTGTTGCCCAACAGGAACACGTCCCCCGCCTGGGACTCCACCGCGAAGTCCTCGTTCACCCGGCCCACCAGCTTCTCGTCGGGCTCCACCACCACGTCGTAGTCGAACGTCTCCGGGATGGCCCCGCCGGAGGTGATGGCCAGGGTGCGGGTCCCGCGCCGGCCCCGTACCACCCCGGTGGTGCGGTCCCAGTGGACCAGGGCTCCCGTGCGTCCCCGGGACGGCGCCACCCCGTCCGCCAGCATGGTCAACACCTGGTCGAACTCCCGCCGGGTCAGGTCGCGGTAGGGGTACGCCCGCCGGGACAACCGCCACAGGTCCTCCGCCGCACACGGCTCTGCCGAGGCCTCCGCGGCCAGCTGCTGGGCCAGCACGTCCAGCGGCTTGCGTGGGACCCGGACCCGGTCCAGCTGCCCTGCCCGCACCGCGCGCACCGCGGCCGCACACTGCAGCAGCTCGTCCCGGGTCAGGGGGAACAACACGCCCTTGGGCGTCCGGTCCACCCCGTGCCCGGACCGGCCCACCCGCTGCAGCAGGGTCGCCAGCGCCCGCGGCGCTCCCACGTGGCAGACCAAGTCCACGGAGCCGATGTCGATCCCCAGCTCCAACGACGCGGTGGCCACCACCACCTGCAGGTCCCCCGATTTCAGCCGCTGCTCGGTTTCCTGGCGTAGGGGCCGCGCCAGGCTGCCGTGGTGGGTGGCCACGCGGCCTTCGCCCAGCCGCAGGGTGAGCCGGTGTGCCACCCGCTCCGCCAGCCGACGGGTGCTGACGAACACCAGGGTGGTCCGGTGTTGTCCGGCCAGCTCCGCGATGCGGTCGTACACCTCCGCCCACACCTCGTGGGTGGCCACCGGTCCCAATAGCTGCTCCGGCACCCACACGCGCAGATCCCAGTCCCGCCGCCACCCCGCGTCCACCACGGCGCAGTCGGGCTTTCCGCCCGCCACGCGGTGCGCGCCCACCAACAGGCCCGCGAGCTCCTCCACGGGACAGGCGGTGGCGCTGAGCCCGACCCGTTGGGGCCGGGACGGGGTCAGCCGCTCCAGCCTCTCCAGGGACAGGCTGAGGTGCGCCCCGCGCTTGTCCTGCGCCAACGCGTGCAGCTCGTCCACCACCACCGTCCGTACGGTCCCCAGCAGCGCGCGGGTCCGCGGCGCGGTCAGGAGGAGGTACAGGGACTCCGGGGTGGTGATGAGCACGTGGGGCGGGGTACGCTTCATCCGCTCCCGCTCCCGGGGCGGGGTGTCCCCGGTGCGGACCGCCACCCGCACCGGGGGAAGACGGTAGCCCAGCTGCTCCGCGCGCTGCTGGATCTCCCGGAGGGGCTCCTGAAGGTTGTGGTGGATGTCGTGGCCGAGGGCCCGCAGCGGGGACACGTACAGCACCCGGGTCTCGTCGGGCAGGCCGTCCGCCCGCAGCAGCTCGTTCAGCGACCACAGGAAGGCCGCCAGGGTCTTGCCGGAGCCCGTGGGCGCCACCAGCAGCACGTCCCGCCCGGAGGCCACCGCCCGCCAGCCGCGCTCCTGCACGAGTGTCGGCTGGCCGAACCGGTTGCGGAACCAGTCCACGACGGCGGGGTGGAAGGGCAGACCGGTCACCCGCCGCCCCCCACGCGAGCCCGGCCCGGGCGGGGCACCGTCACCTCCCCGCCACCTGCGCGGCCGGAGCGGGCCGGGCCGCCAGCCGCCGGCGGGCTTCCTCCACCCGGGAGGGGTCCAGCACCTTGCGGAGGAACTGGCCCGTGTAGGAGTGGTCCTGGGCTGCCACCTCCTCCGGCGTCCCCTGCGCGATCACCCGGCCGCCCAGCTCCCCGCCCTCCGGGCCCAGGTCGATGACCCAGTCCGCGGTCTTGATCACGTCCAGGTTGTGTTCGATCACCACCACCGTGTTGCCCGCGTCCACCAGCCGGTGCAGGACCTGCAACAGCCGCTCCACGTCCGCGAAGTGCAGCCCCACGGTGGGTTCGTCCAGGATGTACAGGGTCCGGCCCGTGTCCCGGCGGGACAGCTCCGCGGCCAGCTTGACCCGCTGCGCCTCCCCGCCCGAGAGGGTGGTGGCGGGCTGGCCCAGGTGGATGTAGCCCAACCCCACGTCGTGCAGGGTCTGGAGCTTCCGCCGCAGCCTGGGGATGGCGGCGAAGAACTCCAAGGCCTCGTCCACGGTCATCTCCAGCACGTCCGCGATGCTCTTGCCGCGGTACAGCACCTGCAGGGTCTCGCGGTTGTAGCGCTTGCCCTTGCACACCTCGCAGGGCACGTACACGTCCGGCAGGAAGTGCATCTCGATGCGGACGATGCCGTCCCCCTCGCACGCCTCGCACCGGCCTCCCCGCACGTTGAAGGAGAACCGGCCCGGGGTGTACCCGCGCATCCGGGCCTCCGGGGTGGAGGCGAACAGCTCGCGGATCAGGTCGAAGGTCTTCGTGTACGTGGCGGGGTTGCTCCGGGGCGTCCGCCCGATGGGCGACTGGTCGATCTGGATCACCTTGTCCACCTGGTGCCAGCCTTCCACGTACGCGTGCGCGCCGGGCCGCACCCGCACCCCCATCACCTTCTGGGCCAGGGCGCGGTACAGGATGTCGTCCACCAGGGTGGACTTGCCCGACCCGGACACCCCCGTCACGCACACGAACAGGCCCAGGGGGAAGGCCACGTCGATGTCCTTCAGGTTGTGCTCCCGCGCGCCCCGCACCACCAGCCACCTGTCCTGTGGCGGCCGCCGCCGCGCGGGGGTGGGGATGCGCCGTTCCCCCGCCAGGTACCGGCCCGTGACGGACCGTTTTTCCCGGATCACCTCCTCCAGGGTGCCGGACACCACGATCTCCCCGCCGTGTTTGCCCGCCCCCGGCCCGATGTCCACGATCCAGTCCGCGGACCGGATGGTGTCCTCGTCGTGTTCCACCACGATGATGGTGTTGCCCAAATCCCGCAGCCGCTTGAGGGTCTCGATGAGGCGGTGGTTGTCCCGCTGGTGCAGGCCCACGCTGGGCTCGTCCAGCACGTACAGCACGCCCATCAAGCCCGACCCGATCTGGGTAGCCAGCCGGATGCGCTGCGCCTCGCCCCCGGAGAGGGTGTTGGCCATGCGGTCCAGGGTCAGGTAGTCCAGGCCCACGTTCACCAGGAACTGGAGCCGGCTGCGGACCTCCTTCAGGACCTGGTGGGCGATGAGTTCCTCCCGCTCCGTCAGGCGGAGCCCCTCCAGGAACTCCAGGCACTGGCGGACGGTCAGGGCCGTCACCTCCGCGATGTTCCGCCCCCCCACCCGCACGCTCAGGCTCTCCCGCTTCAGCCGCGCCCCGCCGCACTCCGGGCAGGGCACGAGGCTCATGTACCGTTCGATCTCCTCCTTCACCACCTCCGAGTCCGTCTCCCGGTACCGCCGCTCCAGGTGGTGCACCACCCCTTCGAACTCCGTCTCGTACGACCGCAGGATCCCGTACCGGTTGTGGTAGCGGACCCGGATGGGCCGGTCGGACCCGTACAACAGCACCTTGACGAACGACCGTGGCAGCTGCCGCAGGGGGGCCTTCCAGTCCACGCCGTAGGCCTGGGCCAGGGAGCGCAGCAGCTGGTCGTAGTACTCCGCGGTGCTGGCCGCCCAGGGGACCACCGCGCCGTCCGCCAGGGACTTGTCGGGGTCCAGGACGAGCTCGGGGTCCACCTCCTGCCGGTAGCCCAGGCCCGAACACTTGGGGCACGCCCCGTACGGGCTGTTGAAGGAGAAAATCCGCGGCTCGATCTCCGGCAGGGTGGTGCCGTGCTCCGGGCAGGCGAAGGCGGTGGAGAAGGTCCACAGCTCCCCCTCCCCGGCCTCCTGTTCCCGCCACACCGCCACCAGGCCCTGCCCCAGCTTGAGGGCCGTCTCCACGGACTCGTGCAGCCGGGACCGGACCTCGGGCTTGGTGACCAGCCGGTCCACCACCACCTCGATGTCGTGCTTGCGGTTCTTGTCCAGGGGGATGGACTCCGTGAGCTCGTACAGCACCCCGTCCACCCGCACGCGGGCGAACCCCTGGCGGCGGAGGTCCTCGAACAGCTGCCGGTACTCCCCCTTGCGCCCCCGCACCACGGGGCCCAGCACGTAGATGCGGCTGCCCTGCGGGAGGGCCAGCACCCGGTCCACGATCTGCTCCGGCGTCTGCCGGGCGATGGGGCGGTCGCAGGCGGGGCAGTGCGGTTGCCCGATGCGGGCGAACAGAAGCCGCAGGTAGTCGTAGATTTCCGTCACCGTGCCCACCGTGGAGCGCGGGTTCCGGGGCGCCCCCTTTTGGTCGATGGACACCGCGGGGCTCAGGCCCTCGATGGCGTCCACGTCGGGCTTCTCCATGAGGCCCAAAAACTGCCGGGCGTACGCGGACAGGCTCTCCACGTACTTCCGCTGGCCTTCCGCGTAGATGGTGTCGAAGGCCAGGGTGGACTTGCCGGACCCGGAGATCCCCGTGAACACCACCAGCCGGTCCCGGGGGATCTCCACGGTGACGTTCTTGAGGTTGTGCTCCCGGGCCCCGCGGACGACGATGCGGTCTAAGGGCATACCGCCTCCTCAGGGCGTGGCGGCCACCACGGGCTCCGCCCGCAGCGCCTCCTCCAGTTCCCACTCTCCCACGAAACGGTCCTCCCCCTCCGCCATGAGCTCCACCTGGTTGCCGAAGGGGTCCCAGCAGAAAAACCGGCGGACCCCGGGCCGCGGCGGCGCGTCCTGCACGCGGACCCCGTGGGACCGGAGCAGGGCCCGCGCGCCGTCGAGGTCGTCCACCTCGAAGCAAACGTGGCGTCGGGACGGCGCGCTTCCCGCCTCCGGCTCCACCCCCACGTGGATCTCGCAGTTGGGCGTCCAGAACCACACCCCGCCGTGTTCGGCAAGCGGGGCGGGCTTGGGGATCTCCGGCAGCCCCAGCAGGTCCCCGTAGAACCACCGGGCCCGGGCCTCCCCGCCGGGCGGTGCCGTGACCAGCACGTGGTTGACCCGCACCACCTTCATGGCCCTCCCCCTCAGCGCCTCCCCCGCGGGCGGCCGGCCCGGCCCGCCCTGGCCGGGCGGCGCCCCGCGGGGGCGAAGTACGGCTCCCCGAGCCCCTTCTTGAGCTCCGCGATCTGGTCGCGCAGCCGGGCGGCCTTCTCGAACTCCAGGTTGGCCGCGGCGCGCCGCATCTCCCGCTCCAGCCGGTCCACGGTGGCCTCCAGTTCCTGCGGGGTCAGCATCAGCAGCCGTGCCACGTCCCACGGCACGGTGGCCCCCTGCTCTTCCACCAACCGGAGGATCTCCTCCGCGGTGAGCACCTCTCCCGGGCGGGGCCGGTACTCCGCCACAGGCTCGGCCACCTGCTCCAGCTCGATGAGGTCGCGGATGGGCTTCTGCACCGTCTGCGGGGTGATGCCGTGCTCCTCGTTGTACCGGAGCTGGATCTGCCGGCGCCGGTTGGTCTCCTCGATGGCCCGCCGCATGGACTCGGTGACCTCGTCCGCGTACAGGATGACCCGTCCGGACACGTTCCGGGCCGCCCGCCCCATGGTCTGGATGAGGGCCGTCTCGGAGCGCAGGTAGCCTTCCCGGTCCGCGTCCAGCACCGCCACCAGACTCACCTCCGGCAGGTCCAGCCCCTCCCGCAGGAGGTTGATCCCCACCAGCACGTCGTAGGTGCCCAGGCGCAGGTCCTTGAGGATCTGCACCCGCTCCAGGGTGTCGATCTCCGAGTGCAGGTAGTGGACCTTGAGCCCCATCTCCTGCAGGTACGCGGTGAGGTCCTCCGCCATGCGCTTGGTGAGGGTGGTGACGAGCGTCCGCTCCCCCCGCTCCACCTGGGTCCGGATCTCCGCCAGCAGGTCGTCCACCTGGCCCCGGGCGGGACGCACCTCCACCTGCGGGTCCACCAGGCCCGTGGGCCGGACGATCTGCTCCACCACCCGGCTGCTCACCTCCAGCTCGAAGGGCCCGGGTGTGGCGGACACGAACACGCACTGGTGGATGAGCTGCTCGAACTCGTCCCACCGCAGGGGGCGGTTGTCGTACGCGGAGGGCAACCGCCAGCCGTAGTCCACCAGGTTCTTCTTCCGCGCCCGGTCGCCCTCGTGCATGCCCTTGATCTGCGGTACGGTGACGTGCGACTCGTCCACGAACATCAGGTAGTCGCGGGGGAAGTAGTCCAGCAGGCACCCGGGCCGCTCCCCCGGCGCCCGGCCGTCCAGGTGGCGGGAGTAGTTCTCGATGCCGGGGCAGTACCCCGTCTCCCGCAGCATCTCCATGTCGTACCGGGTGCGGAACTCCAGCCGCTGGGCCTCCAGGAGCTTGCCCTGGGACCGGAACCAGCTCAGCCGCTCCTGGAGCTCCTCCTCGATGCTGCGCAGGGCCCGCTCCAGCCGTTCCTCCGTGGTCACCCAGTGCTTGGCGGGCCAGATGGCCACCACGGACTTCTCCTCCAGCACTTCTCCGGTCAGGGGGTCCAGCTCCAGGATGCGGTCCACCTCGTCCCCGAACAGCTCCACCCGGACCGCCCGTTCCTCGTAGCTGGGGAACACCTCCACCACGTCCCCCCGCACCCGGAACCGGCCCCGGGCGAAGTCCACGTCGTTGCGTTCGTACTGGACGTCCACCAGCCGGCGGAGGATCTCCTCCCGGGTGCGCCGTTCGCCCCGCCGGAGGACCAGCACCACGTCCCGGTAGTCCTCCGGCCGCCCCAACCCGTAGATGCACGACACGGAGGCCACCACGATCACGTCCCGCCGCTCCATGAGGGCCTTGGTGGTGGCGTGCCGGAGCCGGTCGATTTCGTCGTTGATGCTGGCGTCCTTGGCGATGTACAGGTCCGTCTGCGGCACGTAGGCTTCCGGCTGGTAGTAGTCGTAGTACGACACGAAGTACCGCACCGCGTTGTGGGGGAAGAACTGCCGGAACTCGCTGTACAGCTGCGCCGCCAGGGTCTTGTTGTGGGCGATCACCAGGGTGGGCTTCTGGACCCGCTCCACCACCCGGGCCATGGTGTACGTGTTGTGCACGAACAGCCCCCCCGTGCCTGCCAGGAAGGTCTCCTTCTCCGCCACGGAGAGGTCATACACACATCCTTTCCCGGGAACTTGCGCCACCGACCGCACCGGGGTCCAGAACAGGTGGCATAGGGACTCTAGACCTTCCAGGGCGGCGAGGGCGAGGAGGTCTTCCCGGGACCGCGCGACTTCGCGCAGGACCTGCACGGTGCGCTCGGCCAGAGACCGAGACGGCAAGCGACGGCCACACTCCCACAGGGACACCAGGGAACGGCTGCACCCGATGCGCACGCTCAACGCCCGCTGGGACAGGCCCAGCCGCTCGCGCACCGCCCGCACGGTCCGTCCGTCCCAGGGCACCAGGTCTACGTTTGAGTTGGCAGCTCTGTCCGTCCGCCCGAGCAAGCGAGCGTTCTTCTGAGGAGAGGCGAACCCGATCGCCTCCCGGAACCGCCGGACGCCCTCCTGCCCGGAGATGGTCACGACCCAGTGGGGTCCGGATGTCTGAGCGGACGACCGCCGGCGCTTCCGGATGCGAGCCACGATGCCAAACCGCAGGAGGGCATAGGCGAGATCGGAAGCCAGGCCAGGACTCACCGTGGCGGCGGTTACCTTGTCGTGCTCCACGCCCCCATCTGCGGTAAAGTACGCCTTCAGGAGCTCTGCAAGTTGGCCGTCCGAGAGTTCTGGCCAGAACGGGGGAAGACGCTTCGCCCCCGCATTCCCTCCGCACCACCGGCGGAGGAGCCTGCTCCATAACCTGGACCAGACCCGGTACTCGTACGTGCCCTCCGCGTGGTACCACCGCACGCCCAGCGACTCGACGGCTTGGAGGAAGTCCGCGACGACGGCTGGGTCTCCCGACGACGGGATGAAGGAGCGCTCTGCTGCGTGCCCCTCTCCCACGCAATAGCCCAGCAGCCGTAGGAAGGCATCCGTCAGGGGAAATCGACACGGTATTTGTACCTTGTGCTTGACGGTGCCGATCCGGGCTTCGGTTTCCAGCTGCGGAGCAACCGCCACCAGCGCCTCATACCGGGCCAGGGGAAGCCTCTGGCCGCCTTGCCACGGGCCGGATCCCACAGACACATACAGTCCCGGTTCTCCGTGGAGTTCTTGTGGCACCGACACAACTTCCAGTGGCCGCGCTGGTCCCGGCAGGTGTCGGGGAAGGGGCAGGTAGTCGCCCTGCCGCAGCTCGTCCGTCCGCACCAGGCAAAGCCTGCCCTCCCGGAGGACGAAGAAGTTGTGGTCGCCCGTGACCGTGACCTCCCGGCCGCAGGCCGTGCTCACCCGCCAGAGGACTGCAGGGCTCCGGTGGCGGAGGAAGAGGCGGACGGGGTCCCACGAGGTCCGGCCCGTCTTGGGGTCGAAGCTGAACGCTTCCACCCGTACGTCGACGTCGGCCGCCTCCAGCACCTCCGTATCCCCCTCCCTCCGGACGCGGCCTGGGAATCGCGCCATCAGTCGGTCGACCAGTTGGCCCACCGGCTCCACGCGGGTGCGGCCGTCCACCCGCACAAAGACCGGTGTTTCAGGCGTCACGCTCTTGCCGCTGCCCGTGACCCCCAGGAGGGTGGTGTACTTGTGGCCCGCCCGGAGGCTTTCCACCAGCTGGTCGATGGCCTTGGGCTGGTCGCCCCGGGGCGGGAGGTCGGTAACCATCCGGAACTCGGACATGGCAGCGTCCCTCGGCGTAACACGGTATTTTACCCGCGCGGGCCTCCCGGCCGCCACCGGTGCCCGGGGAGGCGTGGGTCCGCCCCTCACGGGTCCCGCCGGATGGCCTCCCAGACCTGCTGGACCTGGGCCCAGGTGTGGTCCAGGCCGCCGTCGTTGTCCACCACCCACCGGGCGTACGCCAGCTTGTCCGCCAAGGGCCGCTGCGCTTCCAGCCGCCGCCGGGCCTCCTCCTCCCCCAGGCCGTCCCGCTCCCGCAGCCGGCGCAGCTGGACCTGCGGGGAGGCGTACACCACCACCGCGGGCAGCGCCTCCAGCTCCGGGAGGGGGACGTCGAACAGCAACGGCACGTCCAGCACCACCACCGCGTCCGGCCGGCGGCCTTGAACCTCCTCTACCCTCCGGCGCAGCCGTTCCAGCACCCGGGGGTGCACGATGGCGTTCAGCCGGTGGCGGCTGGCGGGGTCCCGGAACACCCGCTCCGCCAGCTTCCGGCGGTCCAGCTCCCCGGAGGGCGTGAGGACTTCCGGGCCGAAGGCGGCTGCGATTTCCGCGAGGGCGGGTTCTCCCGGCGCCACCACCTCCCGGGCCAGCAGGTCCGCGTCCACCACCTCCGCGCCCAGCCGGCGCAGCATGCCGGCCACGGTGCTCTTGCCGCTGGCGATGCCGCCCGTGAGGGCCACCAGCTTCATCCCGCGGCCGGGTCCACCAGCTCCACCGGGTCGCCAGCCCGCACCCGTCCCGGCACCACCACCCGGGCGTACACGCGCGCCTCGCCCGGGTAGCGGTCCGGGTGCACCCGTGCGATCTCGCCACCCGAAAAACAGTGCCGGATGGTGGCGCAGGGAGTGGTGTACCGCGTCACCTCCAGCAACACCCCGCCCGCCCGGAGAAGCGTTCCTGGGGCCACCCGCCGCCAGTCCAGCCCCGCCACGGTGAGGTTTTCTCCGAGGTCCCCCGGGGCCACGGGGTGGCCCTCCGCCCGCAGCCGGTGCAGCACCTCCAGGGAGAACACGCACACCGCCCGCTCCGGGCCCCCGTGGTGGCGGGTGTCGTGGTGCAGGTCTCCCTCCAGCCCCTCCGGCCCCACCCACGCCTCGGGCACCGACCTCTTCGGTACCCCGCCCGGCGAGGTGTTCAGCCGGTAGGCCACCCCCACCTCTCCGCCCAACCTGCGGACCCGGCCGTCCAGGAGGCGCTGCGCGGCGGCGTCGAACCGGAACTCCCCGAAGATCTGGGACCCCGCCAGTACCTGCGGCAGCCAGTACCGGTCGTCCTCCCACATGGCGTCCCACGGCAGTTGGCTGGCCGGGTGCCAGCGCAAGGCCCCCTCGCGCCCACCGGCTACCGAGCCGGAGAAGTCGGTGCAGGTGAACACGTACACCGCCCACGCGGGGGGTCCGTCCTGCCCGAACCAGAACCGCAGCACGCCGTGGAAGCGCAGGGCCCGCGCCACCAGCCCCGTCTCCTCCCGCACCTCCCGGGCCGCGCCCACCTCGGGGTCCTCGCCCGGGAGCAGCTTGCCGCCTGGCCCGTTCCACTTCCCGCCGCCCCACAGGCCGTCCGCCTTGTGCAGGAGGAGGACCTGCCGGTCCCGCATCGGGAAGCACAAGGTGGCGTACGTGGTCACGCGGGCGCGCCTCCCCGCGCGGGGACCGTGGAGGAGACGGTCCTCAGGTGCTCCAGGTCCCTCCAGTTGGGACCCACCCGGAGCTCCACCACCACGGGCACAGACAGGGGCAGGGCGTGTGCCATGACCTCCGCCGCCTCCCGGCCCAGGGCTTCCGCCTGGCCGGGGTCCACCTCGAAGACCAGCTCGTCGTGCACCTGGAGGATCATCAGGGCCCCGGGGAAGCGGGGGAGGACCTGTTCGTGGATGCGGATCATGGCCAGCTTGATGAGGTCCGCCTGGCTGCCCTGGATGGGCGTGTTGATGGCCACCCGCTCCGCCGCCTCCCGGACCACGCGGTTGCGGCTGTGCAGGTCCTGCAGGTACCGGCGGCGCCCGAACAGGGTGGACACGTAGCCCGTCCGCCGGGCCTGCTCCACGGTCCGCCGCACGTACTCCCGCACCCCCGGGTAGCGGGCGAAGTACCGCTCGATGTACGCGTCGGCCTCCTGGGGGGTGCTGCCGATCTGCTGGCTGAGCCCGAAGCCGCTGATGCCGTAGGCGATCCCGAAGTTGATGGCCTTGGCCCGGCGGCGCTGCTCGGGCGTGAGGGCCTCCCGGGGCAGGCCGAACACCTCCGCGGCCACCTCCGCGTGGATGTCCCGGCCGGCCCGGAACACCTCCTGCAGGGCAGGGTCGCCGCTGATGTGGGCCAGCAGGCGCAGCTCGATCTGGTTGTAGTCCGCGCTGACCAGCACCCGGCCCGGAGGGGCGATGAAGGCCCGCCGGATCCGGCGTCCCTCCTCCGTGCGGACGGGGATGTTCTGCAGGTTGGGGTCCTGGGAGCTCAGCCGGCCCGTGGCCGCCACCGTCTGGTTGAAGGTGGTGTGCACCCGCCGGGTCTCGGGGTGGACCAGCCGGGGCAGCACGTCCACGTACGTGGACAGCAGCTTGGCGAGCTCCCGGTGCTGGAGGATCTTCGCCACCACGGGGTGGTGCGGGGCCAGGGCCTCCAGCACGTCCGCGTCCGTGGAGTAGCCCGTCTTGGTCTTCTTCAGCGGTGGCAGCCCCAGCTTGTCGAACAGCACGAAGGCCAGCTGCTTGGGGGAACTCAGGTTGAACTCCAAACCCGCCAGCCCGTAGATCTCCGAGCTCAGCGCGTCCAGGCGCGCCCGCAGCTCCTCCGCCAGCTGGTGGAGGTACGGTACGTCCACCGCCACCCCGGCCATCTCCATGTCCGCCAGGACGGGGACCAGGGGCATCTCAATCCTGCGGAACACCTCCTCCACCTGCCGCTCCTGCAGGCCGCGCCGCAAGAGGGGTGTGACCCGCTGGAGGGCGTCTGCCTCCTCGCAGCGCCGCTCCCACGGCTCCCGGGCCTCCCACAGCCCCTCCTGCGGCTCCAGCTGCCAGCCGATCTGCTCCCACGCCACCGTGGCCAGGTCGTGGCTGCGCCGGCCCGGGTTCAGCAGGTAGGAAGCTAGCCCCGTGTCGAACCGGAACCCCCGGGGCTGCAGGCCCGCGCGCCGCAGCCGCACCAGGTCCGCCTTCGCGTCCTGGCTGACCTTGTCGACCTCTTCGGACTCCAGGAGGGAAACCAGCCCTTCCGGGAACGCCCCGTCCACCGGCACGTACACCGCCTCCCCGGGGCGGTCCGACAGGGCCACCCCCCGCACCCGGCCCTCCATGGGCTTGCCCTCCGCGTCCAGGCTGACCGCCAGCTGGCGGGCGGCCCGGAACGGTTCCAGGGCTTGCGGGTCCACCTGCCGGTAGCGGCCGCGCTCGTGCACCGCGCCCACCCCCAGCCGCTCCAGCAGGCTCTTGAACTCCAGCTCCCGGAACAGGCCCACCACCCGGTCGCGGTCGTACGGCCGCACCCGCAGGGCCTCCCAGTCCACCGACAGGGGGACGTCCTGCACCGCGGTGGCCAGGTGTTTGTTCTGCCGGACCAGCTCCGCACACTCCCGCAGCCGGGCCTGCAGCTTCGCCGGCGCCTCCGGAAGGCGTTCCAGGAGCGCGTCCACCGAGCCGAAGCGCCGTACCAGCTCCGCGGCGGTCTTCTCCCCCACCCCCGGCACGCCCGGCAGGTTGTCCGTGGGGTCGCCCCGGAGGGCCTTGAAGTCCGGCAGCTGTTCCGGCTCCAGCCCGAACCGGCGGCGCACCGCCTCCCGGTCGTACGCCACCGTCTCGCTGATCCCGCGGCTGGTGACCACCACCGTGGTGCGGTCGCTGGCCACCTGCAGGAGGTCCAAGTCCCCCGTGACCACCACCACCCGGAAGCCCGCGGCCTCGGCCAGCCGCACCAGGGTGGCGAGGACGTCGTCTGCCTCGTAGCCCTCCACCTCAAAGGTGGGGATCCGGAACGCCTCCACCACCTCCTTGACCAGCTGCATCTGCGGCCGGAGGTCGTCGGGCATGGTGGGGCGGGTGGCCTTGTACGCCGCGTACCCTTCGTGCCGGAAGGTGGGCGCGGGGCGGTCGAAGGCCACCGCCACGTGGGTGGGGCGTTCCTCCTCCAGGACCTTCAGGAGCATGTTCGTGAAGCCGTACACCGCGTTGGTGGGCCGCCCGTCCGCGGTGGTGAAGTACGGGAGGGCGTAGAAGGCACGGTACACCAGACCGTTGCCGTCCAGGACCACCAGCTTGGGCTCCGGCTCCCTCACGAGGCCGATTGTACCGCTACTCCTCCCACACCGCCCCTTCCCCCAGGAGCCGTTCCAGCTCCCGCGGGAACTCCCGGTCCGCGGGCACGCCCCGCCTGATCCGGTGCACCGACTCGCCCCGCAGGGTGACCACGTGGGCGTACGCCTCCCGGGGGCCCGGCCGCCCCCGCAGGAAGTCCGACAGCTGCACCAGCTCCTCGGAGGTGCTGACCCGCACGTGCAGGGGGCGCAGGCCGTTGTGGGCCTTCCCGTTGCCCCCACCCCCGGAGTGCAGGTCCTCCACGGCCACCACCTCGTCTGCCACCACCCGCACCCGGCCCTCGGAGGCGTCCACCCGCCCCCGGACCACCACCACCGCGTCCAGGTACACCGCCTGCCCGCACCGTTCGTACGCGTTCGGCCAGACCACCACCTCCACCGAGCCGGACAGGTCCTCCAGGCTCGCCACCGCGAACCGGCGGCCGTCCTTCCGGGAGGTCATGGGGCGCACGTGGGTGAGCACCCCGCCCACCGTCACCGGGGCCCGGTCCTCCAGCTCCGACAGGTCCCCCACCCGGTGCTGTACGTGCCGCCGGAGGACCGCCTCCCAGGCCCGCACGGGGTGGTCGCTCACGTACAGGCCCAGCATCTCCCGCTCCATGCGGAGCAGCTCCCGGCGTTCCAAAGGCGGCGTGGGGGGCAGCGGCGGAGGCTGGTCCAGCTGGGCCGCCTCCCCGAACAGGCCCGTCTGCGCCGCGCCCAGCTGGGCCTGACGGCGGCTGCCGTACTCCAGGGCGTCGTCCAGCGCCGCCAGGAGGGCTGCCCGGTGGCCCAGGGAGTCCATGGCGCCCGCCTTGATCAAACTCTCCACCACCCGCCGCGTGACCACCCGGCCGTCCACCCGGGCGCAGAAGTCAAACAGGGACCGGAAGGGCCCGCCCTGCTGCCGGGCGCGGACGATCTGCTCGGTGGCGGAACTCCCCACGTTCTTGATGGACCCCAGTCCGAACCGGATGGTGCGGTCGTCCACCACGGTGAACTCTGACTCCGACTCGTTCACGTCGGGAGGCAGGACCGCGATCCCCATGCGGCGGCACTCCTCCACCTCCAGGGCGATGCGTTCCAGGTTGCCGCTGTCCGCGCACAGAAGTGCGGTCATGTACTCCGCGGGGTAGTTGGCCTTCAGGTACGCGGTGTAGTAGGCGATGAGGCCGTAGCAGGCCGCGTGGGCCCGGTTGAACCCGTACCGGGCGAAGGGCTCGAACTGCTCGAAGACCCTGTCCACCACGTCCTTGGGGATCCCGCGCTGCTGGGCCCCGCGCTCGAACTTCTCCCGCTGGGCCAGCAGCTTGTCCTTGACCTTCTTGCGGATGGCGTAGCACAGCACGTCCGCCTCCGCCAGGGTGTAGCCGGCCATGGCCTGGGCCACCGTCATCACGTCCTCCTGGTAGACCAGTACACCGTAGGTCTCCCGGAGGGCCGGCTCCAGCACCGGGTGGAGGTAGGTGACGGGCTCCTGGCCGTGCTTGCGCCGGATGTAGGCGGGGATGTTGGCCATGGGGCCGGGCCGGAACAGGGCCACCATGGCCATGATGTCCTGGATGCTGGTGGGCCGCAGCTCCTGCAGGTACCGCCGCATGCCCGCGGACTCCAGCTGGAACACCCCCGTGGTCTCCCCGCTGCTGAGCAACGCGTAGGTCTTCGGGTCGTCCAGGGGGATGCGCTGGAGGTCGATCCGCTCGCCGCGTTTGCGCTCCACGATGCGGAGCGCGTGGTCCAGGATGGTGAGGTTCGTGAGGCCCAGAAAGTCGAACTTCACGAGTCCGATGGCGGCGATGCTGTCCATGTCGTACTGGGTCATGATGACCCCGTCCTTGCCCCGGGTGAGGGGGACGTGGTCGGTGAGGGGGTCTCGGGAGATGATGACTCCGGCCGCGTGGGTGCTGGCGTTGCGGGCCACCCCCTCCAGCTTCCGGGCCAGCTCCAGCAGGCGCGAGATCCGTTCGTCCTCCTCCGCCTGTCGCCGCAGCTCCGGGTCTGCCTCCAGGGCCTGGTCCAGGGTGGCGGTGGGCGGGATCCGCTTGGCGATGCGGTCCACCTCGCCGTAGGTCATGCCCAGCACCCGGCCCACGTCCCGCACCGCCTGACGGGCCTTCATGGTGCCGAAGGTGATGATCTGCGCCACCCGGTCCTGCCCGTACTTGTCCATCACGTACCGGATGACCTCGTCCCGGCGGGTGTCCATGAAGTCCACGTCGATGTCGGGAAGGGTGTACCGCTCCAGGTTCAGGAAGCGGTCGAAGGGGAGGCGGTACGCGATGGGGTCCACGTCCGTGACCCCGCAGGCGTACAGGACCAGGGAGCCTGCGGCGGACCCACGGACGGTGGTGAGGATGCCGCGGGAGCGGGCGAAGTTCACGAAGTCCTGCACGATGAGGAAGTACGGGGCATACCCCATCCGCTCGATGACCGCGAGCTCGTAGTCCAGCCGCTCCTGCAGCTCGGGGGTGATCCGGCCGTAGATCCGGCGCAGCCCCTCCTCGCACAGGTGGCGCAGGTAGCCTTGAGGGGTGAACCCCTCCGGCACGGGGAAGTCGGGGAGCTTGGGGCAGTCCAGCTCGATCTTCAGGTGGCACCGCTGCGCGATCTCGACGGTGTTGCGCAGCGCCTCCGGCAGTTCACAGAACCGCTGTGACATCTCCTCGGCGCTTTTCAGGTAGAAGTGGGGCTCCGGCCCGAGGCGCGGGCGGTCGGGGTCGGAGACGGCCTTGTTCATCTGCACGCACATCAGCACGTCCTGCGCGGGCGCGTCCTCCGGCAGGACGTAGTGCACGTCGTTGGTGGCCACGAGGGGAACCTGGAGCTTCCGGGCGATCCGCACCAGCTCCGGGATGAGCACCCGCTGCTCCGGAAGCCCCTGGTCCTGCAGTTCGATGAAAAACTGGCCGGGCTCGAACAGGTCCCGCAGCTCCGCGGCCGCCTGCAGGGCACCCCGGAGGTCACCCCGCAGGATCCGCTGGGCCACTTCCCCGTTCAGGCAGCCGGACAAGGCCACCAGCCCCTTGCGGTGCGCGCTCAGCAGCTCCTTGTCCACCCGGGGCCGGTAGTAGAAGCCCTCCAGGTGCGACTTGGTGGCCAGCTGGATAAGGTTCCGGTAGCCCTCCTCGTTCCGGGCCAGGAGGGTCAGGTGGTAGGTGGTGGCGTCCAGCTTGGGGTCCCGGTCCGTGTAGCGCCGGACCGCCTGGTAGGCCTCCATCCCCAGGATGGGCTGGATGCCTGCCGCGGTGGCCTCCCGGTAGAAGTCCACGGCCCCGTACAGCGCCCCGTGGTCCGTGATGGCCAAAGCCCGCATGCCGAGCTGCTGGGCCCGCTCCAGGAGGGGACGGATCCGGCTGCACCCGTCCAGCAGGGAGTACTCGGTGTGTACGTGGAGGTGGACGAACTCCGACATCTTGGGCACGGGACCCCGGAGGGCCACTAGATATTGTATACGGACGGCGCCGTCCGTCACCGCCCCGGTGCTTGCCCCTGCCCTTTTTACCCCGCCTGCGCGGGCCCTTGCTCCCTCAAGCTCCCCCGCCCGGACGTTTTCAGGGGCCTGGGCGGGAGGAAAGGGCCTGGGCTTCCCGCAGGCAGTCCCCCAGGACCCCCAGGGCCCGGTCCAGGTCCTCGTCCCGGATCACCAGGGGCGCCAGGATCCGGATCACGTTCCGGTGGACGCCCGCCCGAAGGGCCAGGACCCCCCGTTGCGCCGCCCGTCGCAGGACCCAGTCCGTGTGCTGGGGCGCCGGGGTCTTGCGCTCGGGGTCTTTGACCAGTTCCACGCCCACCATGAGGCCCAGGCCCCGCACCTCGCCCACCAGGGGGCAGTCCGCCTGGACCTGGCGCAGGGACTCTACCGCCACCCGGCCCAGGCGGCCTGCCCGCTCCACCAGGCGCTCCTGCTCCAGCACCTCGAACACCGCCAGGCTGGCGGCGCAGCTCAGCGGGTTGCCCACGTACGTCCCCCCGATCCCCGCTTCGGGGACCGCGTCCACCACCTCCCTGCGGCCCACCACCGCGGACAGGGGCATCCCCGCGGCCAGGGACTTCCCCGCCACCAGGAGGTCGGGGGCCACCCCCACGTGCTCCACCGCCCACATCCGGCCTGTACGGCCCATGCCGGTCTGGACCTCGTCCGCCACCAGGAGGATGCCGTGCCGCCGGCACACCTCCCCCAACCGGGGCAGGAAGGAAGGGGGCGGGACCACCACGCCGCCCTCGCCCAGCACGGGTTCCACCACCACCGCGGCCACCCGCTCGGGGTCCACGTGTAGGGTGAACAGGTCCTCGAGCCTGCGCAGGCAGTACTCCACCGTGTCCTCGTCGGTGGGAAAGGGACTCCGGTACGGGTACGGGTAGGGGACCCGGTACACCTCCGGCGCGAAGGGCCCGAAGCCCACCTTGTAGGGGCGGACGCGGCTTGTGAGGGAAAGGGCCATGTACGTCCGGCCGTGGAAGGCGCCTTCGAAGCACACCACCGCGGGCCTGCCCGTGTACGCCCGGGCGATCTTCACCGCGTTCTCCACCGCCTCCGCCCCGGAGTTGAACAACGCCGCCTTCTTGGGGAAAGGCCCTGGGGCGGTGGCCGTCAGGCGCTCGCACACCGCCACGAACCCCTCGTAGGGCGCCACCGCGTAGTCCGTGTGGAGGAACCGTGCCGCCTGCTCCTGGACCGCCCGCACCACCGTGGGGTGCGCGTGGCCCACCGCCAGGCAGCCCACGCCGCCTGCCAGGTCCACGTAGGCGTGGCCGTCCACGTCGAACAGCAGCGCACCCTGCCCCCGGTCCACGAACGCCGGCAGCTGGGGCGCAAATGCCCGGGCCACGCTCTGGCCCGCCCGCTGGAACAGCTGGCTGCTCTTCGGCCCCGGCTGGCCGAGGTCGTCCCCGGTCACGACCCGCCCACCGGGAGCCCCAACCGCTCCCGCAGGAGCTTGTGCACCAGGGCCGGGTTGGCGCGGCCGCCCGTGCGGCGCATCACCTGGCCCACCAGGAACGCGATGGCCTTCTCCTTGCCCGCCTGCACGTCCCGGACGGGCTCCGGGTGGTCCCGGACCACCTCCTCCACCGCCTCCCGCAGGGCCGCTTCGTCCGCGATCTGCACCAGCCCGCGGCGGTCCACGATGCGGCGCGGGTCCTCACCCGTGTGCAGCATCTCCGCGATCACGTCCTTGGCGGTGCGGCCGCTGATGGTCCCGTCCTCCACCAGCGCCACCAGCTCCGCCAGCTGGCGGGGGGTGATGCGGAGCTGCTCGATCTCCAGGTTGTGCTCGTTCAGGTAGGCGGCCACCTCTCCCAGCATCCAGTTGGCGATGGCCTTGGGACTGGGGTGGACGGCCACCGCGGCCTCGAAGAAGTCCGCGGTGGCCCGGGTCTGCACCAGCAGCTCCGCGTCGTAGCGGCCCAGCCCGTACTGCGCCATCAGGCGGTCCCGCCGGGCGTCCGGCATCTCCGGCAACTCGCGGCGGACCTCCTCCAGCCACTCGGGGGTCACCTCCACGGGCACCAGGTCCGGCTCGGGGAAGTACCGGTAGTCCTCCGCCTCCTCCTTGGACCGGGAGGCAAAGGTCACGCCCCGCCGCTCGTCCCAGTGCCGCGTCTGCTGGACCACCGGCTCCCCCCGCTCCAGGAGGGCCCGCTGGCGTTCGATCTCGTACGCCAGGGCGCGTTCCACGGACCGCACGGAGTTCATGTTCTTCACCTCCGTGCGGGTGCCCAGGGGCTCGCCCGGCCGCCGCAGGGACACGTTGGCGTCGCACCGGAGGGTGCCTTCCTCCATGCGTCCCGTGGACACCTCCGCGTACTGCAGGACCTGCCGCAGCTTCAGCAGAAACGCCCGCGCCTCCTGCGGCGACCGCAGGTCGGGGTAGGTCACGATCTCCATGAGGGGCACGCCGGACCGGTTGTAGTCCACCCACGTCACCGCGCCGTCCTCCGGGTGGACCAGCTTGCCCGTGTCTTCCTCCAGGTGCACCCGACGGATCCCCACGCGGCGCCGGCTGCCGTCCACTTCCACTTCCAGGAAGCCGTCCGTGGCCAGGGGCGGGTGGTCCAGGTACTGGTACTGGGAGATCTGGTAGTTCTTCGGCAGGTCCGGGTAGTAGTAGTTCTTCCGGTGGAACTGGGAAACGGGGTGCACCGTGCAGTTCAGCACCAAGGCCGCCCGCAGCCCCAGCTCCACCGCGCGTCGGTTGATCACGGGGAGCGAGCCCGGCAGCCCCAGGCATACCGGGCACGTCTGGCTGTTCGGGGCGGCGCCGAACCGGGTGCTGCACCCGCAGAACATCTTGGACCGCGTGAGCAGCTGGACGTGGATCTCCAGCCCGATGACGGCTTCGTAGTCCATCCGTCCTCCCTACCCCAGCAGCGGGCACCGCCGCCGGTGCCAGTCCGTGGCCTGCTCGTACGCGTACGCGGCACGCAGGAGGGTGGCCTCCTCGAAGGGCCGGCCCACCAGCTGCAGCCCCACCGGCAGCCCGTCCACGAACCCGCACGGCACCGAGACGGCCGGCAGGCCTGCCAGGTTCACCGGGATGGTGTACACGTCCGCCAGGTACATCTGCAGGGGGTCTTCGGTCCGCTCGCCCAGCCGGAACCCCGCCACCGGGGAGGTGGGAGTGGCCAGCACGTCCACCTGCTGGAAGCAGCGGTCGAAGTCCCGCCGGACCAGGGTCCGCACCTGCTGGGCCTTCTTGTAGAAGCCCTCGTAGTACCCGGCGGACAGGGCGAAGGTGCCCAGCATGATGCGGCGCTTCACCTCAGGGCCGAAGCCCTCCGCGCGGGTGCGCGCGTACAGGGTGTACAGGTCTTCCGCCCGGGGGCTGCGGTACCCGTACGCCACGCCGTCGTAGCGGGCCAGGTTGCTGCTGGCCTCCGCGCACGCCACCAGGTAGTAGGTGGGCAAGGCGTACTCCAAAGTCGGCAGGGCCACCTCCTCCACCACGGCCCCCAGCCCCTCCAGCACGCGCACCGCCTCCTGTACCGCCTCCCGGACCTCGGGCTGCAGCCCTTCTCCGAAGAACTCCACGGGGACGCCCACCCGCAGCCCCTTCACCCCACCCTCCAGGGACGCGGGGAAGTCCGGAACGGGCACGTCCAGGCAGGTGGCGTCACGGGGGTCGTGCCCGCTGATGGCCTGCAGGACCGCAGCACAGTCCCGCACGTCCAGGGCGATGGGCCCGATCTGGTCCAGGGAGGAGGCGAACGCCACCAGGCCGTACCGGGAGACCCGTCCGTAGGTGGGTTTCATCCCCACCACGCCGCAGAGGGAAGCCGGCTGCCGGATGGACCCTCCCGTGTCGGACCCCAAGGCGGCCAGCGCCTCCCCCGCCGCCACCGCGGCCGCGGACCCGCCGCTGCTGCCGCCCGGCACGTGGTCCAGCTTCCACGGGTTGCGGGTGGGGAAGAAGGCGGAGTTCTCCGTGGACGACCCCATGGCGAACTCGTCCATGTTCGTCTTGCCGAGGATCACCGCACCCGCCTGGCGGAGGCGGCTGACCGCGGTGGCGTCGTAGGGGGGGACGAAGGGCTCCAGGATACGGGACCCGCAGGTGGTCCGCACCCCCCGGGTGCACAGGTTGTCCTTCACGGCCACGGGCATGCCCCCCAGCGGCGGCAGCTCCCCTCCCGCCGCCAGGCGGTCGTCCAGCTCCCGGGCCTGCGCCCGCGCAGACTCCGGGGTCACCGTGAGGTACGCCCGCACCTGGCCGTCTGCTGCCTCGATGGCCTGCAGGTAGGCCTCTACCAGCTCCCGCACCGACAGGTCCTTGCCCAGGCGCGGCCGGAGCTCGTGGTACGGGCGCCCCACCAGCTCCCTCACGCTTCCGCCTCCAGGACCCGCGGCACCACCACCCACCCCTGTTGGCCCTGCGGGGCCATGGCCACCACCTCCTCCACCGGAAGCGAGGGGGTGACCTCGTCCGGGCGGAACACGTTGGCCACCCGGATGGCGTGGGACGTGGGCTCGACCCCGTCCGTGGGGAGCCGGTCCAGCCGTGCGAAGTACTCCAGGATGCTGGAGAGCTGGGAGGCGAAGGTGGTGCGTTCCTGGTCCGTGAGCTCCAGGCGGCTCAGGCGCGCGACCCGGTCGACCACCTCCGGTGTGATCCGCATGCGGCCCTCCCAGCAGCCTCTGGTTATGGTAGCACGGCGGCGGGAACGCTCAGTCCCCGAAATGCTCCCGCAGGGCCCGCTCCACCTCCGGCACGATGGCCTCCCAGTCCGCCTCGGGGGTCCGGGTTACGGTGACGAAGTCGTTCAGGAAGAACACCATCCGCACCCCGGGGATGCCGAGCAGCCGCCGGGCCAGCGGGGAGGAGGCGGCCTGTTCGGGGGAGGTGTACGTCTCGCTGCGCCCCTCCGTCACCCGCCGGTCCAGGGTGAACTTGAGGGCGTGCACGTTGGGGGTGGGCTGGACCTCGATCCGCACCTTCGCACCCTCCGCCGTCAGGCAAGGCCCCGCAGGGCCGAACGCCCCCCTTCCGCCAGGTCCCTCCGCAGGCGGCGGACGGAGGAGGGCGGGATCCCCACCTCCTCCCGGTACTTGGCCGCGGTGCGGCGGGCGATGGCCACTCCCTCCCGACGCAGCCTCAGGGCGATCTCCCGGTCCGTGAGGGGAGCTTCGGGGTCTTCCTCCTGCACCAGCTGCCGGATCCGCTCCTTTACGGGGAGGGACGCGTCGAAGAACACCTCGCAGGACACCACGCGGCCGCTGGGCAGCAGCACGTACTTCCCGTCCAGGGCCCGGCTCACGGTGGACTCACTCAGCCCCACCCGGGCCGCCACCGTGGCCATGGTCAGCGGCTTCAGGTGGCTGGCCCCGTGGTCCAGGAACTCCCGCTGGACCTCCACGATGGCCTCCAGGATGGTCTTCAGGGTCCAGCTCCGCCGCTTCACCGTCTCGATGAACAGCTTGGCCCGGGTCACGTACTCGTGGATGTGATGGGCCGCGTTGGGCGCGAACTCCTCCGGGAACCGGCGGGCGCGCAGGTACAGCTCCCGGTACAGCTCGTTCACCCGCAGGCCCATGGTGGGGGAGCCCATGACCTCCACCGCGTACCCCCTGGGAGTCCGCACGATGGCCGCGTCCGGCCGGGGCACCTCCTGGGGCTTCAGCCTCCCCCCGCCCGTGCGCTCCGCCTCGTACCGGTCCGCGGGGTACGGGTACAGGTGGCGGCGGATGTACGTGTGCACCTCCCGGGCCTCCTGCGTGGACACGCCCAGCCGCTGGGCCAGCTTCGCGTACTGTCCCTTGGCCAGCTCGCCCAGCCACCCCTGGGCGATGAGCCGCTGGGCCAGCAGGTTCTCCCGGCTGGGCTCCAGAGCCCGCAGCTGCAGCAGCAGGCACTCCTCCACGGTGCGGGCCGCCACCCCCACCGGCTCGAAGGTCTGGACGGTGGCCAGCACCTCCTCCGCCACCCGCACGGACAGGCGGAACCGGGAAGCCGCCTCCTGCAGGTCGCACGCCAGGTAGCCGCGGTGGTCCACGCAGCCCACCAGGTACTCCGCCAGCTGCCGGCGCCGCCCCTTGAGGTTCTGCGCTGCCAGCTGCAGCAGCAGGAACTCCTGCAGGGACACCTCCGCGCTCACGTGTGCCACCGGGTCGAACTCCTCGTCCGGGTTGGCCCGCGGCGCGGGGATGGGCTCCTCCAGGAGGGGTTCTCCGGGCACGTGCCCGCAGTTGGCGCACACGCCCCCCGCCACCTCCGCCCCGCACCGCCCGCAGAACACCTCCTCCCGCTCCAGGGCCGGGTTGTTGTGGAGCTCCTCCTCGATGCGGGCCTCCAGCTCCGGCAGCGGGAGCACGAGGACCGCGCCGACGGCCATGAGCTTGGGGACCATCCGCTGCTGGGGCAGCGGGGCGACGTCCAGCCGAGGGCGGATGTCCATGCGGTCACCGACTCCCCGTCTGGGGGGCTGCGGGCACCTGCACGCCGTGGGCGTCCAGGCGTCGACGCAGCTGCGCGGCCGTGAGGCCCAGCAGCCGCGCGGCCTCGTCCACCTTCCACGCGGTGCGCTGCAGCACGTGGACGATGTGCTGCCGTTCCACCTCCGCCAGGGTAGGCACCCGCTCCTCCCCCGGCTCCGGCCCCACACCGCCCAGCCACAGGTCCTCCGCCCAGATCTCCGGGGTCCGGCACAGGATGACCGCCCGCTCCACCGCGAACTCCAGCTCCCGGACGTTGCCCGGCCAGGGGTAGCGGCGCATCTTCCGCAGCGCCTGGGGCGAGAAGCCCGTCACCGCCTTCCCGTACTTGGCCCGGTACTTTTCCAGGAAGTGCTGGGCCAGGAGGGGGATGTCCTCCTGCCGTTCCCGCAGGGGCGGCAGCTCGATGGGCACCACGCTGAGCCGGTAGAACAGGTCTTCCCGGAAGCGGCCGTCCCGGACCATCTGCCGCAGGTCCTTGTTGGTGGCGGCGATCACCCGGACGTCCACCCGGACGGGCTTGTTGCTGCCCACCCGCTCGAAGGTCCGCTCCTGCAGGACCCGCAGGAGCTTCACCTGCATGGCGGGGCTCATGTCGCCCACTTCGTCCAAGAAGATGGTCCCCCCGTCTGCCGCCTCGAACTTTCCGATGCGGGTCCCCGTGGCGCTGGTGAAGGCCCCCTTCTCGTGCCCGAACAGCTCGGTCTCCAGGAGGGTTTCGGGGATGGCCCCGCAGTTGATGGCCACGAAGGGCCCCTCCGCGCGCCGGCTCTGGTCGTGGATGGAGCGGGCCAGGATCTCCTTGCCGGTTCCCGTCTCCCCGTAGATGAGGACCGTGGCGTCCGTGGGGGCCACCGCGGCCGCCACCCGCAACACCTCCTGCATCCTGGGCGAGCTTCCCACGATGCCTTCAAACTTGAACCGTGCCCGGAGCTCCTCGTGGAGCTTGCGGTTCTCTTCCCGCAGCTGCTCGTGCTCCAGGGCCCGGCGGACCTTCAGGACCAGCTCGTCCTTCTTGAAGGGCTTGGAGACGTAGTCGAAGGCCCCCTGGCGCATGGCTTCCACCGCCGCCTCCAGGGTGGCGTACCCGGTGACGATCATCACCACCGCGCCCGGGTCCTGCTGGCGGATCTCCCGGAGGACCGCCATGCCGTCCTTCTCGGGGATGCGGACGTCCAGCAGGACCAGGTCAAACTCCCCGGAGCTCGCCCGGCGCAGGGCGGTTTCCCCGTCCGCCGCGGTCTCCACCTCGAACCCCTCCTGCCGGAGGATGTGGCTCAGGAGGTTGCGGATGTTCTCCTCGTCGTCCACCACGAGGACCCTGTGCCGGGCCACCGACGGTCACCGCCCTCGTACGGTTCAGTCTATGTTTGTTTTCGGGCCCTGCGGCCGAACTCCTGTGCGCGGCGGAGGGAGTTGTCGTGCGAACAGGTGTACGCTCAGTGCAGCCGGGCGGCCTCGCCCACCGCGGGCATCTCCGTGACCCAGCTGGCCACGCGGGCGAACTGCACGAGGGCGTACAGGTACGTGCGCAGCAGGACCAGCACCCGTTCCGCCCGGGTCACGGACTCCGCGGTGAGCAAGTTCCACCGCGTCTCCACCACCGCGCCCAGCCACAGGGCGTGCTCCGTGGTCACCAGGCCCAGGTCCGCGAGCGGCAGGAACACCTGCCACCGCCGCAGGGGACGCTCCAGGTCGTAGGTGGTCAGCATGGCCTTGGCGATGCCCGTGGCGGCCCCGGCCCCGTTGCTGAACCAGCTCACCACCTGGTTCACCCGCTCGGGGTCCTTCGCCGTCTCCTCCACGTCCCGGGTGGCCACCTCGATGACCGCCACCGAGGCCAGCAGACGGCCCAGCCGCCAGCCCACCCGCAGCGGGTCCAGCATGCGCAGGGGCTGTCCGGGCCGCGGCCGGAACTCGGGGATGCCGTCCCCCAGCCGCCGGGCCTGCTGCAGGACTTCCCGCGCCTCCTCCAGCAGCTTGTCCCGGGCCCCTTCGATCCGTGCCTGGCTCTCCCGGAGGAACTGCGTGTGGGCGTCCCGGTCGTTCTCCACCAGCAGCTGCCCCCAGCCCAGGACCTCGTACACCACCGGCAGCACGTGCTGGTTCAGGACGGACGGCAGCAGGACCCCCTGTGCGGGGCCCAGGGGGTTGTCCTCCCCCAGCCGTTCCATGAAGGCGGACACCTCCTCCTCCGGGGTGTCCGGCGGGAACACCAGGCCCAGCTCGATGTCGGTGTCGGGATAGGTGGCCCCCGAGGGGTAGCGGCCGTACACGTACACCGCGCAGACCTCCCGCGTGCGGGAGAAGTAGGCGCGCAGCTCCTCGAAGGCCCCCATCTCGCCCCTATGCTACCCGCCCGCGGGGGCCGCCGGAAGGCACGCGGTCTCATAGAGGAGTTCTATGGTAGCGCGCAGAAGCAAGACCCCGTGGAGCTGCAGAACCTGGAGGCGTTCTTGCAGGTGGCCCGGGAGAGGAGCTTCACCCGGGCCGCGGCGGCTCTGTTCCTCACGCAGCCGTCCGTCACGGCCCGCATCCAGGCGCTGGAGCAGGAAATCGGCCGGCCCCTGTTCGAGCGCCGCGGACGGACGGTACGGCTCACGGAAGCCGGGGAAGCCTTCCTCCCGTACGCGCAGCGGGCCCTGCAGTTGATCCAGGAAGGTGCGGCTCAGGCGCGGGAGACGGAGGGCCGCGGCACGGTCCTGGTGGGGGCCACGGTGTCCGCGGCCACCGCGGTCCTGCCCGACCTGTTGGAAGCCTTCCGCCGGGAGCGGCCAGCGGCCCGGGTGGTGGTGCGCTACGGGCACTCCAACGAGGTGGTGGAGATGCTGCGGGACGGGCTGGCGGACGTGGGGTTCGTGGTCCGCCCCCTGCACGAGCCCCTCATCGTGCTGGAACCCCTGTTGTCCGACGACATCGTGCTGCTCACACCTCCCCGCCACCCCCTCGCGTCCCGCCGCCGCCTGTCGCCCCAGGACCTGGTGGGCCACACCCTCATCGCCATGCAGTGGGGAGAAGGGTTCGAGGAGTTCGACCGGTGGATGCGGGAAGAGCTGGGGCTCACCTCCGCCATCGAGGTGGACGGGATCCCCCTGGGCGTCATCCTCATCTCCCGGGGGATGGGCGTGGGCTTCGCCCCGCACCGCTCCGTGGCACCCTACGTGCGGGCCGGGATGGTCCGGGTGCGGACGCTGCGGGAGCTGCCGACCCCGCAGCGGGAGGTGTTCTTGGCCTTGCGCCGGGTCGGGCGGCTGTCGGGCACAGTCCAGGCCTTTTTGGACCTGGTCCGCCGGCAGTTCCGCCGCCCCGCCACCTCCGCGGGCTAGCTAGCAATTGCCCTCAGAGGATCCGCTTTCCGAGGGCTGAGGCCACCAGCTCCGTGGCCAGCCGGGCGGTGCGGTTGTGCTCGTCCAGGATGGGGTTCACCTCCACCACGTCCAGGGACGCCAGGTTTCCGGAGTCTGCCACCAGCTCCATGGCCAGGTGGATTTCCCGGTAGGACAGCCCCCCAGGCGAAGGGGTCCCCACCCCGGGGGCGTGCACGGGGTCGACCACGTCCAGGTCCAGGCTCACGTGCAGCGGCCGCTTCCCTCCCTCGGTGACCACATCCAGGGCACGGCTGACCACCTCCCCCAGCCCGTGACGGTCCACGTCCTTCATGGTGAACACCGCGACGCCGCTTCCCCGGAGCAGCTCCCGCTCCCCGGGGTCCAGCTCCCGGACGCCCACCAGGGCACAGCGGTCCGCTACCACCTTGGGGCCGAACCCGCCGACCTGCACCAGGCTCCTGGGCCCCAACCCCACCAAGCACGCCAGGACCATGCCGTGCACGTTGCCGGACGGCGACGTCTGCGGTGTGTTGAAGTCGCCGTGTGCGTCGAGCCAGAGGAGAGCTGCTTCCGGCCTGTGTCGGACCACCGCGGTCACGCTGCCCAGGCTCAAGCTGTGGTCTCCGCCCAGCACCACGGGCAGGCTGCCCCCTCGGAGGGCCGCGCTGACCGCCCGGTCTACCTCCTCGCACACCCGGGCGATGACCTCCGCGTACCGACTACGCGGGTCCCCCTCCTCCAGCCGCTCGGCCACCGGGAAGCTCACGTTGCCCAGGTCTGTCACGTGGTAGCCCAGCTTCTCCAACTCCGCCTGCAGCTGGGCGTAGCGGACCGCGCTGGGACCCATGTCCGTCCCCCGGCGGCCCGCGCCGAGGTCCAGGGGGACGCCCAACACCGCCACCTGCTTCACGGGCCGTCCTGCCCCGCGGGCAGCCCGCTGGGCCGCGCGCGGGCCACCGGGCGCCTCCGCGCCAACTGCGCCGCCACCACCACCGCCACCGCGCCCAGCCCCGCCAGGTCCAACCACGGGTTGTGCAGGACCAGGACCACCGCGCCGCCCACGAGCACCAGCCGCTCCACGGGGTGCGCGGGCCCGAACAGGTAGCCGCTGACGCCGGCCGCCAGGAAGATGATCCCCGCCACCGCGGAGGCCACCGCCACCAGCCAGTCGTGCCACGTACCGCTCAGCAGCAACAGCTCCGGCGAGTACACGAACGCGAACGGCACCAGGATGGCGGCCAGGGCGTGCCGGGTGGCCTCCAGGCTCACGGGGAAGGGCGCGGTGCGCGCGATGCCCGCGGCCGCGTAGGCGGCCAGGGCGTCGGGCGGCGTGAGGTCCGCGAGGACCCCGTAGTAGAAGATGAACAGGTGGCCCGCGATCCGCGACACGGTCACGCCGGGCGCCACCTCCGGGCCCTGGGCGGGCAGCAGCGCCTCGATGGCGGGGACGGCCAGCGCCGCCAGGATGATGTAGGTGGCCGTGGTGGGGATGCCCGAGCCGATGATGGTGCACGCCACCATGACCAGCACCAGGGTCAGGAACAGGTTGTGCTGGCCCAGGGTGGTGGTGACCGTCACCAAAGCGTTCCCGATGCCGGTGAGGGTCACGACCCCGATGATCACGCCCACCACCGCACACGCCAGGGCCACCGTCAGGGCGTTGCGCGCCCCGTACTCCAGCATGCCCCACAGGTCGCGGGGGAACTCGTGCAGCCGGCGTTCCAGAGCGCAGGTGAGCAGGTGGACCACGGCGGCCAGCGCGATGGCCATGAACGCCGCGCGGGCCGGCGAGAACCCACGGACCAGGTACAAGACCATCACCAGCAAGGGCACCACCAGGTACCACTTGCGCAGCAGGGTCCGGCGCAGGTCCGGGAGCTCGTCCCTCCGGAGCCCGCGCAGGTCCAGGCGGCGCGCCTCAAAGTGGATCATGAAGAACAACGACACGAAGTACAGCAGCGCGGGGACCAAAGCCGCCTGCACCACGGTGAGGTACGGGACGCCCAGGAACTCCGCCATGACGAAGGCCGCGGCCCCCATCACGGGGGGCATGATCTGCCCTCCCACGGAGGTGGCCGCCTCCGCGGCCGCGGCAAAACGCGGGTGGTAGCCCAGCCGCTTCATCAGGGGGATGTTGAACACCCCGTCCGCCACCACGTTGGCCACGGACGACCCCGACACGGTCCCCAACAGCGCGCTGCTGAACACGGACACCTTCGCGGGCCCCCCGTGCATCCAGCCCGCGATGGCCATGGCCACTTCCACGAACAGCTGGCCCAGCCCCGTCCGCTCCAGGAAGGCGCCCAGCAGCACGAACAGGAACACGTACGTGGCGGACACCCCCAGGGGGATCCCGAACACCCCCTCGGTGGTGTACCACATGTGCTCGATGACCCGCTCCAGGGGAAACGCCCGGACCGCGAACAGGCCCGGCACGTGCTCGCCCACGAAGGGGTAGGCCAGCAGGGCTGCGGCGATGAAGGGGAGGACTCCCATCACCCGCCGCCCCGCCTCCAGCACCAGCAGCACCCCCAGGGCCCCCACCGCCAAGTCCGTGCGGGTCAGCTGGCCGGCCTGCAGCATCAGGCGGTCGTGGTGCCACAAGAGGTAGCCCACGCAGAACAGCCCGGCCGCGGCGAACGCCACGTCCCCCCAACCGAAGGAGCTCTGGCCCGCGTGCCGCCTCCGGAGGGGGTACAGGAGGAACACCAGGACGAACACGAACCCCAGGTGCACCGCCCGCTGCTTCAGGGCCAGCAGGGTCCCGAACCCCGCGGTGTACAGGTGGAACAGGGACATGGCCACGGCCACGGAAGCCGCCACCGCGGCCGCCGGACCCACAAGCCGCCGGTACCCGAACTCCGGGTCCGCCCGCGCCAGGAGCTGTTCGATCTCCTCCGCCCGCGGCGCCTCCGTCATCCTGGCCTCCTCCGTCGCGATGGTTCGCGGCCCCCGGTCCCGATCCTCCGCACGGTCAAGGAGGCGGGACGCGGGGCCGATACGTATTATTGGGAAGGGAGGTCGCAGAGGGGAGAGACGCCATGGCACAGCCGTTCGGCGAGCAGGACCTGCGCTTCATCGCCACCACCCTGGCGGAGCGTCCGGACCAGGTACCCGTGCTGATGGCGCAGCTGCGCCGTCCGGAGTTCCTGGAGGTGGCTCTGGAGGACGTCCGGCTGGTGGAGCGCATCCGCACGGACCAGGACATCACCCTCAAGGTCTCGCCCCGGCTGCTGTTTGCGATCCTGCTGCGGCAGGTGGCCCGCGACGTCCGGCACGCCCGCTACACCCTGGAGCGGGTGGGGCTGCGGGAGTCCGTGCCCATCTTCGACACCCCCCGGGTGAACCAGCTCCTGGACGACGAGGAGGTCCTGGACTACCTGAGCGCCATGCTGGCCTCCTTCGTCCGCACGGAGACGTACGTGGTGCACGTGTGGCACCGGGGCCGGCTGCAGCGGCTGCGGTTTTCGGACCTGAACATGGACGACATGATGCGGCTGGCGGACCTGGTGGACGAGCCGTACCGGTTCCCGCTGCTGCGGCGGATCGCGGACATCGCCCTGTTCGTGACGGGGGTGTTCCCGGGCTACGTGCTGGCCCGGGGCGGGTACGCCCGCACCCTCCGGCCCGGACGCGCCGTGGGGACGGAGTGGCGGAGCCTGGAGGAGTACGAGCAGCAGGGGGCCACCTTCTACCGGCTGGCCGCGGAACACCGGGACGCGGAGGAGTTCGGGCTGCGCAGGGTGCTGGGACGGCTCGCGGAGAACTTCCCGGCGGCCCGCAAGCCCCTCTCGCTGCTGGCAGACCGGTACCTGCGCTGGCAACACCTGCGCCTGTTCGGGCAGCTGCAGTAGCCGTGCGGATCTACGCCACCGCGGACCTGCACGGCCGGGCGGACCGGATCCAGGCGGTGCGCGCGGCGGTAGAACGCCTGCGGCCGCACGTGCTGGTGCTCGCGGGCGACCTCACGCACTCGGGCCGGGGCCGGGAAGCTCTGGAGCTGCTGGACCTGCCCGGCCTGCTGGTGCTGGCCATCCCCGGCAACATGGACCCCTTCGACGTGGACGAGGCCATCGCCCGCAGCGCCGCGCGCAACCCCCACCGCGAGCCCGTGGAGCACCAGGGGGTGCGGTTTTCCGGCCTGGGGGAGGGCCCGTGCGACGTGTTGGTGGTGCACGAGCCCCCCCGGGGGGTACTGGACCGGGTTGCCACAGGCGCCCACATCGGGTCGCAGGCGGTGCGGGACTACGTGGAGCACCACCACCCCCGGGTGGTGGTGTGCGGCCACGTGCACGAGTGCCCGGGCATCGAGCGCCTGGGCCACACCACGGTGGTGAACTGTACCATGGGGAACGACCGCTACCTGGGCGCCCTCATCGCCTGGCAGGCCCCGGAACCGCAGGTGGAGCTGCTGCCCCGGTAGCGGCAGGCCACTTCTGGTACACTGGCCGCAGACCACCGTACGGGAGGCGTCATGGGTCACCCCTTCGGTATTGTGCCCGCGGAAGCGTACGAGTACCTGCTGCTGGCCCGGTCCAGACTCCTGGGCTGGGTGCGGGAGCTGTCGGACGACCAGTACGCCCGGGAGTTCCCCATCGGGCACCGGACCGTGCGCGCCACCTTGGTCCACGTGGCCTCCGCGGAGTGGGGCTACGTGCGCCGCCTGCGGGGCGAACCGGTCCCGCCGCCTGACCAGCGTCCCCTCGCCCGCTACGCGGCAGAGCCCTTTGCGCCCTTCGAGCGCGCGTGGGCGGAACAGGCGGAGCAGACCCGGGCGGCCCTGCGCGCGGTGCAGGACTGGACGCAGCCCGTGGAGTTCGTGTCCACCTTCGGCGGCAGGAGGCGGCGCTACCGGACCACGGCAGCCGGGGTGGCCACGCAGCTGCTGCTGCACGAGGTGCACCACCGGGCGCAGGTGATGTTCATGCTCCGCCAGATGGGGTTCCCCGCGGAGAACCTGGACTACTCCGCCCTAGGCTTCCAGGTGGAGGAGCTGGAGCCCTGAAGGGTCCGCCCGGTGGAGGCGTCCCCCGAAGGTCCCTCCCGCGCGTCCAGGGCCACCCGGGCGCACAGGGAACCTCGCGAGGCGGCTTCCTGTAAGGCTTCCGGGCCGGCAAACCGCCACGCCAGGTAGTACGTGGCGTCGTCGGTGCCTTCCGGGAGCTGCGGTGTGGGCTGTTCCAGCTCCGCCTCGAACACCGCCATCTCCAGGCGGTAGCCGGACCGCTCCTCCACGCCCCGCCCCAGTAGCCGCACGAGCCGCACCCCACAACCCAGCTTCTGCCAGCCGACCCTACGGGCCGCCTCCTCCTCGCCTTCTCCCGGCCGCAGGGACACCGCGGGAAGCCCCCACAGGCCAGCCAGCTCCTCACCCGGGCGGTCCGGCCGGAGGACCACCACGAAACCTCCCCGTTGCCCGGGCGGGTAGGCCACCAGGGCCACGGACCGCTTGAGGGGCTTTCCCACGGGGCCAGTATACTGGCCGAAGAGAGGCCTGCGGGAAGGG